>Ga0335085_10002226_pt1 | contig 37006 bp, 40 predicted proteins | sample Lox_Sample_45_FD_206712 | JGI IMG/M metagenome (GOLD analysis project Ga0335085, IMG submission 206712) | Soil microbial communities from Loxahatchee National Wildlife Refuge, Florida, United States - Lox_Sample_4.5 | ecosystem: Environmental > Terrestrial > Soil > Wetlands | place: USA...
CGTGGTGGATACCTTACGTAAAGGGCGCCTCGCCAGAATGGAGCCGGACCTACGCCAAATGGTTTGCGGGCGCGACGCAAATCCTGCCGAGCACGCCCGGCCATCTGCCGCCAGACGCAAATCATCTTATTCTGCATGTCCTCATCGCGATCGCATTCGTGCTGTCCGCGATTGCGGCTGCGGCGTCGTTCTGCCGGCGCGTTACGGCGTGAGGCTCGCCTCCAGCAACCGCACAAACTCCGCCTTCTGGCTGTCGTCGATCCAGCGGACCACGGCCACAAGGTCGTGCTCGTAGTCGATGAACACGACGTTGTCGCCATTGCCGAGAAACATGACGGCGTCCTCGCGCGCGGCCGGCGCGAGCTTGCGATCGGTGTTGAGGAACCAGTTCATGAAGCCGTATTGCGGGTTCTGCGGCGTTGGCGTCCTCGCCATCTTCACCCACGTGTCTGACAGAATTTGCTTGTCGCCCCACCGGCCATCGTGCAGCCCGAGCAAACCCATCCGCGCCAGATCGCGCGCCGAGATGAACATGCCGCCGCCCCAATGGCCGCCACCGGGCGGCACGGCGATCTGCTTGCCGTCGATGGTCACGAACGCGTTGTCGTAGTGCTCCCAGTGCCAGGTGTTGGACGCGCCGATCGGGTCCATCACGTTTTCTTTCAGCACATCCGGCAGCGGCCGCTGCCACAGGCAGGTGAGGGCGAGCGCCAGTGCATTCACCCGCACGTCGGAATACTTCCATTGCTGGCCGACCGGCGGCGGACCGGCGGCAAGTTCGGTCCAAGCGTGTTCGCCCGGTCGGTCCGCCCACCACGGCTTGCCCCACATGGTGCCGATCCACCCCGAGGTCTGCCGCAGCATCTCGTCCCAGGTGATCGGCTGGTTGTGCGCGAGCTCGAAGTCCGGCGAGGGGTGCACATATTCGAGCACGCGGTCATGCACATCGTGGATGAGATGATGATCGAAGGCGACACCCGCCAACGACGACACGAACACTTTCGTCACCGAATGCGTCATGTCGACAGCGTGCGTGTCGCCCCATTCGGCGACGATGTATCCATGGCGCAGGATCATTCCGTTCGCCGGCGCATGCGGCGTCAACGGACCGATCGGACTGGAGAACGGCTCCTTGGCGAACTGCAGCGGAACGGTGAGGCGCTGATCACGCTGGTCGATCACGCCGTCGAGTTCCGGCGACAGCTTCGTCTCGTGAGCCACGGCGAAATCGATGGCGGCCTTCAGCTTGGCGGCATCGAGCCCTTCCTGCGCGGGCGTGTGCGTCGCCCACCGGTCACCCGGCGGCGGCAGATAGTCGGCAGCAAGCGCATTCCCCACCAATATGGCTGCGACCGCAACGGCGCCTGAGACAATCCGCTCGATCAAGGCGCAAAATCCTTGCGGAGCGGATAGTCACAAACGATGGCCTTGCCATGCGTCAGAGCGACGACGGAATGCGGCGTGTTCGACGGCACAATCGCGACCGCACCGGCGCTTGCCCGGTGCATCTGTCCGCCGATCGTGATTTCCACTTCGCCTTCTATCAGGTGCCATACCTCTTCCTGTCGGTGCTGGTGCTGGTGGATGGAAGCGCTCGCATCGAAATCCCAATATCCGAACGTCATGTTCGCGGAGTGAACCATGCGGCCGCGCCAGCCTGGCAGCTTTTCAAACTGCTGCAGACGGTCCGTGTCGATGATTGTCATGCGGACCTCGCTTCCTTACGCATCATGTCCCATCAACCGGCGTTCAAGAAGACTGGTCCCCGTCAGATCCAGCACATCGTAGTCCTGCCCGAACTTCTCGTGGGCGTTAAAGCCCATATGCAAGGAGCGGCGCCTGCGTCCGCTCTCGTTGCGCGTGCCGCAGTGAAGCAGATGCGCGTCGAGCAGGAGGATGTCCCCAGTCCTTCCGCTCAACACGAGATCGTCCGTTGGCGGAGCATCACGATGGGTTCCGGGCTGCACGCGCGTCGCTCCATTCCCCGCGTCAAAATCGTCCAGGAATGCGAAGCCGGAGATCACCGTCGTGGGCGTGCGGTTTACGAGCCAGTCGCGATGCAGCTTCTGGCTGCCGCCGCCCAGTGCTGGATCGCGTCCCTGAATGGCGGCGAAATAGAAGCGCCGCCGCATCATCGACGCGACGGCCGCCAGGACCCGCGGCAGGAGGCATGTGCGGCGGACGAGGGGTTCGCCGTCGAGTTTCGAGAAGCGCGTGCCGGGCTCGCGCGGAAAGTGCCATCGTTCCGGAATCAGCTGCTCGAAACTTTCGCGCAGCGGCTCGATCCAGTCGTGCGGAATGGCATCGCGGAGGATCAGATAGCCGTCATGATCGAAGGCCGTGCGCTCCGATGGCGTGAGCAGATCGTCGCGCACGCCTGCCATGGCCAGTGTCGCCTCGAACTCGCCGAACCCATCCATCACAGCAGGCCCGTGGTCTCGGGGATCCCAAGCATGATGTTGAGATTCTGCACCGCAGCGCCGGATGCACCCTTGCCAAGATTGTCGAGCACCGCAACAAGGCGCGCCTGTTGCGTCTTGTCGTTGCCGAACACGAACAGCTTCATGCCGTTCGTCAGCCGCAGCATCTCCGCGTCCAGCGTTTGCAGCGGCGCGGTCTTCTCGAACTGGGCCGGATCGACGGGGCGTCCCTCACGGGCCCGCTTCAGGGCCGTCATCGCGCCGTCGAAGTCGGCAACCTCGACCAGCTTCTCACCCTGATAAGCCTCACCAAGCACACGATAGATGTCGAACACATTCGGTTTGCCGGGCAGCGCCCACAATTGAAGCGGCACTTCGACGATCATGCCGCGATAGAAGCGCCCGACGCTCGGCGCAAACACAGGCGGATGCGCAAGCCCGGCATGCTTTTGCATTTCGGCCACGTGCTTGTGGGCGAGCGTAAGCCCGTAGGTGCGGACAACGGTTTCGACATAACGCGGCGACGTGCGGTTCTCGAACTCCTCGATCATCGATTTGCCGCCGCCGGAATAGCCCGACACGGCGTTCACGGTGAGCGGGAAATTGTTTGGGACAATGCCGGCGCGGACGAGGGGAGCGATCAGTCCCAGAAATCCGGTCGGATAGCAGCCCGGATTGCTGACGCGGCTGGCGCGGCCAATCCGTTCGCGTTGCCCCGGCTCGAGTTCCGGAAATCCGTAAGTCCAGTCCGGCGCGACCCGATGCGCCGTGGAGGCATCGATGATCCGCACGGATGGGTTTTCCACCATCGCCGCCGCCTCACGGGCTGCCTCGTCCGGCAAACACAGGATGACGAGATCGGCCTCGTTCAGCGCTTCCCTCCGTGCACGAACAGATTTGCGCTCAGCCTCGGGCAGTTCGAGGAGCCGGATATCGCTCCGGTCCACGAGCCGCTCGCGGATTTCGAGACCGGTGGTGCCGGCTGCGCCATCGATGAAAACCTTGGCTGCCATGGGAGTTATGCCCTGCCTATTGTGCCAACAGAATTGACACAGTCTAACATCGCACCTTAGCTCACTGGGAGAAATGATTCCGGCGGACCGGAGGAGCGCCTCGGACCCGCACCGTGCGAGGCCGGACTGCCTCGAGGGGAGGCTCACATGGACTTCAACAAGCTTTGGCAGAACTTCATGGACACGGTCCAGAACCACTACATGGATTTCAACGGCCGCGTCGGTCGCGCGCAGTTCTGGTACTACATCCTCGTCGTAGTGGTTGTGGAAATCATCGCCGCGATTATCGGCGGCGTGTTCGCCACGACCCTTGTCGGCGCTGTCGTCGCCCTGGCGCTTTTGCTTCCGAACGCCGGCATGGCGGCACGCCGCATGCAGGACACGGGAAAGAGCGGGCAACTTGTGTGGCTGTGGGTGATTGTCGGCGCCGTCTATGGCGTGCTCAATCTTCTGATCGGATTGGCCGGGCCGTTCGGAGCGTTGGCGTTCCTCGCCTTCTACTTCACCGTCGGCTGGATCATCAGTCTGGCGATGCTGGTCGTGTCCATCATCATCATCTATTTCTGCGTTCAGCCGGGTAATCCGGGCGACAACGCCTTCGGCCCGCCGCCGCCGCCATTCAATCCCATGGCACCGGCTGCCGCTTAAACGAGCGTCCTTTCACGAAAAAAAAGGGCGGATGCCTCGGCATCCGCCCTTTTTCGTTTGGTGCCTGTCAGATCAGAACGTGACCCACACGCCGTTGCGCCAGTAGCCGCGGCCTTCGTGCTCGCGCCAGACATAGTGCTCATGCGCACGCCAACGCCAGCCGTTCGGATGGACGACAAGCCCGAACTCCGGCTGATATCTCCATGCGTGACGGACATGCCAGCATTCACCCTCGCGGTTGCAGACGATCGCTGCGCTCGCGCTCGTCACCGGCAGGGCGACGAAAGCGGTCGCCGCAACGGCGCCCGCAAGAGCAAGTTTTGCCAAGCTTTTCATTTGGGTGGTTCTCCTTTGATCCCTCTCCAACTCGAAACCGCTAAAACGGTCCAATGTCGGTAAACGTTCCCTGTGGTTAACATATGAGGGTGGGCAATATCCGGCTGGAGAATGAACTGTTGTTCATGCCGCGGCCGTGCGCGCGACAGGAAACGGGCGGCAGGGACAAGGTCCTACCGCCCGGAATCTGCGATATCGGAAAACGACTTAGCGCTTCGAGAACTGGAAGCTGCGGCGCGCCTTGGGGTGGCCGTACTTCTTGCGCTCGACGACGCGCGGGTCACGCGTGAGGAACCCGCCCGGCTTCAGTGCAGCCCGCAGCGTCGGTTCATAAGCGACCAGCGCCCGGCTGATGCCATGGCGCACCGCACCGGCCTGTCCCGACAATCCGCCGCCGGTCACCGACACGACCACATCGAACTGGCCGTCACGATTGGCTGCGATCAATGGCTGGCGCAGGATCATGCGCAGCACGGGGCGGGCGAAGTAGATCTTCTCGTCCTTGCCGTTGACGGTCACGCGGCCGAGACCAGGCTTGATCCACACGCGGGCGACCGCGTCCTTGCGGCGGCCGGTGGCATAGGCGCGGCCCTTCGCATCGCGATTGGCCTTCTTCTGCTCGGCGGCTTCCGCGGCGCTCTGCTGCGGCTTGGCCTTGATGAGCGTGGATTTGAGATCGCCGAAGCTTTTCACGTCCGACATGATCAGGCTGCCTTCGCTTTGCGGTAATTGTGGTTCTTGGGACTCAGGGCTGCGACATCCAACTTCTCGGGCTGCTGCGCTTCCTGCTTGTGATCCGGGCCCGGATAGACGCGCAGATTCGCGAGCTGGCGCTTGCCGAGTGGGCCGCGCGGCAGCATGCGCTCCACGGCCTTCTCGAGCACGCGCTCCGGATGAGCACCGCGCATGAAGGCATCGGCAGTGCGGTACTTGATGCCGCCGATATAGCCGGTGTGCCAGTTGTAGACCTTGTCCTTCAGCTTGTTGCCGGTGAGCAGGACCTTGGCCGCGTTCACGACGACGACGTTGTCGCCGCAATCCATATGCGGCGTGAAGGTGGGCTTGTGCTTGCCGCGCAGGCGCGTGGCGATCAAGGCCGCGAGCCGGCCGACGACGAGGCCGTCGGCATCGATCAGGATCCACTTCTTGTCGATCTCGGACGGCTTGGCCGAGTAGGTACCCATGTGCGTCTCTCCCGGGCGGGAAGGCCCGCCTTCGCTGAAGCTTCGGTGGGCGAGCCGCCCAATGCGAAGCGCGGGCATTTAGAGGGTGAGGGGTGGTTCGTCAAGCGAAACCAGCCGGAATCCCAGAAATTTGGCCGGAAATTCGATAGCGGTAATATGATACCGCGTTGGCTACTCAAAAAGCCACAGGCGCGGCCACGATCCCTCGCTCGCCGCGCCCGCTGAAGCCGCCCGACCTAATCGAGCGGAACGTTGTAGTACTTGTATGACGCGGTCAGGATCTGGCCGTCGTCCTTGGTCAGGTCCTCAAGCCGGTAGGTCGGCGCCTTTTTGAGCATGTCGGTGGACATCGGCACGACATAGCCGCCCTTGTCGGGCTGATAGTCGAGCACCGACCACGGAACCGGCGCGAACTTCTCGCCGACGCCGAGTACGCCGCCGAAGCCGAGCGCCGCATACAGGATCCTGTTGTTTGTCTTGTCGAGGACGATGTCCTCGACTTCACCGATCTTCTCGCCGGCCGAATTGTAGACGGCAGTTCCCGTCACCTTCGAGGCGAGGGTCGCCTTGGTGTGTCCGCTTGCTGTGGGCATTCCCTATCTCCGCTGAAAAATCATGCACCTAACGCGAAGCTTTCGCCGATTGTTCCGGTGCGGCTAGGATGTGCGGATGAAAGCGCTATATTCCATCAAATGAACGCTCCCGTTTCCGAACAGCTGGTGCTTTCCGCACGTGACGGCGCGGTGCTGCGCCTCGTGATGAACCGCGCACAGGCGCGCAATGCGCTCAGCCGCGCCATGATGGGTGCGCTGCAATCCGCGCTCGACGATGCCGCGAAGGATGACAGCCGCGCGATCATTCTGGCTGCGGAAGGGCCAGTCTTCTCCGCCGGGCATGACCTGAAGGAGATGACGGCGCGCCGTGCCGATGCCGACGAGGGCAAAGCGGCGTTCGCGGAGATTTTCGCGCAGTGCTCCAGGCTGATGCAGACGATCGTGCGCTGCCCCAAACCCGTGATCGCGGAAGTGCAGGGGATCGCGACGGCCGCGGGATGCCAGCTGGTGGCCAGCTGCGATCTGGCGATTGCGTCTTCGTCCGCGCAGTTCGCGACTCCCGGCGTGAACATCGGCCTGTTCTGTTCCACGCCGATGGTGGCGCTGTCGCGCAACGTGTCGCGCAAGCACGCCATGGAGATGCTGCTGACCGGCGAGATGATCTCAGCCGATGACGCGGCCCGCGTCGGGCTGGTGAATCGCGTGGTGGCGCCGGACGTGCTGTACCCGCACGTGATGCGGCTGGCGCAGAAAATCGCCGCCAAGCCGCGCGCGACCGTGAAGATTGGCAAGGAAGCCTTCTACCAGCAGCTCGAAATGCCGCTCGCCGAGGCCTACGATTACGCTTCCCGCGTCATGACCGAGAACATGCTCAACGCCGAAGCCACCGAAGGCATCTGCGCCTTCGTCGAGAAGCGGGACCCCAAGTGGCCGGGTTAGGGCGAATAGTGAGTAGCGAATAGCGAGTAGGGCATGCTGGACACCGGAACGCTCTATTCGCTATTCGCCATTCGCTATTCGCGGTGAACGATGCCCCATTATCCCGACGACCTGATCAAATCCGTCCTGCGTTCCACCAAGGTGATCGCCATGGTGGGGGCGAGCGCCAACGACATGCGTCCGTCCTACTTCGCCATGAAGTACCTGCTGGCGAAGGGCTATGTCGTGCATCCCGTCAATCCCGGCCTCGCCGGCAAGGACATCCTCGGCCAGAAGGTCTACGCCTCGCTGAAGGACGTGCCGGCGCCAGTCGACATGGTCGACATCTTCCGCGCCTCCGAATTCGCGCCGGGCATCGTCAGGGAAGCGCTGGCGGAGAAGGAGCGCCTCGGGCTCAAGACCATCTGGATGCAGCTCGGCGTGATCAGCGAGGAAGCGGAGACGCTCGCCAAGGAGGCGGGCCTCACCGTCATCATGGATCGCTGCCCCAAGATCGAGCACGGCCGGTTCTCCGGCGAGATCGGCTGGATGGGTGTCAACCGCAAGGTGATCGACAGCCGCAAGCCGCTGCTCTTCAACAAAGGCGGCGCACTGAAGCGCTGATCCACAACCGTCATGGCCGGGCTTGACCCGGCCACCCATCGCGCGAGCATCCGCGAGCGATAGAGTCATTTCGGCGCGCAGACGCGCGCCGGATGGGTGGCCGCCTCAAGGGCGGCCATGACGAATTGATATATCTTCCATTCCGCTCGCGCGTTCCTATTTCTCCAACAAACACGGGAGCGGAACCATGAAGCACGTCATTGCCGGACTTGCCGTTGCGACGTCACTGATCCTCGCCGGAACGCCGGCCGTCGAAGCCAAGGGCTGCCTGAAGGGCGCCGTGGTCGGCGGCGTGGCGGGCCATTTCATGCACCATCACACCATCCTCGGCGCTGCCGCCGGCTGCATCATCGGCCATCACATGGCGCACGAGAAGGAGAAGCAGGAGAAGGAAGCCGCTGCCGCCAAGGCGAAGCAGCAGCAGGCTGCCGCCCAGCACCACTGACTCTGGATTGTTCGTCACGAAAGCCGGTAAGACTGCCGGCCTGGCGGCGCCATTTCGGAGGCAGGCATGAGCGACTACGGATTCAACACGCTGGCGGTGCATGCCGGCGCCTATCCCGATCCCGCCACCGGCGCGCGCGCCACGCCGATCTACCAGACGACCTCGTTCGTCTTCGAGGATGCCGATCACGCCGCGGCGCTGTTCAATCTCCAGGTTTTCGGCAACATCTATTCGCGCATCATGAACCCGACGAACTCCGTGCTCGAGGAGCGCGTGGCGTCGCTTGAGGGTGGCCGTTCAGCGTTGGCCGTCGGATCCGGACACGCGGCGCAGCTGATCGCGCTGCACACGCTGATGGAGCCGGGGGCCGAGATCGTTGCCGCGCGCCAGCTCTATGGCGGCTCGATCAACCAGTTCAGTCAGGGCTTCGCCAAGTTCGACTGGCACGTGAAGTTCTGTGATGCGCGCGAGCCGGAGCAGTTCCGGGCGGCGATCTCGGAGAAAACGCGCGCGGTGTTCATCGAATCCATCGCCAATCCCGGCGGCCTCGTGGTGGACATCGAGGCGATTGCGGCCATTGCGCATGCCGCCGGCGTGCCGCTGATCGTCGACAGCACGTTCGCCACGCCCTATCTCATCCGTCCGATCGAGTGGGGTGCCGATATCGTCGTGCATTCGGCCACGAAATTCCTCGGCGGCCACGGCAACTCCATCTGCGGCGTCATCGTGGATGGCGGCAAGTTCGATTGGGGCAGCGGCAAATTCCCGACCTTGTCCGAACCGTGCCCGTCCTATCACGGCATCCGGCTGTGGGAGACGTTCGGCGATCTGGCCTATGCCACCGCGTGCCGCGTGCTGGGCCTGCGCGATCTGGGGCCGGCGCTGTCGCCGATGAACGCCTTCCTCGTGCTCACGGGAATCGAAACGCTTCCCTTGCGCATGCAGAGGCATTGCGACAATGCGCTGGCGGTGGCGCGCTGGCTTAAAGGCCACGACAAGGTCGCGTGGGTGAACTATGCGGGGCTGGAGGACAATCCCTCCTACAATCTCCACCGCACCTATTGCCCGAAGGGGGCGGGTGCCGTGTTCACCTTCGGCGTCAAGGGCGGCTTCGAGGCCGGCGTGAAGCTCGTCAACAATGTGAAGCTGTTCAGCCATCTCGCCAATGTCGGCGACACCAAGAGCCTCATCATCCATCCGGCCTCGACCACGCATCGCCAGCTCGATGCCGAGCAGCGCGAGGCGGCCGGCGTGGGCGACGATGTGGTGCGGCTTTCCATCGGCATCGAAAGCGTGGACGACATCATCGCCGATCTCGATCAGGCACTGGCGGCTTGACGCAATCGACCCTCGCCATCCTCTGCTGGTTTGGCCTGATGGCCTACACCTTGGGGTCGCTCTATCTGGCCATTTTCAAGAAAGTGATTTATCTCGTTCCCGGCAAATCGTGGGGCGGAAGCATGAGGCGCGTGAGTGCCTCCGATTACCCAAGCGAATATCGCGCGCAGCTTATTGTCCTGGGAGTCTTGCTTGCGGCTTTGATCATCGCATCGCTGGTTCTTTTCTAGACTGCCCCGGGTCAAACTAGGACCGGAGACTGGAAGTGCTACAGGGCAGTATCATCATGATCGGTTCAAGCTACCCAGTCGATGAACTTCAAACGCGTGCCAGAGCGCGGCGGAGAGCAGCAGCAGCGCGGTCGTTTGGTGCAATGCCGAAAGCAGTATCGGGGCCTGGCTCAGCAAGGTAGCGATGCCGAGTGCGATCTGCGCGAAGGTGACGATCAGGATCGCGTAGGCGCTGGTGAGCGCAGGGCCGGTCAGCCGCGCGCGGAGCGCTGAGACGAACACAACTATCGCAACAACCGCCACAACGTAGGCGCCGATGCGGTGATCGAACTGCGCGAGCCCCGCGTTCTCGAAGAAGTTGATCCACCATGGCTGCGAGAAGAACGAATTCTCCGGCGCGAAGCGTCCGTCCATCGACGGCCAGGTGTTGTAGATCAGCCCTGCGTGCAATCCCGCCACCAGCGCGCCCAACAGCATCTGGATGCAGACGAGGGCAGGGAAGATCAAACTCAAGACTCCTTCTCCCCCACGAATGTGGGGGAGAGGGTTGGGGTGAGGGGGTGGTGAAGTGCGCGACGATTGGGACGAGAGCGCAAGCGTTGAGGCCCCCTCACCCTGATCCCTCTCCCCCGGTTCCGGGGGAGAGGGACTTAGGTACTGGAATGCCGTCCACAAAATAGCGGCGAACAGGATCAGCGCCACGCCGAGATGAATCGCCAGCCGGTATTGCGACACCGACACGCGCGTCTCCAGTCCGCTCTCCACCATCCACCAGCCGACGAAGCCCTGAAGCCCGCCGAGCGCGAACAGCACGATCATGCGCGGAATCTGCGCCCGCGTGATCCACCCACGCCAGACGAAAAACAGGAACGGCACGAGGAACACCACGCCAATCGTTCGCCCGAGCAAACGGTGCGTCCATTCCCACCAGTAGATGCCCTTGAACTCGCCGAGCGTCATGCCCTGATGCTCGCGGACGTATTGCGGGATGTGCTGGTATTTGTGGAACGCGTCCATCCAGTCGGCGGTGGAAAGCGGCGGGATGGCGCCCAGGATCGGATCCCATTCCGTGATCGAAAGGCCGGAACCGGTGAGCCGCGTCAGGCCGCCGATCACCACCATGGCGCCGATCATCAGCGCCACGGCGACAAGCCACCAGCCGACAGCGCGGCGGCCATGCAAATCCGCGAAACGAGGGGGTGGGGCGAGCATGGGCGTTCTCTAGCCCCGCGCGCTTCTTCCGTCCAATCCATCTTGAGCTTCGCGGCGCGAGGTCGCATTCTGGCGCCGTCGTTCGGGGAAGACGTCCATGAAACCGCTGAAGCTCGCGTCCGCGTTGGTTGGCGCCAGCGTGCTCTTTTCGCTAGCTGGCGCGCCGGCCTTACCTGTTCAGGCCAAGGACGCAGCGGGCGCGGTCGCCAGTTCAACGATGTGGGTGTGGGTCCATTCTGATGGTCGCATCACTTGCGACGGTCAGACGCTCTCGTTGGCAGAACTGCAGCAACGAGTGAAGGAGTTGCCCCCGAAGGTTCAAATTCGAATTGGAGCCGATCCGGATGCCACGTTCGATGCAGTTGGCAAAGTGGTTGCTGTTGCTCAGCGCCACATCGGCATAGTGGGTTTTATAACTGGACCATCGGGGGACACTAGCAAATGAAATCGCTGAAGCTTGCGGCCGCCTTGCTGGCGGCATCCGCCGTCGTTTCATCCGCATACGGAGCGGATGACCAGGCGAAATCCATGCCCGGCATGGCGATGCCGCCGATGACCATGCCGCCCATGCCGGCGCTTTATCCGCAGGCCGACAAGCCCGGCGCACCGGTGTTCAAGCGCCTCGGCACGCATCACCACAAGATCAGCGCCAGCAACGACCAGGCGCAGATGTATTTCGACCAGGGCATCAACCTGCTGTTCGGATTCAATCACGCCGAAGCCATCCGCTCGTTCCGCGAGGCGGCACGGCTCGATCCCAATTGCGCGATGTGCTGGTGGGGCGTGTCGTTCGCGCTCGGACCTAACATCAACCTGCCGATGCAGCCCGATGCCGTCGCACCCGCGTGGGCCGCGCTGCAGAAAGCAAAGTCGCTGGAAGCAAGCGCCTCGCCGGAGGAGCGCGACTGGATCGAAGCGCTGTCCGCGCGCTATTCGGACGATCCCAAAGCCGATCGCGCCACGCTGGACGAAGCCTTCGCGCAATCGATGGCGAAGCTCTGGCACGACCATCCCGACGATCTCGATGCCGGCGTGTTCTATGCCGAGTCGATGATGGACACGCAGCCGTGGAATTACTGGGAAGCGGACGGCAAGACGCCGCACGGCCATGGCGGCGAAATCGTCTCCACGCTCGAAAACATCATCAGCCGCGAACCCAGCCATCCCGGTGCGCTGCATCTCTACATCCATGCGGTGGAAGCCTCGACAACGCCGGAGCGAGCCGAAGCGGCCGCCGACAGGCTCGAGCCGCTGATGCCGGATGCCGGGCACATCGTGCACATGCCGTCGCACATCTATTTCCGCGTGGGCCGCTATAGGGATGCGGTGCATGTGAATGAGCTGGCGGCGGAAGCCGACGAAAGCTACGTCGCGGCATGCAAGGCGCAGGGCTTCTATCCGCTCGCCTATTACACGCACAATCTGCATTTTCTGTGGACCTCGTCGGAGATGATGGGGCAGTACAAGCTGGCGGAGAACGCGGCGCACCGCGTGGTGAAGAACGCCGCGGCCGGCGCGCCCATGGCGGCCGCACTGCCGCCGATCCAACTCTACATGATCGTGCCGGTCGTCACCGATATCCGGTTCGGCAAGTGGGACAAGGCGCTGGCAGAGCCGCGGCCGTCTGATGATCTGAAGCTGGTCAAGGCCATGTCGCTTTACGCGCGCGGATTCGCCTATGCCAACAAGCGCGACTTCAAGCGCGCGGCGCAGGACCGCGCCATGCTGCAGGCCATGATCGACAACAAGGAGTTCGCGGCCATCGATGCTTTCGGCACACCGGGAACGCAGATGGCTGCGCTTGGTGTTGCGCTGGTGGACGGCGAAATCGCCCGTAAGCAGGGGCACATGGCGGATGCCTTGGTGGCGTTCAAGAAGGCCGACGATCTCTACGACGCGTTGCCGTACACCGAGCCCGATTACTGGCATGAGCCCTTGAGCCACATCTACGGCGCGGCGCTGCTTCAGGCGCACAAGCCAGTGGAAGCGGAAGCCGTGTACCGCGCCAGCCTCATGGATCACCGCATCGACGGCTGGGCCCTTTTCGGTCTGGCGCAGGCGCTGACGGCGCAAGGCAAGACGAAGGAAGCGGCCGAAGTGAAGAAGGAATTCGCGCAAGCCTGGCAGCTCGCGGACGTGAAGCTGACGTCGTCGCGGTTTTAGCCTACTTCTGATACGCGCCGATGTTGATCTTGCCGGACACGATGCGCTTGTTGCCGGCGAAATCGTAGGTGCCGTTGATTGCCGCGCCGAGCACGATCCCGGTCCTTCGCGCCGGCGAAGACGCTGCGATGTCGAAATTGTCCGGCGGGGACTTGAATATCGGATCGGAGAAGGGCGGCGAATCGGCGTCCATTCCCGTTCCGGTGCGATAGGCGTCGTAGCCTTTGTAATTGTGCTTCTGCCAATCCCAGATGGCGTTCGCCGCGTCGCCCGAGAAATAGAGATTGTAGTCGAGCACCGCGGGGTCTGGCTCGCTGGTGGTGAAATCGTTCACCAGCAGGTCCTGCGCGCCGGCATAGACGATGTTGTTCTCGAACACATTGTTCGTGGCGTTGAACTGGATCTGGAACTCGCCGCTGCCGGTGTTTTGCGTGTCGTTGTTGTAGAGCGTGTTGTTGACGATGGTGACGTGATCGGTGCCGCCGCGTTTCGCCGCGTAGCCGCCGATGGAAATGCCGGCACTGTTGCCGGAGTAAATGATGTTGTTCCGCGCCGTGATCAGGCTCGACACCTTGCCCTGGTGCTCGCTCGCCATCTCGATACCGAGATCGACATTGTGGATCAGGTTCTGCTCGATGACGATGTTGGTGCCGCCGTCCACATAGATGCCGTCCGCCGCGTACTGCTTGCCGTAGTCGGGATTGCCGTACGACGTGATGTTGTAGACGGTATTGCCGCGGATGACGCCGTCGCGCGCCTGGTCGTAGGCCGGATCGGGCGCCACCTTCTCGAAACCGATGGCGCCGATGGCGATGTTGTCGTCGTCATGCACATTGTTCGAGGCCACCAGGAAATTGGTCACGTTGCCGTCGAGCGACATCGTCTCGCTGCAGCCGAGCTTGTTGTTGAAGATGTCGTTGCCGGCAATGGCGATCTGATCGATGGCGGCGGGCGCTTCGCTGCCGTCCACCGTGATGCCAAAAGCGTCGGACGCACAATTTGTCGGATTGGCCGGGCCTGTCGTCACGATGTCATGCACGCTGTTGTTGACGAGCTGGACCGCGGTTCCCGCGCCTTCGACCCAGATGCCGATGGGCACCTTGTTGTCGCTGGTCGACTGGTAATTGCGGATCTCGAAACCTTCCAGGATCACGTAACCAGCATCCTGCACGGTGAACATGCCCCATTGTCCGCCGGGAATGGTGAGCCCGGTACCGTCGAGCGTCGCCGTTTCGCCGGGATAATTCGCGAAGGTGATGAAGTTGTTGGCGTTGCCGGAGATGTGGATATTCACGTGCTCGTTGTAGACGCCATCGCGCACCAGCACGGTGTCGCCGGCCGCCGCGGTGTCGGCCGCGTGCTGAACCGTCTTCCACGGCGCATCGATCGAACCGGAATTGCTGTCATTGCCGGTGGTCGCGACGTAATGCGTCGTTCCGGTTGCGGCCTTCGCCAGCAACGTCACCACGGCCGTGGCGGAGAAGTCCGGGTTGGCCTTCTCGACGGCCGTGATCGTCACCAGCTGCGGCACTGGCAGCTTCGCCGGCGCAGTGTAGAGTCCCGAGGCCGAAATCGTGCCCCAGGTCTTGTTGCCGCCGGTGGCGTTGTTCACCTGCCAGATCGCGTCCGCGTTGGCGGAGAACTGCAAGGTCTGGCCTTTCACGATTTGCGCGTAGGTCGGCGAAATGGCGATGCCGGCGCCCGCATTGGCTTGCCCGGCGCAAAGAACCAGAATGGCTGTCGCAAATAATCCGCGCATGACTACTCCATCGGCTGAAAGACGAGCAGCTTCATCGATCCCGGAACATAGGTGACGTGCGGCCGGCCTCCGGCCTCCGTTGGCGGATCGATCTTCGCGACATCGGCCGTGGGCAGGAACAGACGGCCGGTTGCCGGATCGATGGCGATGGTCCGCGCGCCGCGCTGCGTCGGCACATCAGGCAGCGCGACGAAGTGATCAGCATCCTTTTCCTGGATCACGCTCAGCGTACCTTCGCCGTTCGAGCTGATGGCAAGCTTGCGCCTGGGATCGAACGCCGCGCCATCGCTGCCCATGCCGATGGGAAGTGTCGCCACGATGGTCCCTTTGTCGGCATCGACAACTGTCATCACCTTGTTGACGCAGGTCGCGAACACGCGCCGCGTCTCGGCATCGACAGCGATGCCGTGCGGCCGCTCGCATCCCGGCATCGGATAGCGCGCGATGACGGCATTCGTCTTCGTATCGATAGCCGCGACCATGTGCGCATCCACTTCCAGAACGAACAGCTTGCCTTTGCCATCCGGCACCGCGGCCTCGAGCGGCGCGCCGACATCGATGGTCGTGACCGCTGCATTCGCTTTCGGATCAATGACGGTGATCGAGCCGCTGTCGCCATTGACGACGAAGATGTGCCCAGTCACGGAATCCCGCACAATTCCGTCTGCATCCACCGCCGTCGGGATCTGCTTCACGATCTTCAGCGTCTTGAGATCGAAGGCCGCCGCGACACCGGCCTTGCCGTCATCCGTATAGCCGAGGCCAACTTCCGGGGCGGTCGCGATGCCATGTGTGCCGCCGGGCAAGGGTCCGATGTCGCCAAGCGCCGTTCCCGTTCCGGCATCGACCACAGTCACATGATCGCCATGCGCGACGTAAACGCGGCCGGAAGACGGATCGAACGTGGCATAGTCCCAGCGTTCGCCTGGACCCAATGCGATCGTCTTGACCATCTTGTATGCCTGCGCCGGTTCTGCGGCCGGCGCGACGGAAATCGCCGACGCAAAGGCAATCGTTGCCGCTGCGGCAATGTGTTTGCAGTTCATATGCTCGACAACCTGCTTTACCGTCTTCCCGCGACACAGACTCTCCCGAACCGGCCCAGCGTGCAAATGAAGATTGCAGCAGTCCTGAAGTTGGTAAGGAATGGGTTTGCGATTCTTGTCGGCTTCGTCGCGCCGGCGCTTGCCGGGCCGCCTTTCGTTCTGGACGACCCTCAGCCAACCGATACCGGGCACTATGAAATTTACGCTTTTGCGACGGGAACCGTCACACACGACGGCAGCGAGGGCGAGGCCGGCATCGATTTCAACTACGGCGCCGCCCCGGATTTGCAGCTCACGGCTGTCCTGCCGGCCGGGTTCAGTGCGCCGGCGGGGCAGGGCGTGTTTGCCGGCATGGGGAGCGCGGGACTCGGCAACATCGAACTCGCGGCGAAATACAAGTTTCTGCACCAGGACGATGTCGGCGTGGATGTTGCCGTGTTCCCGCGGGTGTTCCTTCCGGCAGGCTCGGCCGCGGCCGGTGAACGGCATGCGTCCTTCTTCCTGCCCGTCTGGCTCGAGAAGGACTGGGGCGATTGGTCTCTCTTCGGTGGCGGCGGATGCGAACTCAATCGCGGCGGAGACTCGCGCAATTTCTGCATCGGCGGCGCGGTGCTGTTGCGCAAGGTGACGGAGAATTTCCATCTCGGGGTGGAAATGTACCACCAGTCGTCGGACACCAGGGACGGCCGTTCCAACACCAGCGTGGGGCTTGGCGCCATCTTCGACATCAGCGACACCTACCATCTGCTCGGCTATGCCGGTCGCGGCATCCAGAATGCCAACGCCACCAACCAGCTTACCTGGTATTCCTCCGTGCTCTTCACCTTTTGAAGCGAGGCCCGCGTGAACGACAAATCCGTGTTGAGCAAAGTGCCTGCCGTCACGCTCGGGTTCTGGATCATCAAGATTCTGGCAACGACGCTCGGCGAGACCGGCGGCGATACCGTCACCATGACAATGAACCTCGGCTACCTGATCGGCACTGCGATCTTTCTTTCGGCGCTGGTCGTGTTTGTCATCCTGCAGATCGCGGCAAAGAAATTTCATCCCTTCCTCTACTGGGCGACGATCATCGCTTCGACCACTGCCGGCACGACGATGGCCGATTTCGCGGATCGCTCCCTCGGCATCGGCTACGCGGGCGGCTCGACCGTGCTGCTGGCGTGCGTGCTCGTGTGTCTGGCGGCCTGGTACTGGTCGGAGGGCACGGTGGCGGTGGAGACGGTCAGTCGTCCGCGCGTCGAAGCTTTCTATTGGGCGACGATCACCTTCTCGCAGACGCTCGGCACCGCCCTGGGCGACTGGGTGGCCGCCGCCCCGGATGAGCACCCGCCCGGAATGGGATTTGGCTACGAGATCGGCGCGCTGGTGTTCGGCGGCGCGCTCGCGATCATCGCGGCACTGTACTTCTGGACAAGGATTTCGCGTGTCTGGTTGTTCTGGGCGGCCTTTATTCTGACGCGGCCGCTCGGCGCCACCATCGGCGACTTCCTCGACAAGCCGCTGGCCCAAGGCGGACTCTCGCTCAGCCGGCCGATGGCATCGGCCGCGCTCGCAGTGCTGATCGTTGTGCTCATTCTCATCATTCCGCAACGGCCGGGAAAGCATCCGGGGAACGCGCCAGAACCGGCGCTTTGAGACGGAAACAATCCGTGGCAGTTTTCCGGTGCAAATCGCCATGTGTGGCGAAGGGGAGAAGCGAATGAGAGTTTCCAATCGTATTCTGATTGCGGGTTGTGGAATTGCGGCTCTTGCGGTCGCCGCTGTGCCGGCCATCGCCGGACACGGCAAGGCCGGCCTATGGGACGTTACGGTGACACTGGATATGGCCGGCATGCCGAACATGCCCGACATGTCGAAGTTGCCGCCGCAGGCGCAGGCAGCCATGCGCGCGCGCGGCGTGACGATGGGCGGACACACCGTCACGGCCCAGCACTGCATGACGCAGGCCCAGGTCGACGCCAACGGTCCGCCGCCGATGCGGCAGCAGCGAAAGGAATGCACGGTCTCGAACATGAAGACCGGACCGGGAACCTATAGTGCGGACATGACCTGTGCCGGCAACGTGACCGGAACCGGACACATCCAGGTGTCGTGGGATTCGCCGGAACACTATGCCGGCAAGACGACCATCAGCGGCACCACTTCCAACGGCCACCCGTTCAGTTCGACGACGTCGTTCGAAGGCCATTGGGTGGGCGCCGATTGCAAGGGCATCACGAACTGATTGGCGACCTTCGTGTCAACTGACGTCGCGGAACGCGCGCGGGAGCTTGGCAAACTTCTGCGCGCGAGCCGCCGCGTCGTGTTCTTCACCGGCGCCGGCATTTCGACCGAGTCCGGCATTCCGGATTTCCGCTCGCCCGGCGGCATCTGGACGAAGATGGCGCCGATCGATTTCGACGACTTCGTGCGCTCGTCCGAATTGCGGCGCGAAGCCTGGCGCCGGCGCTTTGCGATGGAGGAGACCTTCGCGGCGGCAACGCCGAACGAAGGCCACAAGGCCATCGCGTCGCTGATCGCGAGCGGCAAGGCGAGCCACGTCATCACTCAGAACATCGACAATCTGCATCAGGATTCCGGCGTGCCCGCGAACACGGTGATCGAGCTGCACGGCAACACGCGTTACGCGAAATGCCTCGATTGCGGCGCGCGGCAGGAGCTTGCGCCGATCCGGGCACATTTCGAAGCGCATGGCGAACCGCCGGATTGCGAACGATGCGGGGGGCTGCTCAAGACGGCCACGATCTCCTTTGGCCAGGCCATGCCGGAGATCGAGATGGCGCGCGCGCAAGATGCAACGCTCGCCTGCGATCTCTTCGTGGTGCTGGGTTCGTCGCTGGTGGTTTATCCGGCCGCCGGGTTCCCGCGGCTCGCCAAACGCAACGGCGCGCGGCTTGCCATCGTCAACCGCGAGGCAACGGAGCAGGACGACATCGCCGACCTCGTGATCCACGCTGGCATCGGCGACACGATGCGCCGTGCCGCTACGCTGCTCTAGCCCAGCCCCTTGCCCAACAGCAGGCGAATGCACCGGCGGCATCCGCCGGTGCATTCGACCCGAGTTTCGCTCGGCCTACATGCCGGCCCTGAGCGCCACGGCCCGGGTGATGGCCGTTTTGGTGTACAGCGTCCCGAAGAACCGTCCGGTCCTGTCCAGCGCAAGCCCGGTCAGGACCTGTCCCCGTTCGGATCGGCCGATTTCGAGATTGCCGAAGCCCATGGGCCCGTCGGTCTCGACGACTTTCACGGTTCGCCCGGCTTCGCCGACAAACACGACTTGCGATCCCCGCGAAACGAGCACCTCGGCGACCATGCCGTCGCGCTCCGCCACACCTTGAATCTGTCCTTCGACAACGATGACGCCGTTGATGAAACGATCCGGCGCCGGATCGCCCTTGTCGATATACTTCAGGATGCAACCTTCGATCGCACACAGAACCGGGATATTTGGATGCCCGTAGGGCGGGTTGGAATTTGGCGTGCACTGGCTCACGTACTGACCCGCGCTCCACGAGTAGCCGCTTGGGCAGGCCGTATGATAAGCGGCCAAACCGACGGTGCTCGTCCCGCTGTTCACATCCAGGTCGCGGCTGGTCGGAACGTTGGGCATGACCGGCTCGGACGTCCAGCGGTCAAACGATCCGCCAGTAGTTGTGCTTGCATAGGCGTTGATCCGGACGGCAGCGCTCGTCGTGTCCACCGATCCGTAGATGTTGCCGGTGTTGGTCAGAGTGGTGTCCTGGGTCACAGCGCTCTGCGGTGAGTACACGGTGACAAAATAGTCCCACAGCAGATCGCCCGTCATTTCGTCCATTTCGCCAAGCCATGCGCCCGATCCCTTGCCGCCCGGTCCCGGTCCGCCAACCGGAAAGTAGACGAAGTTCACGTTGATGTTCGCGGTTCCAATGTCGATCTGCACATTGGCAGGAAGGATGCCGGCGGAATTGGGAAACGCCGTCGCGCCGCCCTCCTTGCCGCCCAGCACGCTTGCGTAGGCCAGATTGTAGGTGTTGCCGCCAATCATCAGCGTCGGCGTGCCACCGAGCAGCGGCACCAGTGTCGATCCCGAAGGGTAACCGGGTATGGGAAAGGGATACCCGTTGACATTCAGCGATTGGAACCCGCCGGCATTGCCAACGTGCGGAATGCGCGTTCCGCCATTGCCAGGCTGATAGTAGATGATGTTGTAGGTCAACGTCACGGCAGAACAAGGAACGGAAAGCAGTACGCATACGCTCACGGGTATTGAGATCGCGAAAAGCTTCTTCATGTTCCCCTCCTCGAAAAATCACTTCATGCTGGACATGTCTCCAAATCGTTCGAGTTGCGAAAAAGGTCAGGCCAGTTCCCACACGCCCGAGAGCAGTGGCTTGCCCTTTTGCATGTGGCCGCTGGCGTCGGTCATGCGATAGCCTTGCGCCGTGAGATCGGCGTCCTTGGCGGCGAACGCGTCCGGGGTCATCTCGTTGTTGGCATACCAGGCGGTCACGGTGCTCGGCTCGAAGATAGCCGTGTAGTGCGAGCCGTGGTCCGTCGAAGCGCCGGAAATGCGGATGGGCTGAAGCCCTTGGGCGGCGAACGCGGCAGCCTGTTGCTGGTAGTCCTTGCTCGAGAGTCCATGCACGATTTTCTGTGACGAGCTGTCGCCCTTTTCCCAGATCCCGGCGTAGCCCACGCGCGCATCGGCATGCGTCATGCAGAAGCCCTGGCCGGCCAGCTCGACAATGGACTTCGCAAATTGGCCCTGCGTCATGCCGTGGCGCGAATGCCACTCCGGGCCTTTGACTTTTTCCCACACCCCGGCGTAACGCACGCCGCTGCTTGTGTTGTATGCGCTCACGCGACGAAGGCGATAGTGGCGGCTCTTATAGGTCGTGTTGATGACGCCGTACTCGGTTTCGTCGAGAGACGAGGCGGCGAACCATGGGCTGTCCGGGGCTGTGACCCAGATCATGCTCGAGAAACTCTGTCCGCCATTCTCGTCTTCGTGGACGAGGAGCTCCATGAAGCGTTGCGCTGCGGGTCCGTCCTCGTCGTAGCGCAGCAGATGCAAGCCCGATGCGCGCTTCATCACCGATGCGAAACTCACTCTCGCTGTGCTTGCAGTTGCCGCAAAGGCAGTCGCGGCACCGAGTGCCATCCGGCGCGAAATTGTCATGGAGAAACCCCAACCTTATTGTGGCCCCACATTACCAGCGGTAGCAGGGCAACGCCAGTAGCCAGCGGTACGCGAAAGTGCGGGCTTTGCGTAAAATTCAAGCCCAGATGCGGCCCAGGGCCTCGATAAAATTGCGTCCGAGCACCTTCTCCGCCACCCGCTCCGGATAGCCACGCTTCAGCAGGGCGTCGGCGATCACTTCGCAGCGCCGCGGCGTGTTCAACCCAACGACATACATCGGGCGATCCTCTTCCGGCGCTGCAACGCCCGTCTTGTTTCGGTAATCCTCCATTTTCTTGAAGGCTTCCATGCCCGCAGGCGACGTGTCCCACGGACCGAGACCGCTGTCGCTGCCGATGCCGACGTGATCCTCGCCGCACACATCCAGCATGTGAGTCATGTGCGCCATGTAGTCGTCGAGCGCCGGCTGCTTCGGGCTCGCGGTGAGATAGGGCAGGTCGTACACGCCGCACACGCCGCCCTTGTCGGCGACCGCACGCAGCAGCGTGTCCGGCTTGTTGCGCGGATGCTTGTGGATGGCCTCGCAGCCGGCATGGGTGATCAGAACCGGCTTGGTGGATGCGATCATCGCATCCATGGAGGTGGCGAGATCGGCATGGCTGATGTCGAGCGCCACGCCTTCCTTGTTCATCGTCGCCACCGCCTTGTGGCCGAGCTCCGTCAGCCCGGTCGGCGGATCGGCGAGCACGCCGGCGCCGAACGGCGACGTCTTGTTGTAGGACAGCTGCATCACGCGGACGCCCAGATTGCGGAACAGCGTGATCCGTTCCGGCTTGTCCTCCAGCATGGCGACGGATTCGAACGAGAAGAGGATTCCCAACCGGCCGCTCGCCTTGGCGTGCGCGAAATCGCCATGCTCGCGGATCTGCATGAAGACGTCGGGGTGCGTCTCGATCACGCGCTGGAAGAAGGCGATCTCGTCGACGGTGTCGACGAAGTTCGCATCCGTCCCGGCGAGCGATGTCTTCACGGCGTTGACGCCGGAGTTGCGCACGATGTCGAGGTCGGCTTTGGGCAGCGGCAGAGTCTCTTCTAGCGGCGGGCCGCAATTGGCATCGAACACGAGTGCGCGGGCGTAAAGCGCGCGCGCCTTGGGCGAGACGTTCACGGCATCCTCACCGGAATCCGCCAGCGCCACGCCCGGCGCAAGACTGACCAAGGCCGCGGCACCCGCGGCAACGATTGCATCCCGACGATTCACGATTGTCTCTCCAGCCCCAAGTCTCAGGCGACCGTAGCCGTCCTGCCCCAGCGGGGCAAAATGCGTCCCACACAGGCCAACCTTGCACCTAGCTCATGATCTTCAAGGAGGTCCACCGGCAAACCGGTGCCGAGGCTCAAAAATGCTCGCCGCTGCGGAAAGGACCATGCCGCGTCGACGCCGCGACCAGATAGGCGATGGACCAGCCGATGAGAATGAATCCGTCCACGGATTCGAGAGCGGCCAGCTGCCGCCAGTTTGCAAACAGGTGCATGCCGGAACCGACGGTCGAGAACATTTCGGTCGAAAAGGTGAGTGCGACATCGAAGCTGCCAATGGCGCCGGTGATGGAATAGGCCGCAGCCCAGAGCCAGATCTCCAGCGTGTGAATCGCGAAGATGCCGAGCACCGTTGTGGTGATGGCGACGGTGCGGCCAAAATCATGCCGGTGCAGGCGAAACCAGCGAACGATCCTCGCCATGGACCGCGACAGGACCATCAGGCCCAGCGTGTGGATCAGCACGGTGGCGGAAATGAGCAACGTTCCAAGGACGAGATTGGGCAGCATCGTCAGGCACTGTTAGCGCCGTTGGAAGACACGGGACAGCCATCTTTTGTGGAAAACGGCCAAACGCCGGCCCATTCCGCCACTTGGCGTTAACCGCGAAGCACATTAGATGAGTGTCAGCAAACAGGAGCATGCCCTTGTCAGACCTCGACATCCGCCTCGACGAAGAAGACGACGAGAAGCCCGAATCCAAGACGCCCGAACCGCCGATTTCCCCGGTGGCGCAGGCGCTGTTCAAGTCGCGCACCGTGCTCATCTTCGGCGACGTGGACATGAAGATGGCCGAGCGCGTCACCGCACAGCTTCTGGCGCTGGCCTCCGAAGGCGAGGGCGACATCCGTATCGTGCTGAACTCGCCGGGCGGCCATGTGGAATCCGGCGACACGATCCACGATGTCATCCGCTTCGTCGGCCCGCGCGTGAAGATCATCGGCACGGGATGGGTGGCGAGCGCCGGCGCACACATCTATCTCGGCGCGCCGCGGGAGAATCGCTACTGCCTGCCGTTCACACGTTTCCTGCTGCACCAGCCGCTCGGCGGCGTGCGCGGACAGGCGTCCGACATCTCCATCGAGGCCGAAGAGATCCTCAAGATGCGCGACCGTCTCAATCGCGAGATCGCCAAGGAGACCGGCCAGCCTCTCGACAAGGTCGTGCAGGATACCGAGCGCAACTACTGGCTCAGCGCCGAAGACGCGAAAGCCTACGGTCTCGTCGGCAAGATCATCTCGCGGATGGATGAACTGTAGTCGCGCCGGGTGCAGGCATTATCGACACCGATTGTTCATTGGACGCGCAGGCGCAATCAGGCATAGCCTGAAACCTACCGGTTCACACGAAGCGGCAACGCCGCCGGGGAGGAACCACGCGCGCATCCATCTCGATCCTTGGCTTGGCGGCGATTGTGATCATCGTCGTATCGCCGGCTGCTGCGGGCAACGACCATGCGGTCACCTTGCTCGAATTCGACGGCGCAACGGGCTATGCGCCGGGGGCCGGCATCATCACCGACGCGCAGGGCAACATTTTCGGCGACACGACCATCGGCGGCACGGGGCCGTGCTCGGGCGGCGCGGGCTGCGGCACGATTTACGAATTGTCGCCGCCGGCGTCGAAGCATGGCAGCTGGACCTTCACCAAGCTGCACGATTTCCAGGGGGGTGCGGACGGCGAAGTGCCGTTCGATCCGCTGGCGCAGGATCAGGCGGGAAACCTCTACGGTTACGCGTATGGCTCGCCGGGAACCGTGTTCGAGGTTTCGCCTCCGGCACGGGGGCGAAGCGCGTGGACCTACAATGTGATCTACACGTTCACCGGCGGCGCCGACGGCGATCTGCTGAATGTGCAGTCGCCGCTGCTTCCCGTGGGCGGTGATCTTTACGGCGTCGCTTCAGGCGGATCGGAGGTCTGCGGCCAGACCGGCTGCGGCAGCGTGTTCCGGCTGACGTTCAACGGCAGCGCGTGGCAGCAGGAAACACTCCATGCCTTCACCGGCGGGAAGGACAGCGGCGAGCCCAATTGGATCGCCGGGCCGGACGCATCCGGCGCGTTCTACGTTTCAACCTCACTTGGCAACGGCGCAATCGTGCAGCTCGCACCCAAGAGCGGTGACTGGCATGCAACGGTCATCAACGCTTTCAAGTCCGGCGGCAACCTTCAGGCGCCAGGCAACCTGATCGTTTCGCCGGACGGAAACGTCTACGGCATCGCGAGCAGCAACCATGGCGGAGTCGTGTTTCAGCTCACGCCGCCGCAAAGCGGCTCGCATTGGGTTCGCACGGTCATCGCCCATGTCGATCACCATCGTTACGGGCCGACATCGCTGGCCTTGCGGCGCGATGGTTCGTTCATCGGCGCCATCGAAGGCGACTTCGATTTCTACGCCGGCGGAATATTCCAGCTGACGCCTTCAGGCGGCGGATGGACGTACAGCGAATTGGCGAACTTCAATCGCGGGCCGGACCGCAATCCGTTGAATGCCGTCGATGGCTTTGAGGGACACATCTACGGCGTGTTCAACGGCGGGGATTCGAGCAGCGGCAGCCTGTTCAAGGCCCGCTGACGGCATCCGCACCAACACTTCTCATCATCCCGGCGGAGGATTGGCGAGCAGGTACGGATAGCCGTTGTTGATGCTCGGATTCTGACCCCAGATCGCCAGATCGAAGCCTGAGGGCAACGCGGACTTCAACTGCGCGTCTGTCAAACCAGTTATGCCAGGATCGTTGGCGATATTGCCGGCACCCTGGCCGGGATCGCTGACACCGCTGGTGTCGAGGTCCCAGTAGGAACTGCTGATCGTTTGGTTGTCGTCCCTAAAGACGAACCCTCCCCCATTATTGCCGACGAATCCGGTAGAATACGATGACGTGACTCCAGACCCTTCATTGACACCGATCAGCCCACCGCCCAGCTCGCCCCCGCCGCTTGCGTAAGAATTGGCAATCACGCCCTGGTTGTCGTCGACGAGGCCGCCCGCTGCTCCTAGTAGGCCATGGGTGACCGCGCCAGTCGCGAAGGACGCGGAGATTGCTCCTCTGTTGAGGCCGACCAGACCGCCCACATAGCTGCCACCGGACACGGCGCCCGTCGCATAGCTCGTCAAGATGATGCCATCGTCGTCGCTGAAGCCGGCCAAACCGCCGGAGGTGTAACCGCCAGTCACCGCGGCGGTCGAGTGGGAGTGGATGATGGTGCCGCGATTGATGCCCGCAAGGCCCCCGATGTTGAAGCCGGTCGTGCTCACCGTGCCGGTGGTGTAGCAGTTCTGGATAGTGCCTTCGTTCCAACCCGCCAATCCGCCGACGTCGCTTTTTTTCCCCATTCCGCTGACGGTCTCGTCGGTCACGCCAAGATCGCGGATCGTGCCGCGATTGTCGCTGAACAGGCCGACGATACCGCCACTTTGCGGATCGTCGATCGACAGATTGGAAATGACATTGCCGAGTCCTTCCACTGTTCCGTTGCGCACCATGGTCAACGGCGGCCTGCCATGGGCATGCTCGTTCTGTGCATTGTAGCTGTGAGCAAGCGCGACCAAGGGCATTGCCGAGCCTTCAATCGCCTCTCTGAGCCCGTTCAGCTTCTTCGCTAGCGTGTAGCTGTCGCCATTGATGACCAGGCTGCTGGTGAGGTCCCAAAACTCAACATGGCCCTTGCCGCTGAAGGTGAAATCGCCGCCGGTGCCCCCGTCATTGGTCGTGATGGTCAAGGCGCCGGTGCCGGCAACGGCGACCGGCCTGTCGAACGCGATGGCGTGAAAGCTGTCCAGAGTCAGCCGGCTGGCGCTCGCCCAACTGAGCGCGGCATCGATCTCGATGTCCTGCGCGAGGCTGCCGCTCTGCACCGTGACATCGCCACTTGCAAGCATGCCGATCAGGTCATTGACGTTCAGCACCGCGTTCTTTGCCGTCGCAGTGCAAACGCCGCCAGAGCAGCTCATGTTCTTCGTCGGCTTCGTGGAAATCTCCACGGACGCTCGCGCGGTCCTCGCGACGAATCCGAGCGGTATCGAGAGCACGAGCAGGAACAGGACCTGCCGGACCGTCTGAATGCGCATCGGAGCCTTCCCCAAAGAGGCCGGATCATACCGCGAAGCGCGTGACGGAAAATAGTAGGGGCATACGGCGAGAGGTTACGTGCTTCCGAGCGTATCGCGGAGGCGAGGCAATATCGCCGTTTTGGAGTTACCGCCCTGTCGATCCGCAAGCCGCTGAATTCCGCTCGAAATCAGAGACAAAAAATAATTCAGGTTACCATTTCGGGTCAGGCCTTAGACTTGCGCGGATGATCGGGAAGGTTGAGCAACTGGTTCCGCGCCCAAGCGGCCGGAGCCCCGCAAGGCGAGCGCGAATTTGCCGAACAAAACGAACAATTCGGGATGTGCGGCAGATTCTGAATTCAAATGCATGGGTGGCCGTCGCACCACAAGATGTTGAGCGCGATGCACGCGCGAAATTTTCGCCGAACAAAACGAACAATTCGGAGGTCGCGACGTGATACCCCGAAAACAAATAGGAGTATGAGTCACAGGCAGGACCGCAACATCTGCGACAGTCCCCGGCAGAATTGAAAAACGAATAGACGGTGTAGAATCCTGCAAGCTGCGAATCGCAAGGTGATGCAGCGGGGCGGGAATTGGCGGTTGGCACTGCCGGAAAGGACCCTTTGTCGGATTTTCCCTGGTGGCGGGGCGCCACCATCTATCAGGTCTATGTCCGCAGCTTTGCGGATTCGAACGGTGACGGGCAGGGCGACCTGCCGGGCGTCATCGCCAGGCTCGACTATCTGAAGTCGCTTGGCGTCGATGGACTGTGGCTGTCGCCGATCCATCCCTCGCCCGATCGCGACTGGGGCTACGACGTTTCCGACTATGACGGCATCCATCCCGATTACGGCGGCCAAGCCGATTTCGACCGGCTGCTGTCGGAAGCGCACGCCCGCGGCCTGAAAGTGATGACGGACGAGGTGCTGGCGCACACCTCCGACGAGCATCCGTGGTTCGTCGACAGCCTGAAGCGCGGCGCGAAGGCCGACTGGTACGTGTGGGCGCCGCCGAAGCTGGACGGCACGGCGCCGAACAACTGGCTGTCGGTGTTCGGCGGACCGGCCTGGTCGTATCAGCCGGCGCGCCGCGAGCACTATCACCACAAATTCCTGCGCCAGCAGCCGAAGCTGAACTGGCGCAATGGCGAAGCGAAGCACGCGGCGCTTGCCGTGCTCGACCATTGGCTCAAGCGCGGCGTCGATGGATTCCGCCTCGACGTCGCCAATGCCTATTTCCACGACGCGAGTCTCGCGGACAACGAGCCCGTGCCGATGGCCGCGCGCACGCCGGCGCTGTGGAACCACGTGCCGTATCTTCAGTATCACCATCACGACAGCAATCTGCCGGACAATGTCGAGGCGCTGAACGAAATCCGCCGCGCGGTGGAGCGCTATCCCGATCGCTTCGTCATGGGCGAATTTTCGGAAGACCCTGCGCGCTGCGGCTGTTTCTGCGGTCCGGAGGAGGGTTTGCATTCCGGCTACAGCTTCCCGCTGCTGAAGGCCCATCATCTCTGCCCGGAATTCGTGCACGCCCATTACCGCTTGCTTGCGAACTATCCGGTGCACTGGCCGTCGATCGCGTTCTCCAACCACGACGTGACGCGTACAGTCACGCGCTTCGGCGGCGAGCATCCGCCGCCGGGACTGGCGAAGCTGCTGCTGGCGCTGCTGCTGTCGTTGAAGGGGACGATCCTTTTGTACCAGGGCGAGGAGCTGGGATTGCCGGAAGCGGATATCACGCGCGACCAGATTCGCGATCCGGTCGGCGATCTCTACTGGCCCTATACCGGTGGCCGTGACGGCTGCCGAACGCCGATGCCGTGGGATGCGGCTCAACCCAATCTCGGATTCACCAGCGGCAAGCCGTGGCTGCCGATGTCGCCCAAGCATCGTGCATTGGCGGTATCGGAAGAACAGAGGGACGCGGGATCGGCGCTGAACTTCACGCGAGCCTTCCTTGCCTTCAGAAAGAAGAGCGCGGCGCTGCGCTGGGGCGAGATCGAATTTGTCGATGCCGGCAAGACGGTGCTCGCCTTCGTTCGTCAGTATACGGATGAAGTGGTGCTGTGCCTCTTCAACATGAGCGGCGAGGAAGCCACGTTCGCGGATGGCAGGGTGGGGGATGCAACAGCGATCCCGGTCGGCGCGGGATTGTCGAACAGGACGAACACTTCGATCCGGCTCGGACCCTATGCGGCCTGGTTCGGCACCTTGTCGAAGGCATCGAGCACCGCCTCGATGGGAAGCAGCACGCAGCGGTGACGGTTCCTGTGCGTCACCGCGCCCTGAAAGGCCGTGTACGGATCAAATGGTGGGGACGGGGGTTCGCCATTGGCGGCCAGCATCGCCGCTACCGTGTTGGCAAGCCGCTCGACATCCTCGCGCCTTGCGCCCGCGAGCGCTTGACCAAGGATGGACGCTGAAGCCTGCGTCAGCACGCAGGCTTTCGCTTCCTGCGCGATGGCCGCGACGCGGCCTTCCGCATCGAGGGCGAGGTCGACGGTGACCTTGTCGCCGCAAGTGGGATTGTGGGCAGACCCCGTGGCGTCTGGATTGGAGAGATGGCCGGCGCCATGCGCGTCGGCGGCCAGCCGCAGGATTTCCTTGCGGTAGAGCGGATCGCTCATCGCGTGGTCCCGCGGTAGGCGGCGAGCGCTTCCGGCGTGTCGATGTCGATGAGTGGCGCGTCGTCGCCGGCTTCGACCTCGACCACCAGATCGGGGTAGGCGCCGATCAATCCGCGGGCCCCCACATCGCCCTCGATGGCCTCGATCTCGGGGAAGAAGCGGCGGGCGAAGAGCACGGGGTTGCCCCGCTTGCCGTTCCGGGTTGCCACACAGATGGCGCGCCTCTCGGCCGGATCGAAGGCGGCGATGAGCCTGTCGATCAGCGGCGCCGTCACGCCCGGCATGTCGCCCAGAAGCACGATGGCGCCATCGCAATCGTCCGGAATGGCCTTGAGGCCGCGCTTCAGCGACTCACTTAAACCCTTTGCAAAATCGGGATTATCGATGAACGACACATTTTTCGAGTCGAGCAAGGCCCGAACCTTCTCGCCGTCCTTTCCGGTGACGACGATCACCGGCTCTGCACTGCTGCCCAGCGCCGCTTCGACGACGTGGCGGGCCATCGGCTTGCCGCCCACGTCTGCCAGCAACTTGTTCGATCCCATGCGAGAGGACGCTCCGGCGGCCAGCACGATGGCCGCGATCTTGGGCGCGTGGGGCGCGGCCGATGGTTCGTCGCGCGGTTGCGGCCGGGTCGCGATCTCCGTCAACAAGCCGCCGACGCCCATGCCGGCGATCTCCTTGCGGCCGATGGGAAGCCCCGCCGCCAGACGCCAAAGGACAAAGTCGAATCCGTTGAGCTTCGGTGACCGCGCACAACCGGGAAGACCAACCACATCGGCACGGCCCAGCTTGCCGACCAGAAGCAAATTGCCCGGATCGACCGGCATGCCGAAATGGATCACCGTTCCGCCTGCTGCCTCGATGGCAGCGGGGATCGCGTCGCGCCGGTCGGTGATCGCGCTCGCGCCGAAGACAAGCACGAGATCGCATTCCTGGGCCGCATCCTTCAGCGGTGGCGACAGTGCGGATGCCGCATGTTCGACCCGCCGTTCGAACACGAGATTGGACCCGACGCCGCGCAGCCGCGCTTCGATGGCGGCGCGCGTCTTGTCCAGCAGAGCGGCCTTGGTGCCGGGCAGGGTGGTCAGGATCAGCGCAGCCCTCCGCGGATGAAACGGCGCGACCGCTACGGCTCGACGTTCCGACAGGAGCTGTTCCGCCTTCTCCACGGCGGCTCGCGGCGCCGCGAAGGGAATGATCTTCACGGTCGCCAGCATCTGCCGCCGGCTGACCCGCGTGAACCCCAGGACTGTCGCGACGGTGATCGACTCATCGATCGCGTTGATGGCATCGATGAGCCCGGCATCGATCACCGCAAGTCCATCGCTCTCCGCGTACAGATTGGCGCGGCCGGTGAACGGCGCTGCCAGCCGAATGCCGTCTCCAGCCAGCCTCGCGCCGATGCGTGATGCCGCGACATCTTCGGCGATATCGTCCGCTTCGAGCCGTGCGGCAACGACTTCGGACATGTCTGCGGCGCGTAACACCGCAATGTCGCCCGCCGTCAGCACGCGGCCCTTTTTCAGGACGCGGTCGCCTGCGCGCACCAGATGCGCAAGGATCGCGCCCTCGGCCATCTCGAGAGGAACAGCACCGAATTTCATGCGGACGAGATTAGGCTGCCGCGGCCCCGCGCGGCAAACAGAAGGTCGCCGCCAGTCCGCCCTGCTCGCGATTGCGCAAGCGGATCGTTCCGCCATGGCCTTCCGCAATGGCCTTCACAAGCGTAAGGCCAAGTCCGGTGCCTCCCGTCTCGCTGCTGCGCGAGGTCTCGAGGCGAACGAAAGGCTCGAACACGCGTTGCTGATCGGCGTCGGAAATGCCGGGGCCTTCGTCTTCCACGACCACTTCGTACGTGTCGTCCTTCTGCTCAAGATGGACATCTGCTCTCTTGCCGTAGGCAACGGCATTCTCGATGAGATTGCGGATCGCGCGGCGGATTTCGTTCGGCCGGCAACTGAGCGGCGCGGCGTCGTGGGTCGTCCACGCTACAGGTATGCCGACTTCCTCCATGTCCGTGCAGAGGCTCTCGATGAGGGCGGCGAGGTCGATCCTGCGCTGTTCCTCCCAGCCGACGCCCTTTGCCGCAGAAAGGACCGCCTCGGTCAGTTCCTGCAGCTCTTCGATGTTTTTCTCCAGCCGCTCGCGCGTGTCGGGGTCCTCGACGAACTCGGTGTTGATGCGCATCGCTGTGATGGGGGTACGAAGGTCATGGCCGACCGCCGACAGAAGTTGTCTCTGGCTCTCCATCGTCCGGCTTACCTGATCGGTCATCGCGTTGAAGGCGGACGCCGCGCGGCGCACATCGTCCGGTCCTTCCTCGGGGACACGCGGCGCCTTGCCGCCGCGGGCGACCGCAGACGCGGCAACCGCCAGTTTCGAAAGCGGCCGCGTGACCCGGCTTGCGACTAGGCCGGCCGCGACAGCCGTAACGAGAATGGCGGCAGTCGCGGCGATGATCGATTGCATCGGCCACGGCGGCGGAGGCGGGTGATAGAATATCGTGGTCAGCTGCGTGCCGCGTACCAGCGGGATCATGATCTCGATGACCGCTCCATCGCGTTGAAGGCGTCTTTTCTCGTCGGGTGTCTCGCCGCGGTATTTGACGAGCAGACCCTTCGCCATTTTGGGTTTGGAAAGCATCGGCGCAAGGCGGTTGGCGAGCGCGCGTTCATCGTCGGTCATGGTGCCTGCCGGCACCCGCCCATGATGAATCTGAAAGATCCAGATGTTCGAGCTCAACGCGTGCGCTGCAGCCGTACGCTGCTTCGCCGGGATCGTCGCAAGCAGATCGGAGGCCGAGACAGCACGATCGAGAACGCGATCGACGATGGCGCTCTCCGTCAGTTGTTGCTGCCCAAGACCGAACCAGAGCGCTACCGCGAAATTCGAAATCAACACAGCGGCGCCCGTCACGATCACGAGCTGTGCCGCCAGTGTCCGCGGCCAGAGTCGGATCGAGCCGATGCTCATTCGAAAACGGGGTCGACTGCGAACAGATAGCCGCCGCCCCAGACCGTCTTGATGTAACGCGGGTTCTTCGGGTCGGGCTCGATCTTTCGGCGCAAACGGCTCACATGATTGTCGATGCTGCGGTCGAACAATTCGGCATCGCGGCCCTTCGTAAGGTCGAGAAGCTGGTTGCGGGTCAGCGCGATCTTCGGCCGCTCGATCAGCGCGCGAAGGAGGCTGAACTCTCCGCTGGAGAGCGCAGTGGCAATGCCATCGCTTCCGATGAGCTCACGCTGGCCGGTGTCCAGCATCCAATCGCCGAAGCGGATCCGCTCAGCCTCGGGCGGCTTCTGGCGCGGGGGAAGGGCTTGCGTCCGGCGCAGGACGGCGGCAATGCGTGCAACCAGTTCACGCGGGCTGAACGGCTTCGGGATATAGTCGTCGGCGCCCATCTCGAGCCCAATGATGCGGTCCACCTCCTCGCCGCGGGCCGTGAGCAGGACGACTGGAATCTGTGAGGTCTCCCGGATGGAACGGCACAGACTGAGGCCGTCCTCGCCGGGCATCATGATATCGAGGACCACGAGGTCGATGGCGGACGCTCGCATGGCCTTGCGGGCTGCCATCGCATCCGGCGCGGTCGTCGTGCGGTATCCATGCTCGCGCAAATATCGCGCGAGCGGCTCGCGAATGTCGCGGGCGTCCTCGACGATCAGGATGTGGGGCTTGTTTTCGTCCTTGACCATGCCGTCCTTTCCGGCACCAGAGGATGCGGCCGAGGAAGGGGTTGTGCAAATCCGATTTGTCGCAAATCGTAATGCCAGGGTGGAAGGCCCTTAAGAATTGCGACCTTTGCCGGAGCGACGGACATATCCTGGCGACAGGCAAGGCGTACCAAATGGCAACGCGAACGAGAGGGGGAGACTCGATGAACAGCATAGTCCGCAACGCCCTGGTAGCAGGTTCCGTCATCGTCGGCGGCGTCGGCCTCAGCGCCGCCGCCGTGCAAACCGCCAGGCCGCCAAGCAAGCCGGCCGCTGCGCCGCAGACCCAGGCTCATCGCCACGGCCAGAGCCGCTTCCTTGCCGAATACGATCTGAACCACGATGGCAAAATCACGAAGGATGAGTTCAACAAGGTCGTGGCTCAGCGCTTCCAGCAGGCCGGTGGTGGGAAACCGCTGACGCAGGGACAGTTCTCGGCCAACCGCCTGAGGTCGCTCCAGCTGCATGGCGATCAGATGTTCCACCGCGCCGATTGGAACGGCGACGGCAAGCTGAGCTTCGATGAGTTCGCCAATCCCATTCGCGCCAGTTTTGCGCGGGCAGACAGGCAGTCTGCAGGATTCATCAATTGTCGAGCACCGGGCGCGAGTGCGGGCGGCAAGGGCAACGGCGGCCACGGCCGCGGGGGACATCGGGGAGCCGGATCGTTCTGCGCCCGCGATGATCTCAATCACGACGGCAAGGTCACGCGCGGCGAGCTCGATCAGGCGCTGCACAAGCAGTTCGCCGATGCCGCCAAAGGCGGCAACGCGCTCAATCGCGATCAATACATGGCAATGCAACAGGATCGTTCACGGCAAAACAGCGGACGCGGGTTCAGCCGCATGGATATTGATCACAACGGCACGGTCACCTTGCAGGAGTATGCCCAGGCGGAGCAGCGCGTCTTTGCCCGCATGGACAAGAACAATGATGGCGTGATCACACGGGACGAAGCGTCCTTCTCGCGCCGGCGCGGGCCAGGCCATTAGGACGAGGTTCAGGCGCCGCCGGTTCTGAGCTGCTGGGTCATCTGCGCCAGGATGGAGACGGCAATTTCCGCGGGCGATCTGGCGCCAATGGAAAGGCCTATGGGGCCATGGATGTGGTCCAGTTCCGCGTCGCTGAACCCATGTGCCTTCAGGCGCTCACGGCGGCCGGCATGGGTTTTCTTGGAGCCGAGGGCGCCGACATAAAAACAATCCGAACGCAGCGCGATCGTCAGCGCCGGGTCATCCACCTTCGGATCGTGCGTGAGCGCAACCAGCGCGCTTCGTGGTCCAAGCGGCGTCTTGGCGAGCGCGTCGTCCGGCCAATCGTGCGTCAGCGCGACGCCGGGAAATCGTTCGGCCGTCGCAAAGGCTGTTCGCGGATCGATCACGCGGATACGGTAGCCTGCGAGCTTCGCCATCACCGAAAGCGGCTGGGCGATGTGAACCGCGCCGACGATCACCAGATCGAGCGGCGGATTATAGACCGAGAGAAACCACGTGACTCCGTCGATGTCGATTGGGCCGCTTTGATCGGCCCGCGCTGCCTGGCTTGCCGCCTGCCCGAGCGCGCTCGAATCCGATTTGGGATCGACAAGACGTTCTGTGCCAGAAGACAGATCGATGGCCCGTACGATGGCGCGGCCGGCTCCTCGCGCCTCCTGAATACGGTTCAGCGTTTCGCGCTTCATCCCGACAAGGGCTCGACAAACACTTCGATGCGTCCGCCGCAGGCAAGGCCCACCGACCAGGCCTGTTCGTCGCTCACACCGAATTCAAGCGTGCGGATGCCGCCATCATGGATTGCTTCGCGCGCCGTTTCGATGACGGCGCCTTCGACGCAGCCGCCTGATACGGACCCCACGAACGCGCCATCGTCGCGCACGGCGATCTGGCTTCCGGCCGGGCGGGGCGACGAGCCCCAGGTCTTTACGACCGTTCCCAGTGCAACGCCGTGGCCCTCTTTGAGCCAGTCTTGCGCCGCCGTGAGAACGTCTTCGCTGTCCATGGTCAGTGCGATTGTCCGAGGGCTATGGCAACGGCGCGCTTCGCCATGACGGTCACGAGATTGGCCCGGTATTCCGCCGACCCGTGGATGTCCGAGTTCAGGCCGTCCGGCGAGATCGCGACGGACGCGATCGCATCGGGCGAAAATTTGCGGGCAAGTGCGGCTTCCATCTCCGGCACGCGGAAGACGCAGGACCCGGCCCCCGTCACGGCGACGCGAACACCGCCGCCGAACTTCGCCACGAAAGCGCCTGCCATCGCATAGCGCGACGCGGGATTGCGGAACTTCGCATAGCCGGCGCAGTCCGGCCGCGGAAAGTCGATCTCCGTCACGATCTCGCTTTCATCCAGCGCTGTAGAGAACATGCCGGTGAAGAAATCATCGGCTGCGATGCCGCGCTTCGTTGTTTTGATCGTGGCATTCAGCGCCAGCACGGCAGCCGGATAGTCCGCTGCCGGATCGTTGTTGGCGACGGAGCCACCGATCGTGCCCATGTGGCGCACGGCCGGATCCCCGATCTCTTCGGCGAGGAACGCCAGCGCCGGAATGGCGCGCTGAACGATCGGCGATGCGGCCACGTCCGCATGGGTCGTTCCCGCACCAATCGCGAGGCTGCCGCCTTCCTCGCGAATGTGTGACAGCTCGCCCAACCCCGAGATGTCGATCAAGGCGGCCGGATTGGCGAGCCGAAGCTTCATCGCTGCGATCAACGTCTGTCCACCGGCCAGCAACTTCGCATCCGGCGATGCCGCAAGCAGGCTTTGCGCTTCCGCCAGCGACTTCGCCCGATGATAGGTGAATGGATAGGGGATCACGCCGCGACCGCCTTCTTGCCTGACATTTGCTTTGCGGCAGCTTCGATGGCGCTCACGATGTTGTGGTAGCCGGTGCAGCGGCAGATGTTGCCTTCCAGTTCTTCGCGGATTGTTTGCCGATCGAGACTTGGCTTGCGCCGGATCATGTCGATCGCGGTCATGATCATGCCGGGCGTGCAGAAGCCGCACTGCAACCCGTGGTGCTCGCGAAAGGCTTCCTGCACGGGATGAAGCTGGCCATTCTTCGCCACGCCTTCGATGGTGGTGACGTCTGCGCCATTCGCTTGTGCGGCAAACATCGTGCAGGATTTCACGGCCCGTCCGTTCACGTGCACCACGCACGCGCCGCACTGGCTCGTGTCGCAGCCGATATGGGTGCCGGTGAGCCGCAGATTCTCGCGCAGGTAGTGGACGAGAAGCGTGCGATCCTCGATTTCGTCGCTGCGGCGCTCGCCGTTCACCGTCATGGTCACGACGGACATCGTTGAAACTCCAATCGATCTTCGAATGCCTGAGTCTTGGCTACGCCGCGGATGGCGTCAAGCGGCTCACAGGACGAGGCCAAACAGGGCGAGAAGGATCACGATCACGGCAATGAGTCCGATTACCCAGACCTCGGGCGCCAGGCCCTGGCGCGGTTGTGGTTCGCCATCGTCCGTTTCTTCGAGCACTGATGGGGGAGGCGCCATCACACTGGTTGCCGTTGGAACGGCAGTTGTCTGCATGGTTGCAACTTGCGCCGAAAAGCGGGCGAAGAAGTCGTCGGCAATCTGCCGTGCGGCCCCGTCGATGAGCCTTTGCCCGATTTGAGCGAGCTTGCCGCCGACATTGGCCTTCGCGCTGTAGCTGAGTTCGGTTCCGTCTGCCACGGAGGCGAGCTGGATTTCGGCCGAGCCTTTCGCGAAGCCTGCGACCCCTCCCTGGCCTTCGCCGGTGAGGATGCAGCGATGGGGTGGGTCCTTGTCGCTCATCGTGACGACGCCTTTGAAGGTGGCATTCAAGGGCCCGATCTTCAGCCGGGCAGCGCCGACAAAGTGGGCATCGTCCGTCTTGTTCAGGCTTTCGCAGCCCGGGATGCAGGCCTTAAGGACATCCGCGTCATTCAAGGCTGCCCAGACGGATTCTGGGGGCGCGGCAATTGTATAACGTCCGACAAATTCCATCCGAAAACCCCTTAGACAAGGAAAGAGCAAAGCAGACAATGGCTTAGTATTGAAGGCCGCAGGACACCATTTCTGTTCTTGGAGATTCGATTCTCTTTTCTGCCGCGCGACACTTATGTTAACCTTATTTGGCAAGTCGCCGGGGGGACTAGTGAATATCGAGATGGTGAGCGACGTGGGCGTCTTACCGCGCGAGCCTGCGTTTGAGATCAGCGGATTGGTGAAGTGGTTTGATTCGACCAAGGGTTACGGGTTCATAAAACCGTCAAGCATCGTGCAAGGCCTGCAGGGCGA
>Ga0335085_10002227_pt1 | contig 37003 bp, 29 predicted proteins | sample Lox_Sample_45_FD_206712 | JGI IMG/M metagenome (GOLD analysis project Ga0335085, IMG submission 206712) | Soil microbial communities from Loxahatchee National Wildlife Refuge, Florida, United States - Lox_Sample_4.5 | ecosystem: Environmental > Terrestrial > Soil > Wetlands | place: USA...
GGCCAGCGCAACAATCTTCGCGGTCCCGGCTACTTCGGCGTTGACCTCAGCCTCGCCAAAACTTTCCAGATCACCGAACGCCAGCAGCTCCGCTTTCAGTGGGACACCTACAACGTCACCAACGCCGTTCGCTTCGACGTCGGCACCCTTAGCAACTATCTCTTCTATTCCTCGACCCTCGGTGAATTCACCCAGACCATGACGCATCCGCGCGTCATGCAGTTCGGCCTGCGCTACACATTCTAAAGAGGGGACCGGATGAGGCCCGGTCATCGAAGGCAGAGGCAGCCTTATGCCCCATTCTGTAAGATGTTCCTTTTCGCGGCGCCTTTGTCCTCAGTTGACATAACGGCGCCTGCGAAAAGAAAAACTCAGTCATGCGAGCTTCTCAAAATCCCATCCGGAGAAAAATGAAGATGCCCCGCGCAATCCGAATTCTTCTCGTGCTCTTCGCCGTGGCGTGTGCGTCTCTGACAAACGCGCAGCAGCTTAAAACCCGCAACGTCATCCTCGTCATCTCCGACGGCCTCCGCTGGCAGGAAGTCTTCACCGGCGCGGAAAAAGACCTGCTCACCACCGACCACGGCGGCAACTGGGCCCACCAAGACTACCTCCTCAAAACCTGGTGGCGCGACACTCCCGAAGAGCGCCGCAAAGCCCTCTTCCCTTTTCTCTGGACCACGGTCGCCACGCGCGGGCAAATCTTCGGCAACCAATTCAAAGGCAGCGTCGCCCATGTCACCAATCCCTACGCTTTCTCTTATCCCGGTTACAACGAAATCCTCACCGGCGCTCCCGATCCGCGCATCAATTCCAACTCCTTCGGCCCTAATCCGAACACCACCGTCTTCGAATGGCTCAACGCCAAACCGGAATTTCGCGGCCACGTCGCCGTCTACGCCACCTGGAATACCTTCAAGGACATCTTCAACGAATCTCGCAGCCATCTCCCCATCTTCTGCGGCTGGCAGCTTCCCTATCCGGCCAGCACCCCCGATCCCCGGCAGCAACTGATGAACACGCTCTACCGCACCACCACCCGCCTCGACGATGAGGACAACTACGACTCTTTCCTCCAGATCCCGCTGCTCGAGTACGTAACGACAATTCATCCGCGCGTCCTATTCGTGGGCTACGGCGAGACCGACAATTGGGCGCATTCCGGCCGCTATGATCTCGTCCTCGAATCCGCGCACGGCTTCGATCACTTCGTCGAACAACTCTGGAACACCGTGCAGTCCATTCCCGAATACAAAGACCAGACCACCATCATCCTCACCACCGACCATGGCCGTGGCTCCGGCCCCGAACAATGGAAAGAACACGGCGTGGATGAAAAAGGTTCCGAAAACATCTGGATCGCCGTCATGGGGCCCGATACGCCACCGCTCGGCGAACGCTCACGGATTCCCCCCGTCACGCAATCCCAGATCGCGGCCACCCTCGCTGCGCTGCTCGGCCAGGACTACAGCGCCGCTGCGCCCAAAGCCGCGCCGCCGATCGAGGACGTCTTGCCCAAGTGAACCGCCTGATTTCGCTATACCTCTCTTCCTATCGCTCGCATCCAAAACCGTGAGGAATGTTGTCGCTTCGACTTTTTCCTCAGATCTGTTCATCATGGAGGGTCCGCCCAAGCTCTGCTGTTGATTTGAGGTCCCCGGAATTATGCCAAAGCCTGTTTTGCTCACCGTTGACGACGACCCAGACGTTCTCCAGGCCGTCGAGCGCGATCTCCGCAGCCGCTATGCGGATCGATTCCGCATTCTTCGCGCCTCTTCCGCTACCGAAGGTCTGAGTACTCTCAATCGTCTCAAGTCCCGCAATGATGCCGTCGCACTTCTGCTTGCCGATCAGCGCATGCCCGAACTTGATGGCGTCGGATTTCTGTCGCAGGCCACCGATATCTATCCCTCCGCGAAGCGCGCTCTGCTCACCGCCTATGCCGACACCAATGCGGCCATCGAAGCCATCAACTCCGCCCGCGTTCACTATTTTCTTCTGAAGCCCTGGGATCCTCCCGACCAGAATCTTTATCCGGCGCTCGACGACATGCTCAACGAGTGGATGGATTCCTACCATCCTCCCTACGAAGGCATTCAGCTTTTCGGCACGCGCTGGTCTCCCAAGGCCTATGAACTCCGCACTTTTCTCGCGCAAAATCATCTCCCTTATCAATGGGTGGATGTCGAGCAGTCCACTGGCTCTGAAAATTCGCCGCTGCTGAAAAAAGCTGATGGGACCCCGGAAACCCTTCCGCTCATCGTCTTTTCCGACGGCACCAAGCTCTCCGATCCCACCACCGCCGCCATCGCCCAGAGAATCGGCCTTCGCACGCGCAGCGATGTGGAATTTTACGATCTGGCGATCGTCGGCGGCGGCCCCGCGGGCCTCGCCGCTGCCGTCTATGGCGCCTCCGAGGGCCTTCGCACGGTGATGATCGAACGGGAAGCGCCCGGGGGCCAGGCGGGACTCAGTTCGCGTATCGAAAATTATCTTGGTTTTCCCGCAGGTCTCAGCGGGCGCGACCTCGCGCGACGTGCCGTTGTCCAGGCTACGCGCTTCGGCGTCGAAATTTTATCTCCTCAAGAAGCCTGCCGCCTCCGGGTCGAGGGTCCTTACCGCATCGTGGAAATGTCCGATGGCAGCCGCGTTTCCTGCCACGCGTTGCTTCTCGCCACCGGCGTACAGTGGCGCAGCCTCGGAGTTCCCGGCGAAGAGCGCCTCCGCGGTGCGGGCGTCTATTACGGCGGCGGCATGACCGAAGCCCTCTCGTGTAAGGGCGAAACTGTCTACGTCGTCGGCGGCGCCAATTCCGCCGGACAAGCCGCCATCAATTTCGCCGCCCACGCCGAAAAAGTGATCATTCTCATTCGCCGCGAATCTCTCGCCTCCACCATGTCGCAATACCTCATCGCCCAGATTCAGAAAACGTCCAACATCGAGATCTGGCCCCACACGGAAGTCGCCGAAGTTCATGGCGACCAGCACCTCGAGGAAATCTCCGTCCTCTGCTCCACCTCCGGCGTTGCCGACCGTTTCCCGGCCAAGAGTGTATACATCTACATCGGAGCCCTTCCCCGGACGGATTGGCTGGGCGACCTCGTCCAGCGCGACGATCATGGCTTTATCCTTACCGGACCCGATCTCCTGCCCGAGGGGAAGCGGCCCCCCGGCTGGAACCTTGAGCGCGCTCCGTATCTGCTGGAATCGAGCGTCCCTGGCATCTTTGTTGTCGGCGATGTGCGGCACGGCTCGGTCAAGCGTGTCGCATCCGGCGTTGGCGAAGGCGCGGTCGCCGTTCAGTTTATCCACAAATATCTGGCCAAGGTATCCTGAGCCCCATGGCCCTTTTCGCTAGCCGGCTTTCCACGGTATTCTCCAGCCTGCGTGCGGCAACGCACAGGATGCTCTCGTGACCCAAACACCCATCCCCCAACTGGTGGAAGAAATCCGCAAAATCGCCGCCTTCGCCGATCTCCCGCAGCAAGACCTCGAATGGTTTGTCTCCCAATGCGTTGAGACTCGAGCCAACGCTGGCGACGTCCTCTTCCGCGAAGGCGATCTCGCCGAATTCATGACCATCTATCTCGGTGGCCGCATCTTTGGCCGGCGCGATTCCGAAGGCCCCGACAGCGCCGTCTACATTCTGAAAAAAGGTGACGTCTCTGGACTCTTGCCATATTCCCGCATGACGCACATCACCATCACCGGCCGCGTCGAAGAGTCCGTCTGGCTCCTGCAATTTCCCGGCAAACTCTTTCAGGAAATGCTCCACCGCATGCCGCTTCTCGGTCAGCGCCTCGTCGGCATCCTCACCGATCGCGTCCGCGAAGTCACCCGCGGTGAGCAGCAGCGCGACAAACTCGCCGCCCTCGGCAAGCTCTCCGCCGGCCTCGCCCACGAACTCAACAATCCCGCCGCGGCTGCCGCTCGCTCCGCTGACGCCCTCCTCAAATGCCTCGTTCGCTTGCGCCAGCTCGACGAAGTCCCCTATCTCTCCGAAACCAACTGCGTCAATATCGCCAAAGTTGAATCCGAACTCCGCGCCGAACTCCAGCCTGCCGCCTTCCTGGACCAACTCGAGCGCAGCGACCGCGAAGAGGCCATCACCAATTGGCTCCAATCCCACAATATTCCCGAGCCCTGGAAACTCAGCTCCCAGCTCGTTGACGCCAACCTGACCATCGAACATCTCGAGCGCTACTTCGCCGCCGCCGGCCCGTCCCTGCACGCCGCCCTCGCCCGTTACGCCACCATGCTCGAAATGGAGCGCATCATCGGCCAGATCGCCCATAGCACCAGCCGCATCTCCACCCTCGTCAAAGCCATCAAGGAATATTCCTACATGGACCAGTCCCCCGTGCAGGAAGTGGACATCGTTCGCGGCCTCGAGACCACTCTCTCCATCCTCGAACACAAGCTCCGCAAGGGCATCAATGTCGTCCGCGATTTCGCGCCCGACCTTCCCAAGGTCACTGCCAACGGCGGCGAGCTCAATCAGATCTGGACCAATCTCATTGACAATGCCGCCGACGCCATGAAGAACAAAGGCGAGCTTCGCCTGCGCGTGGTCCGCGAGGGCGACGACCTGTTGGTCGAAATCGGCGACAATGGTCCCGGCATCCCGAAGGAAATTCAGCCGCGCGTTTTCGAGCCTTTCTTCACCACCAAGGCTGTCGGTGACGGGACGGGTCTCGGCCTCGACGCCGTCAGCCGCCTCGTCCGCAAAATGCGCGGCAGCATCAACTTCACGTCTGCCCCTGGCGACACCCGCTTTCAGGTCCGCGTCCCCATCCACCCGCGCCAGTAGCCACCGGCGGCCGGGGTTTTCTCCGTTTATTCGTTCGCCCAGATCCTGTTCCCACCTCGCTATTGCCTCTTTTGGCGAAGCTGTACCTCAAGAAACACTTGCCCTCCGAAGCTCTCTGGGAGAATGGAAGGAGTAAGGGTGCCTTTATGGACTCGAAATTCCTCCTCGCGGTGCTTCTCTCCGGCGCGGTGCTGGCCGGGGCACCGTACGCCTCCGCCCAAGCGCTAGCCCCCACCCAGAATCCAGAGCACTATCTGGGGCCTTTTCCTCCCTCTCCGGATGCCTTGCCCTCCGGCTCGCAACTCGCAAATAATCACAAACCGCACGTCAAGGTTTACACCAACGACAATCTTCCAGGCGCCGCCGGCGGCGATTTCGATGGCACCGACTTCAGCGCCATTAACGACTGCGACCGCAACTGCTTCGAGCAGGTCCGCCAGCTTGCTCACGTATCCCCCGCCTCCAATCCCGAATGGAAGCGTGATCTGCTCCGCGCACTCGATCCTGTCCGCAAGGATTCCGAATGGCAGCAATTCCTCCGCGATCTGTACGACCATCACCAGGGCTTCTGCCAGATTGGTGAAGAAAAGCGTGAGGAGCTCGCCCGCGTTGCCGACCCGCAAAATGTCACCGCGCGCGAACTCAACGTGGACGACAAGTACGATGCCAGGTTCAAGCAGGCCCAGGCCTCCCTCGCGGGTCTCTACTTGCGCCAGCGCCCGCTGCAACAACGATTTGCCTACAACACTTTCTCCTACCAGTTTTCCCAGCTCCAGGTGAGCCGCATCCAGAATGCCCCCTGCCCAGCGCAGCGTTACACCGCGGCCAGCCCGGACGATCCAGACGATCCCTGAGCCCATGAGCCGCGCCCGTGACAATGCGCTTCGCTCCGCCGCCCGATTCATCGCGCTCGCTTGCGCCGGCGTTTTGTCCCTGGTTTGTTTTCCGCCTGCAAACGCGCAATCCTCTTCCAACTCGACCACTCCGGCCGCTGCGTCTCAGCCTTCTTCTGCTTCTGCGGCTGCCCCCACGAAGCCCACTGCCAAACCCAAGCACGTCATTACCAATGACGATCTGGAGCCGCACGGTGCGGCGGCCTCCGGTTCCCAGGATGAAAAAATCATGCCCGGCGAGAGTCCGCTGCTTGCCTGCGACTCGTCCTGCGAAAACGCTGCGCGGCATTACCTCGGCTACGACTCTGAGGACGAAGAGGCGGACTGGCGGGAACAGATCGTTCAGGCCCGCCGAGACCTCGCCGCCGACGATCAGTGGCGTGGCTTGCTCTCGCAAGCCATCCAGCAGACCAACTCCTACTGCAATTTCCTCCAGCAGGCCTCCCAGAAGACCGCGCCCTCAGGCAACGACTACCGCTCCCGCGTCGAGCGCGCCCAGAACTCCCGGTATTTCTCGGACATGGATCGCAACCTCCGCCAATCCCTGGATCGCACCGCGAATCAGATGCAGCAGCACATTCAGGACGCACAAGTCCTCTCTCCTGTCCGCGGCGCTCTGATGTACGTGCAGGCCGACCGCATCCTCAATCGCGACTGCGAGCCTCCCGTGGTACGCTGATGTCGTATCGCCTGCATATTCGCGGCGGATTTCGGTTCCTCGCTCCCGTTGCGGTGATTTTTTCTCTTCTGGTCTTGGCCTCCTGCGGCAAAAAAGCTGTGCCCGCCGAAGCGTCCAAGGGCCCTCACGTTAAATGGAGTGTCCGCAGCGCGGGCACCGGTGTCTCTCATCCGGCCATCGGACAGGACGGAACGATTTACATCGGTACCAGTGTCGGTGTACAAGCCTTCTCTCCCTCCGGAAGTGAACTTTGGCGCGTTCGGTTCGCCGCTCCGGGCACTCCGGTTATCTCCAGCGACGGCACACTCTACTTCGAAAGCAGTTATGGTTTCGTACTTGGTGTCAGTTCCGCGGGCCAACTCGTTTGGCAGCCCAAGCTTGGCCTCAGTGGCTTCCATGCGCCGCCGGCAATCGCTCCCGACGCGTCGCTCTATTACGTAAACACCGCTTCGGACATTTACGCTTTTCAACCCAGGCAATCTGACAATTACACCTGGACGCTGCAGACTTTTCGCGAAGGCCTGCTCAGCTCCCCTGACGTCCTCCCCGGCACGGTCAGGAAGGGCTGGGCATCGCAAGGCGGCGCTCCGCTCCTGCTTGGCGATTCCACGCTGATCGTGCCGCGGCAGAACTTTTTGCACTCTATCGGCACCAATGGAAGCAATTCTTGGGAGCTTGAGTTGACGTCTGGCGATCTGGGAGAGGCGGCCATCGCGCCTGATTCCACCATCTATGTCGGCGACAATCGCAGCGTTCTCTATGCGGTGGATCCCGCGGGTTCCCGGAAATGGCGCTTCGACGCGGGCGGCTCCGTTCTTGGTTCTCCCGAAGTGGATACCGCTGGTGTGATTTACTTCACCGATGGCTCGGCGCTCTACGCGGTCAATCCGGACGGCTCGCTGCACTGGCGCTACTCCAAAATGCAGCAGCCACATTTCGTCACGCCGGCTACGCTCGCTGCGGATGGCACGATCTACATCGGGTCGGAGTTTGGCCTGAACGCCTTCCGTCCCGATGGCACCCTGAAGTGGAACCTTCGCGTCTACTCGCCTTCGTCTCCGCTGACCATCGCTCCCGACGGCACGGTCTATTTCGCCTGCGGCTATTTCTGGCTCTGCGCGGCGCAAGGCGACGGCGCGCCCCTGATGCAAAGTTCCTGGCCCAAGCCGTTTCATGATTTGGCCAACACCTCTCGCTATTCGCCGGCGTTCGAGTGAGGAATCGCCCTATGCGCGTCCGCAAATCCCGCGCCATGCAATGGTTTCTGTTGTCGACCGCATGCGCCGCTTCCCTCCTCGCTTGCAAATCTCCGTCCGACTCCGGCGCGGGCTCCCCCGCAAACCGCGCCGCGATTTCCAAATCGTGGGAACTTCCGCTGGGTTCACGCGGTGAAGGTGCTCTCGCGCTCTCTGACGACGGCACCATCATCGCGGCATGCCAGGACGGATTCGTTTATGCCGTCGATCCCAGGGGCGTCCTGCAATGGAAGACCTACGTCGGCCCCACGGCCGCCTCTCCCGCTATCGGTCCCGATGGAGCCATCTACATCGCCAATAACAACGGCGCGGTCTACGCCTTGAATCGCGCTGGTTCGCAGCGCTGGCAGTCAATCGTCTATGAGGGAAACACCTATGGCCACAACGCCGCGGCTGTTGGGACATCCTTCCTGTTTGTTCCTTCCCGAGACGGCTTGAAGGCCTTGAATCTTTCCAATGGCAGCCTCGAATGGTCTGCGGGCGTTGGCACCGAGCAATGGGGTGCGGTCACCCTTCTCGCGGATGGAACAGTGCTCTTCGGTGGCCATGGCCGCCTCAACGCGGTCAATACGCAGGGCGACATTATTTGGCAGTATCCCCCACTCACCGATGAGGCGCTTCAGCGCAACAGCGGATTTCCCCCACCCGGCGATTTCTTTGTCGTTTCTGGAATCGCCCCAGGAGCAGACCATATTCTTTACCTGGGAATGGGCCGTAATGTCTTCGCTGCGGTTGGTCAGGACGCCGCGCTACGCTGGCAACTCGACACCCGTGGCACCACTCTGAATAACGCCTCACCGGTCGTTGCCTCCGATGGCACCATCTATTTCTCCCACTCGGACGGCCATCTCTACGCCTACGACAAGTTCGGCGCAAAGAAGTGGGCTTTCGATATGCGTGGCGCATCGCAGGCAACTCCGATCCTTGCCAGCGACGGCACACTCTTCGCCATTGGCGGCCGCAATCTTTACGCGCTCTCGCCGGCAGGAAGTCTTCTGGCCAAGGTGGATGTGGCCGAGGCGATTTCTTCACCGACGCTTGCTCCGGATGGAACCATCTATGTGCTGAATGCCAACGGAGTTCTCGCCGCCTACGCCGGGGGACACGGTGGACTCATGAACAGCGCCTGGCCGAAATTTCAGGCCGATCTCGCCAACTCGGGCAATCAGTCTTCCCGCTAGGCTCGTTCCCTCCGCATCGCGGAACTATTTTTCTTCCCTGCCTTCCATTTCTGTGTACAATCTCGTCCATGAATCGCCGAACCTTTATTGAATCATCGATTGCCGCTGCTGCATTCACCTCTCTTCCCTTCCGCACCCCGGCCGACGAGCATCGCGTTTACCCGATTGGCCTCGAACTTTACACCGTCCGCGACCTCATGAAGACCGATGTCCCCGGCACGCTTTCCAAAGTAGCCGCGATTGGTTACAAGGAAGTTGAGTTCGCCGGCTACTTCGACCGCTCGCCCAAAGATCTTCGCGCCATGCTCGACAAGGATGGCCTCACCGCACCGTCCTGCCACGTCTCCTACGACGTCCTGCAGAATCACTGGCAGGAGGCCATCGACGCCGGTCACGTCATGGGTCATAAGTACATCATCTGCCCGTGGATTGACGACGAGCAGCGCAAGTCTTCCGATGGCTACAAGCGCGCCGCGGAATTATTCAACAAGGCTGGAGAGATCAGCCGCAAACAAGGCATCGAATTCGCGTACCACAACCATTTCTGGGAATTTCTCCCTTCTCCACAGCTCAACGGACAACTGCCTTATGATTTTCTGCTCGCCAACACCGAAGCTGCCAACGTCAAGATGGAGCTCGACCTCTGTTGGATCACCGTCGCCGGCAAGGATCCCCTTGCCTACTTCAAGAAATATCCCGATCGCTTCGCGCTCGTCCACGTGAAAGACCTTAGCAAGCTGCCAAAGCTCGATCCCAGCAAGAACTCCCAAGGTATGATTCATGAAGTCGCGGCCACCTTTACCCCCATCGGCGGTGGCGTAATTCAGTGGAAGAAGCTTCTGCCCGCGGCTCAAAAAGTGGGGGTAAAGCATTTCTTCGTCGAAAACGACGAGCCCAAGGACGCGATCCCGAACATCACGGCCAGCTACGAATACCTCTACAAGCTGCGTTTCTAAACCAAAACGGAACGCTTGCCATTCCGAAGGCGACCGCCTCTCGATCGAACGTCTGTACGGTTTTTCGCCAGCTTAACCGCTTTATTTATCACTAAGTACTATATTCCTTCAGGAATTACAACGTTCGAACAACCTTCAAGTAATTTCTGAAATGTCGGCGCGCCGACATTTTAAACTGCGGGCACTCGTTCCCGCTTTTGCGATCACCACGCGTGGCCGAAACGTAAATCTCACTCAGCCTCCTCCCAAATTCGCCCCAGAACCTTCTCCCATCCCCGCCGTAAACGCTTGGTTTCATTGACAAACCTCCGCCCCGCCGTCTACTGTGCTTAGGAATCTATATTTTGGAAAATGAACCGACCAAATATGACCACCGACTCGCTGCAGTCTCCGCAGAAGTCCGCCGTGCACCCTAAAGTTCGCAAGGCCGTTCTGCCCGCCGCTGGCCTCGGCACACGCTTTCTCCCCGCCACCAAGGCACAACCCAAGGAAATGCTGACGGTTGTGGACAAGCCGCAAATCCAGTATGTGGTCGAGGAATGCGTCGCCTCCGGCATCGAACACATCATCATCGTCACCGGCAAGGGCAAAAACTCCATCGAGGATCACTTCGATAATTCCCCGCTCCTCGAACGCTTCCTGGAAGAAAAAGGCAAGCACGCTCTGGCGGACATGGTCCGGCAGATCAGCAACATGGTTCAGGTCAGTTACACGCGCCAGAAGGAGCCTCTTGGCCTCGGCCACGCTGTGCTGGTCGCCAAGGATCTGGTGGGCGACGAACCGTTCGCCGTGCTGCTTGGCGACGTGCTCATCCCCGGCGCGCATCCCGCTACGCGCCAACTGATTGATGTTTACGAAGCCACCGGCCTCGGCGCCATCGCCGTCGAGGAAGTTCCCCGCGATAAAACTCATCTCTACGGCATCTTCGCCGGCGAGCCCGCCCCGCAGCCTCCCTTTGGCGAGCGCCTGCTGCGCATCCGCGATCTCGTCGAAAAACCAAAAGACGAAGATGCTCCCTCCAATCTCGCCATTACCGGTCGCTACGTGCTTCCGCCGGCAATCTTCGATTGCCTGGAACGCACCAAGCCCGGCGCCGGCGGAGAAATCCAGCTTACCGACGCCCTGCGCATTCTCGCCAAGGAGCAAGGCCTGTGGGCTTACATTTATGAAGGAATTTCTTACGATGCGGGGGACAAACTCGGCTTCCTGAAAGCCACCGTAGAACTCGCGCTGCAAAACCAGGAACTCGGCGCCAGCTTCCGCGCCTACCTCAAAACCCTGAAACTCTAGTGGCCGGGCTTCCGACCAGCCTTCTACTCCTTCTTCTTGCCAACCTTCTTCTCTTTGCTTTCCTTGGCAACCGGCTCTTTCGAGGAACTTTCTTTCGTCTCGCTCGATTCGGACTTCGTGGACGCTCCGGAATCGTCGCTCTTTTTTCCCGCGTAATCGGTCACGTACCAGCCGGATCCCTTGAACTGGATTGCCGGCGCGGCAATCATTTGCTCCACTTTTCCGCCGCAGTGCGGACACTTCTTCAAATGCGGCCCGGCCACGCTTTCAATTTTCTCTGTGCGCCGCTTGCACTTCGTGCACTGGTATTCATACAGTGGCACTGTCAACCCTCCTGCGCCTGCTCTAAACTTCCGATTATACCATGCGCCCTCAAGCCCTCGGCTCCGCGTGGTAAACTCGAAATTCGCAACCTCCCATGGATACAGCTCCCCACTTGCCGGCCGCCGACTCTCCACACGGCGGGTGCCTCTACCTCGTGGCCACGCCCATTGGCAACCTCGAGGATATTACCCTTCGCGCGCTGCGCATTCTGAAATCCGTGGACCAGATCGCCTGCGAAGATACGCGGCACACCCTGAAATTACTGAACCACTTCGAGATTCACAAGCCGCTCATCAGCTATCACGAACACAACGAACTGACGCGCGCGGCCGAACTCGTTCATGCCATGGAGCAAGGCGCGCAAGTGGCCCTGGTAAGCGACGCCGGCATGCCGTTGGTGTCCGATCCCGGCCATCGCCTGGTCTCGCTCGCCATTCGCCATCAAATCCCCGTGGTTCCCATTCCCGGCCCCTCCGCTTTGCTCACGGCCCTGTCCGCTTCCGGCCTGCCCAACGAGGAATTTTTGTTTCTCGGCTTCCTGCCCGCGCGTTCAGGCGAACGCCGCCGCGCCCTTGAGCACTTGCGCATTGAAAATCGCACCATGATTCTCTATGAAGCGCCGCACCGCATCGCGGACACGCTGGCCGACGCCCTGGCGATCCTCGGCGACCGGCCGGCTTGCCTCGCCCGCGAAGTCACGAAACTCCACGAGGAATTTCGCCGCGGCAAATTGTTTGAACTGGTGCAATCGCTGGAGGAACGCCCCGCTCGCGGGGAGATCACGCTGCTGATCGGCGCGCCCGAAACCGGCGCCCCCGGCTCGCAGGTGGATACCGCGCAATCCCTTGCCGCCCGCGTGGACGAACTTATCCACCAGGCCAAACTCGATCGCAAGGAAGCCCTCAAGCTCGCCGCAAAGGAGCGCGGCATCACGCGCCGCGATGCCTACCGTCAGTTGTTAGACGAAAACCCGCCAGGCGAGGAATGAACTGGTTTTGGTTTCGACTGGATTGAGTTTCGTCTCCGCGCAGCGCCGGCGGCGCGGAAGACCTTAGCCCAGTGCGTTAGCGCTGGCCTACAAACACAGCCAAAACAAGCCCTGGAAGGGCGGGGGATATTGAGCTACCTCTGGATTTATACCTTTTGCGCAGCTCTCGGCTACCTGATTCCAGCACTCAATACACCGATTCCGACCGGAACATCCGCTGAAATCTTGGCCCAACGAATTGCACTCCAACCACGCGCTCCCCTGCGGCCGGCCCTTCACTGATGTGCACCACCTTGCATTGCGTCTCAAAATCATTTTCGCCCCGTCGCGGGACCGGCCCCGTCATGGGAATTCGAATTTCCAGATTGCTACCGATGGCAACGTCAAACCGCGTGCGGAACGCGACTCCGCTGCGGCACAGGTTTTCGCTGGCGGTCTCTTCTTCAAAGGAAAATCCACGCGCGTCGCGGCCGCGCACACGCAAAGGCAGGCGAACGGCGATTCTACGTTCGGACCTCTTCCGGGCTACGCTCTCGATGACTGGGCTCATCGGCTGGCTTCCCCCCACCCGCGCATTTCCCGGCAAAAAAACGCTCCACATTTTCCACGATCTCCTGAGGAGTGCGCGCCGAATGCACGATTTTTCGCAATTCGCTGCCGTTCCCCACGCCATGCGTGAACCAGCAAGCGAACTGCTTCATTTTTCCCACGCTATCGGGGAGGTTCGAGCTAAGAATTTTCTGATAGTAGCCAGAAAGTAACTGCCTGCGGTCCTCTTCCGTTGGCACCTCGTAAACCCCCGACGCCCGGTATTGCTCCATCTGGCGGAAAATCCACGGATTAGTCGCCGCCGCGCGCCCGATCATCACGGCGTCGCAGCCGGTTTCCTGCACCATGCGGTCGGCGTCCTCGGGTGTCTGCACGTCGCCGTTGCCGATGATGGGAATCTTCACGGCCTGCTTGGCCGCGCCGATAATCGTCCAGTCAGCCTTGCCGGTATAACCCTGCATGCGCGTGCGCGGATGAATCGCAGCCGCTTCCACACCCACCCGTTCGGCCATGCGCACCACGTCGAGGGCCACGATGGACTTGTCGTCCCAGCCGGCGCGCAGCTTGATCGTCAGGGGTATCTTGATCGCGGCGCGCACCGTCTTCAGGATTTCCTCCAGAAGCGGCAGTTCGCGCAGCAGCCCCGACCCACCGCACTTCACCACTTTCTTCGCCGGGCAGCCGAGATTGATGTCCACTGCATCGTAGCCAAGGTCTTCCGCGATACGCGCGGCATCCGCCATCACTCTTGGGCTCGCGCCAAACAACTGCGCGCTGATGGGATGCTCGTCTTCCTCGAAATATAGATAGCGCAGCGTCTTCTTGGCGCTACGCGTGATGCCCTCGGAGCTGGTGAACTCCGTCATCAGCAGCCCGCAGCTTCCCAGCCCGCGAATCACGCGGCGAAAGAGCGTGTCCGTGACGCCGGCCATCGGCGCCAGGATCGTCGCCGGCCGTATCACAAAATCCCGAACTCTATATTCCGCAGGTAGCATGGATTTCCCGATCGAATCCAGTTTAACAGGTTGCCGGTCCACCTTGGGACACGGGTGCGTTTGGAGTGCGGGAGCAAAACTCCCGCCTTTGAGATTGCACGATGTACGTCTAAGCGATCGTTGGTGGTGGGTGTTGACGCCGCAAAAGGGGCAGCAGGGCTGCCGCACTCCAAAGTACCGTCGCCGAATGCGCCCCCTACAAGGGCATAGGGCTACGATTTTGCGCCGAGGTATTTATCGAGGCGGAGGAATTTGCGGCCCAGGGCGCCGCTATAGGCGGACCAGTCGGGCTCACCGGAGTCGACCGCCAGGGCCGCGCGGATCGCGCCCATTTTGGAATCGAGGTCGTCCATATAATGGAACGCCAGCGCCTCGCGGATCATGGGCAGCTTGGGCGAACCGAACTCGTATTCGCCGTGGTGGCTAATGAGAATATGCAGCACCACGGTCTTGAGCTGTTCCGGAAAGCCTTCGATCGCATCCATAACTCTGGAAACGGATTCCACCTCGATGACGATGTGACCGAGCAGTTGTCCATCCACGGTGTAGCTGACCGCGCGCTCATAGCAAAGTTCGTCAAGCTTTCCCACGTCGTGCAGCATCGCCGCCATCAGCAGCAGGTCCACATCCAGTTCGGCGTAGTGCGCGGCAATCTGCTTCGCCAGGCCGCACAACCCCGCCACGTGCTCGATCAATCCGCCGATATACGCGTGGTGCATCACCTTCGCGGCCGGCGCCCGCTTGAAGCGGTTCACGATTTTCGGGTCGGTCAAAATCGTCGAACAAAGCTGCTTCAACCAGGGATTCTTCATTCCTTCGACATGCCCAAGAATCTGCTTATAGAGCTCCTCGACGTCGAACGGCGTACGCGGTAGAAAATCGCCGAGATCAATCTCCTCGGGCTTGGCTACGCGGAACTGCTGCAAGGTCAATTGCGGCTTGTTGCGATAGAGTTCGACGCGCCCCTGGACCTTGATGAAATCGTCGCGGTTCACGTCCTTGGCCAGCGTTTCGAACTGGTCCCACATGCGTGCCTCGACCGTGCCGGTGCGGTCGCCCAATTCCATGCGCAGATAGGGCTTCCCGTTGGCGGTGTTGCGGACTTCCTTTTCGTGAACCAGGAAAAAGCCGGTGACGGCGGGATCAGGCTCCAGGTCCTTCACAAACAATTTTTTCAAGGTCAGCTTCCAGTCTTGGGGCCGAACAGGATGTATTTCTTGTGCTGTTTCTTTTCTTTGGTGACTTCCGGCGTGGCGCTGACTTCCTCGATCTCGGAGTTCCCGCCTCCCGCCGCATCCTGATAACCCGGCTTCACCACCACGTAGCTCTGTTCACGCAGCGTCTTCAGGTAATCGCGCAGTGCCGGCTCCATGCGTTCACCATAGAGCTTGTCCATGATTTCGTTTTCGACCTTTTCAAACGGCTGAATGCCGGCATCGTAGCGCTCGAGGACCTGCAGAATCAGGAAGCCCTGCTTGGTCTCAATGACGTCGGTGAGCTGATTCTTTTTCATGGCGAAGACGGTGTCTTCGAGTTCCTTGGAAAGCTCGCCGCGCTTGTAGATCCCCAGGTAGCCGCCCTGCTGCGCGGTGGTGCCGTCGGAAAAACGCTTGGCGATGGCGCTGAAATCTTCTCCGTCTTTTATGCGCTTCAGCAGCTCCTCGGCCTTCTTTTTCTGCTCGGCAATCTCGGCCTCGCTCTTGCCCTGCGTGCTGATTTCGATGGCGCGCAGCGCCACCTCATCGGGTTTCACGAAGTCGTTCTTGTGGTCGTTGTAATACTTCTGCGCGTCGTCCTGGCCGATGGTGATGTGGGAACCAACCTCGCGCTGGATCACCTGCTGGGTCAGTATTTTGTTGCGAATATTGTTCTTGAAGTCGTCCCAATTCAGGTTCTGTTGCGTGACCGCCTTCTCCAAGGCGTCCATGTCCGGTAAATTGTTGGCGATGCGGATCTGGTCGAGCTGCTTCACCACGTCCGCCTCGACGTTGATGCTCATGTCCTTGCCGCGCTGCGCAAGGAGCGATTGGTCAATCAGGTCGCGAAGCGCGTATTTCTGGCGATCTTCCACGGCCACCTGAAGCTGCTCCGGCGTACAGCGCCCGGAGCAATCCTGCCGCGCTTCCTCGGCCGCAGAGGTGCGCGCTTTCGTAAGTTCCGAACTCGTGATGATCTCGTTGTTTACCCGGGCGATGATCTCTTCGATCACCTTGGTTCCGCCGGTCGAGACGGCGGCATGCGCCGGGGCGGCAATCTTGGCTGTGGGAGCAGCGGGCTTTTTCTCTGGCACCGGCTCGGGCGTCTCCGTGGTGGGCGCTTCCAGGGTCGGCGCGCTTGGAGGATTCTGCGCGGGCGGGTTGTTCTGCGCCGGGGGATTCTGCGCAGCCAGAGGGAGCGCGAGCAGCAACCCGGCGAACCAGGCGGTGGTTCTCATCGTTTTTCTCATATCAGAAAGTTTAGCCTTCTCCTCGCAAACCGAGCAATACGTTTCTGAGCACCGCCGGAACCGATTCGCCCCGGGTCAGCTCCATCCAAAGGATCCCACTGGGATCGAGCTTGATGCCCTTGCGCGAGCGAACCACTTTGACGACCGCGGCGGGGTCCAGCTGTGTTTCCGGGTGGAATCGAATCGCCACGCGCTGGCCCTGGCGCTCAACGGAAGCGACGCGCAGCTTCTCGCTGATCGTTTTGAGCACCGCGTACTCCAAAAGGTTTTCCACGGACTTGGGCAGCGGGCCGAAACGGTCTTCCAGCTCCTTCTGCACGTCCTGGCGTTCCGCCTCGGCGCCGATGGATGAGATGCGCTTGTACGTGCGCAGGCGAAGATTCTCGCTGGGAATGTATTCCGCCGGGATGCGCACATCGAGGCCCAGATTCAGGGTCGTGCGCAGGTCGGGCAGGCTTTCGTCGCCCTTGAGCTTCGCCACCGCACCTTCCAGCATCTGCACGTATAGGTCGAAGCCGATCGCTTCGATGTGGCCGTGTTGCTGGCGTCCCAGCAAGTTGCCGGCGCCACGCAGCTCCAGGTCGAGTGCCGCGATGCGGAAGCCCGCGCCGAGTTCGCTGAACTCCTTCATGGCCGCCAGTCGCTTGCGCGCGATTTCGGACAGGATGCGTTCGGGAGGCACGAGCAAGTAAGCGTACGCGCGATGGTGCGAGCGGCCGACGCGCCCGCGAAGCTGATAGAGCTCGGCAAGGCCCAGGCGGTCCGCGCGATTGATGAGGATGGTGTTGGCACGGGGAATGTCGAGGCCATTTTCGACGATAGTAGTGGCCACAAGAACGTCGGCTTCGTCCCGGATAAATTTCAGCATCACGGATTCAAGTTCCTTCTCGCCCATCTGGCCGTGCCCGACGACGACGCGCGCCTTGGGAACCAGCTTGGTGACGAGGTTGGCGAGCGAATAGATGGACTCGACGCGGTTGTGGATGAAATAGACCTGCCCGTCGCGCGCCAGTTCGTTTTCGATAGCGCGCTGGATAACGGCTTCGCTGAACGGAGCCACGCTGGTCTGGATGGCCAGGCGGTCGCGCGGCGGCGTTTCGATCAGCGACATATCGCGCAAGCCCACCAACGACATGTGCAGCGTGCGCGGAATCGGCGTGGCAGAGAGCGCCAGGGCGTGAACATTCTTGCGCATCTCCTTCAGACGTTCCTTGTGGGCCACGCCAAAGCGCTGCTCTTCGTCCACGATCAGCAGGCCGAGGTCCTGGAATTTCACGTCCTTGGAAAGCAGGCGGTGCGTGCCGATGACCACGTCCACTTTGCCGGCTTCCAGGTCGGCGAGGATGACTTTTTGTTCGGCCGCGGTGCGGAAGCGGCTGAGCATCTCGATCCGCGCGGGGAACGCGGCGAAGCGCTTCTTGAACGTTTCGAAGTGCTGAAACGCGAGTACCGTGGTGGGCGTCAGCACGGCGACCTGCTTGGAATCGGAGACCGCTTTGAACGCGGCGCGCATGGCGACTTCCGTCTTGCCGTAGCCGACGTCGCCGCAGAGCAGGCGATCCATCGGCGTGGATTTCTCCAGGTCCTGCTTGATGTCGGCAATGGCGGTGTGCTGGTCCGGCGTTTCCTCAAACTCGAAGGCGTCCTCGAATTCGCGCTGGAAGGCCCCGTCGGGAGACAGTGCAAACCCTTCCGCGGTTTTGCGCTCGGCGTAGAGCGCCAGGAGCTGGTCGGCCATGTCCTCGAGCGATTTGCGAACTCGCGTCTTGCGGGTGGCCCAGGCCGTGCCGCCGAGCTTATCGAGCGTGGGATGCGAGCCTTCGACAGCGCGGTAGCTCTGCACCAGGTCCATGCGCTCCAGCGGGACGTAGAGCCGGGCGTCTTCCGCGTAGCGCAGCAGCATGAATTCGCCACGATGGCCCTCGGATTCAATCAGGCGCAGGCCCTCGAATTGCCCGATGCCGTGGTCCACGTGCACGACGTAGTCTCCGGGCTTCAATTCGGCGAAGTCCGCGAAGAAACCACTGGTGCGAATCTTGCGGCTGGGACGCTCGACAGCGGTCGCGACGTCGAACAGATCCGCGCTGCCGTAGATGGTCAGTTTGGCGTCGGGGAACGCGACGCCCTGCGCGAAAGGCGCGCGCACCAGCACCAGCGCGGCGGTTTCCGTGGCATTTTCGGCGGTGAAGCCCGCCGCAGCCTCTTCGGTTTCGCCGAGGACATAAGGAACTTCGTACTCGCGGCAGATGTCGGCGTAGCGCTCGAGTTCGCCGCGGCTGGCGGCGGTGAGATACACGGTGCCGCCGGCGGCAAGCTGCGTTTTGACGCTAGCAACGCACGCGGCCACGTCGCCGTGAAAGCGCGTGCTCGGGCGCGAACTTACTTCAAAGCGGCGGCCGCCGTTTTGTTCGAGGCCCAGTTGATCGAGCTCGACGCGCGAGACCTTGGCAAGGGCGCGCTCCCAGTCGGCTTCGGTCCAGTAGTAGTACGCGACCTCCGGCGAATTGGCCTGGCCGTGGCGCTCGTAATTTTCCGTGGCGGCTTCGCGGAGCTTCTTGCCCGCCTCGCGAAGCGCGGTGGGCTCATCGAGAAAAACGACTGGCTGGAGGGAGCTTTCGGCGAGTTCGAAGAGCGCACTGCCGCCGGCTTCGCCCGAACCGCCGAGCCAGCGGCCGGGTTCCCATTCTTCGGCGTCCCTGCTACCGGGCGCCGGGACGCTCCACTCGGCGAGTGGAAGGATGGTGGTCTTGTTGACGGGCGCGATGGAGCGCTGCGTGCGCGGATCGAATTCGCGGACGGACTCCACGGTGTCGCCGAGGAGCTCGATGCGCACGGGACGCGGCGCTTCCGGCGAAAAAATGTCAATGATGCCGCCGCGGACGGCGAATTGACCGGGCAGGTCCACCATCTCCGTGCGCGCGTAACCGATGCCGGCCACATGCTGGATTAATGCGGCGTGGGAGACTTCGGAATCCTTGGCGAGCACCTGCGCGAGCGTCAGATAGATGTAGGGATCCTGATAGCGCCAGAGCGCGGAAGCCATCGGAGCGATCACCAGGGAGAGTTCGCCGTTGGCTAGGCGGTAAAGCGTGGTGGCACGGCGCTCGAGGATGTCCGCGTGCGGAGCCTGAGCGTCCCAGGGAAGGCTGTCGAAGGTGGGAAGCACAGCAACGCCGCCGGCAGCACCGGGAAAAATCTGGAGGAAGAAGCGCAGCGTTTCGGCGAGTTCTTCGGCGTGGCGGTTGCTTTCGGTGAGGTAGAAGGCCGGGCGGCGGAGTTCGTGGGCGATATACGCTGCAGAGAGAGCTTTGGCGACATCCTGAAGGCCGGAGATTCCCACGAGGCCCGCGCCGGAACGTAGTTCTCCCAACGCGCCTTCCAGGGAAGGGTGGCGCAGCAGGCGTTCCAGACGTTCACGTACCGCGGGCAGTATCATGCAGCGTACAAAATTTGGTCACGGCGGCGGTGCGGGGGCCAGGATTACGGCGCAACGCTGGCCGGTCCAAGGAACGGCCACCACATAAAATCGCCGAGATCACGAGCACGCGCGAATCTTCTTCACAATTTCTGTCGTCGAGTACCCTTGCACGACATCAATCAAAACGACCTTGCCGCCGGCGGCTTCGACTTCTACGCGTCCGACAATCTGATTGTCGGGCCAGTCGCCGCCTTTCACCAGAATGTCCGGCAGCAGCGCGGCCACGGTCTTTTGCGGCGTCAACTCATCGAAAATTACCACGGCGTCCACACACTCGAAGCTCGCCAGGATTTCCGCGCGCTCCGCTTCGGGAAGGATCGGGCGGCCCGGACCTTTCAGGACGCGGATGCTCTCGTCGCTGTTCAATCCGACTATGAGCACGTCTCCCAGGGCCCGCGCGGCTTCCAGCAGCTTGACGTGGCCGGGATGCAACAGGTCAAACGTGCCATTGGTAAAAACCACGCGCTTCCCGTTGCGTTTCCCCGGAGCAAACCGCAAAATAGCGTCTTCCAGCGTCAATACCGCAGGATGCAAAGGGTCTCCATGCTCGAAACTGAAGGTGTCCGCGCCAATCCGCGCAAACTGCAATTCTATCATGGTGCGGATGGGCCGCGCAGAGAGGGCGGTCCGCGGCCATGAAGCGGAAACCGATCTGGCAGGCGTCCATCGGAATCGGTTTGTTGCTGCTGGGCGCCTTGCTGGCCTACTTCCCGTCGCGGGGATTCACGCAGCGGCACGTAATCGCGGCGGCTTCCGCATGCCGCGTGGACATGCTCATCGTTGCGAAAGCCGGCGCCGCGCCCGCGGAGCGTCCCGGCGCCGTGGTGCTGTTCCACGGGCTCTCGGCGAACAAGTACATCATGACGTATTTGGCGCGCAGCTTCGCGCTGCTCGGGTTGACGGTGTACGTGCCCGACCTGCCGGGGCACGGGCGTACGCCGGGGCCGTTTTCACCGCTGGCGGCGCAGGATTGCGCGGCTTCGCTGCTGCGCGGCCTCGAGGCACGGGGATTGCTCGAGCCGGATCGCACGATTCTCGCCGGGCATTCGATGGGCGCGGCGATCGCGCTGCGCGTGGCGCCCCAATTTCGTCCGGCAGGGGTGATTGCGCTTTCGCCCGCGCCGATGCAGGCGGCGCACGGCGTGAGGTTTGACGAAATGCTATTTCAGGGCGTGCCGCCGCTTGGCCCGAACACCCTGATTACCGCGGGAAGGTTCGAGCCGCAGGGGCTTGCGGCAAACGCGGCTGATCTGGTGCCGAAAAACAATGGCGATCCGACGATCGAATTCCGGCTGCTGCCCTGGCAGACGCATGTGAGCGAACTGTTTTCCTCTCGCGTAGCGTGGATGACGCAGGAATGGGCTGGGCGCGTTTTGCGCATGCCCGATCCCGCGCGATTGCCGAGCCGGGTGTTTCTCCTGGGAGGCCTGCTTGGGTTTATCGGCATCCTGGTGCTTGCGGGACCATTTCTTCGAGAGCTGACCACCGAGGTGCCCGCGGGCGAGGCTCGTGACGATGCGGCGCCGACCACACCGAGGTCGCTGGCGGAATTCCTGTTGGTCTCGGCGATAGCCGTTGCACTGCTCCGCTATTTGCATCCGCTCAAGGTGCTCGGCCTGTTCGAGGGCGATTACCTGGCGGGCTTTTTTCTTCTGTCGGGGCTGGGCGTGATCCTGTTGCATCCCCGGCTCGCGCAACGCAAATTTGCGGTGGTGCCAAGCGCCGTGCTGCTGGCGGGATTTGCGGCCCTGATCCTGCATCTGCTGGTCACCGGATGGTTCGACCTGACGATCACGGGTGCCTGGCTGAATCTGCAACGCTGGATGCGATTCCCGCTGTTCTTTTTCGCCGCGTTCTTCTTCTTGTATGGGTTGGAAATCCTGCTGGGGCCGGTGCTGGAGGCGGAACGCCAGCAGCGGCTCGGGATTGATCTGCTGGCGATTACGCTTGCCTGGGCGTGCCTGGCAGTAGGGACGACCTTACTGCACAGCGGAGAAATCCTGCTGGTGCTGCTGGCGCCATATTTTGCCGTGTTTTTCGTGCTTTCACGGATGGGTGCACGATTGGTACGCGAGCGCACCGCTTCCGCCACAGCCGCCGCGGTCTTCGGTGCTATACTGCTCGCAGGTTTTTGCCTGGTGCTCTTCCCCGTGTCTTAGAGCCGCCAGTGAGCCAATGTGTTGACCTGTCCCCTCGCGCCGGAGATGGAAATTTAAGTTGCTTTTGCAGGAAGGGACGCATGTCTGAGATCGTCATCGTCGGCGGAGGACCGTCCGGCGCCGTGTGCGGCGAGCACCTGGCGCGCGCGGGGCATTCCGTAGACATTTACGACGAGAATCTGGCCTGGGAAAAGCCCTGCGGCGGCGGACTCACCTACAAGGCCACCGAGCACTTCCCTTTTCTTCTCGACAACCCGCATCCCAAAAAGCTGATTCGCGACGTGGAGATTATCAGCGCGGAAAATCAGCGTGCAAAGCTCGACCTGAAGCATCCGATTGTGATTTATTCCCGGCGGGTGCTAAATGGCTTGCTGCTGGACCGAGCGCGTGAGGCGGGCTGCCGCGTGCATCACCGCCGCGTGCAGGACATTGACACCGCGGCGGAAAAACCGCGTTACGGGATAGACGGAGAATGGCGGCCGGCTGATTTCGTGGTGGTGGCGGCCGGCGCACGCAACCAGATTCTGCCGGGAATTCGCCGCCTTTCCGCGGACGAACTGGAAATAACTCAGGGCTATTACGTGCCGCAGGTGGCGGACGAAATCATCATCAAGTTCCTTCCGAATTTTGAGGGCTATATCTGGTCGTTCCCGCGTGCGGAACATATTTCGCTGGGGATTTGCGGCAGCATGGCGGCGCACACCAGCAGCGAATTGCGCACGCACCTGCACGCCTTCGCCGCCGAAGAGAAATTTGCCACGGAAAACGCCAAGTTTTACAGTCACGTGCTGCCCTCGCCGAAGGAACGTACCCTTTCCGACCGCGCGGTAATTGGCCGGAATTGGGCGATGTGCGGCGATGCGGCCGCGTGGGTGGACCCGCTGACGGGCGAAGGCCTGTTTTACGCGATGCGCTCCGGAGAGATTCTGGCGCAGTCCATTGCGGAAGGGCGGCCGGAGCTTTATCCCTCGCGGGTGCGCGCTTCGTTTTCGCTGGAACTGGAATTTGCGGCGCGGATTGTGCGGCGGTTTTACCGGGGTTCGTTCCTGGGCTGCTCGGTGACCACGCGGATGGTGCAGTTCCTGCAACGCAACGCGGTGTTCCGCCAGTTGATGAGCGATCTTTTCTGCGGGACGCAGGATTACAGTTCGCTGAAAAACCGCGTGCTCGGACACTTGGGCGGCACCTTGAGCCAGTTTGTTTCGAGCGTTCTGAACTTCGAACCGCCGGCGCGGAAGCTACGCCCCACTGCGCCTGCCGCAGACTGATTTCACCGGTCACACGATTTCCACTCCTTCCTCTCGCCGAATCTGGCGGCCTCTTCCGGCTTATGGCAGCATGAATCCCGCAATTTCGCAGGGAGGTCCCCGTGCTGCGCAGGCTGATCCAACGCTACCCGAAGCTGATGTTCAATCTGTATCCCCCGCTGCTGGGTGCGGGCATCCGCGTGAAGCGCATTCAAAAAGACTGGAAAGAAGTTGACGTAGAGATGCGGCTGAGGTCGTGGAATGCGAACTATGTTGGCACGCACTATGGTGGATCGCTCTACTCGATGGCCGATCCTTTCTTGATGGTGATGCTGATCAATATTTTGGGGCGGGGGTATGTGGTTTGGGACAAGTCGGCTTCGATCCGGTTTCGCAGGCCGGGGCGCGGCACGGTCTACGTGGAGTACCGGATTGGCGATGAACAGCTGGCGGAGATTCGGGAGGCATTGGAAAAGGAGGCGAAGGTTGAGCGGGAGTTTGCGCTGGAGGTGAAGGACCGCTCCGGCGAGATTATTGCGCAAGTGAAGAAACTTCTGCATTTCCAGAAGAAAACCGGGGCGCAGGTGTAGCACAGCATCGGCGAGAAGGTCGGGCAAGCCCGGCCCCTGGAAGGAACGGGGCAAAGACGGTTAGGCCAAGCGGACGGCTTCGAGAACGCTAGCGGGTGATTTTGTCGGGAGCACCTGTTTCAGTTCGAATCCGGCTCCGGCGAAGAGCGCACCATACTCCTCCTCGGTGCGTTCGCGGCCGCCCGGCATCAGGAGCATCTCCAGGTCCAGCCATTTCGCGATTTGCGGGGTATCTTTCGGAATGAGGATCATTTCGACGAGGATCACTTTGGCGCCGGGCTGAGATGCGCGGTGAATGTTGCGCAGGATTGTGCTTGCCTTCTCGTCATTCCAGTCATGAATGATGTTTCTCATCATGTAGGCGTCCCCCGCCGGGACTTCACGGAAAAAGTCTCCTGTCTCGAGACGGCACCTGGAGGAAAGATTCGCGGCGGCCAGGCGAGGTTTGGCGCCCTCCAGCACGTAATCCAGGTCAAAAAGGACGCCACGGATTTCCGGATACTTCTTGAGGATGCCGGAGAGGAGCATGCCGTGGCCTCCGGCGATGTCCACAAGAGATTTGCCGTTCAGAAAGGAAAAGTCGTAGGCGTCGAGCACCGCGGGAATCGCGGAGGCGCTGGCCGCGGTCATCGCGTCATTGAATATCTCGCTGACAACGGGGTTTTCCCGGAGGAAATCGAAGCACGAGAGGCCATAGACCTTTTCGAGGACGGTTTCGCCGGTCTTGATGGCGTGGGGCATTTCGGCGAACGTGCGGTACTGGCACTCGTGGCCCAGCCAGAGAATCATCGGGCGCATGGAACCGGGAGCATCGGCCACAAGAAGTTCGGAGGGCGGGGCCAAAGCAAACGTTCGGGGAGCGCATTCAGAGAAGACGCCTGCGCTCGCCAGGGCGCGCAAGACGCGATAGAGCGCGTCCTCATTGACGGAGGTCGATTTGGCCAGCGCGGCCACGGGCATGGGGCCGTTTTTCAAAAGGTCCGGTATGCCAAGGCTTGTGACGCCGTGCAGGCAGGCTGTGGACATAAAGCCCATTCCCATCTGCATGATTTTTTCCATGGGATTCGGACCTGCAGGGAGCGACGATGGGATCGGCATGATACCTCCGGAACTTGGCTGCGGGCGATACGACAGCGCCGCGTGGGCGAGTTGAACTCGGCAAAAGAGGACTCCCGGCATCATGGCATTGGGAGAAGGATGTCAGCAAGCCTAAACAAGGCTGGGGGAAGTTTTCGGCCTGTATCCGAACCGGCGAATGTCGCGTTTCATAAAGGGGGAAACAATGAAGGGGAAGTCCCGATCGAGACGAGAATTTATGCAGACAGCGAGCCTGGTTGGCGCGGGATTGTTGCTGACGGGCCGCGCACGACTGGCGGCAATGAAGGAAGCAATCGCGATGGGCGGGGCGGCGGACTACACGATACGCATCCAGGCAACGCCTGTTGAGATTGCGCCGAAGCGCTTTGTATCGACGGTGACCTACAACGGGCAGTTTCCGGGGCCGCTGCTGCGATTTCGGGAAGGCAAGCAAGCGACGGTGGATATTTTCAACGAAACGGACACCCCGGAGCAACTGCACTGGCACGGGCAGTTCGTTTCGGACGACGTGGACGGCGCATCGGAAGAAGGGACGCCGTTCGTACCGGCGCAGGGCAAGCGACGAATCGTCTTTACGCCGAAGCCGGCGGGACTCCGGTTCTATCACACGCACAATCGCGCGGGCGCGAATCTGGCGGCGGGGCAATACTCGGGCCAGGTTGGGCCGGTTTACATTGAGCCGAAGGAAGATCCGGGACGCTACGACCGCGAAGTGTTTTTGACGCTGAAGGAGTTTGAGCCGTCCTTCAGCCAAGGCGGCGACATGGCGCAGGATTTTTTGCCCCCGAAGGCCGTGGTGAAGTCGCTGCAGGAATCGGGGGAAGCGGCAATGCAGGCATCGCTGGCCAAGGGCATGCCGCATGGATTCGAAGTCGGCTACGCGGCGTTCACGATTAATGGGCGGATGCTGGGGCACGGCGAACCGGTTCGGGTGAAGGCGGGCGAACGCGTGCTGTTTCATATTTTGAATGGGAGCGCGACGGAGATTCGCAGCCTGGCACTGCCGGGGCATGAGTTTGCAGTTGTGGCGCTGGATGGGAACCCGGTGCCGAATCCGGTGAAAGTGCCGGTGCTGTGGTTTGGAACGGCCGAGAGGATCTCCGCGATTGTGGAAATGAGGCATCCCGGCGTGTGGATTTTGGGCGACCTGGCGGACGATGACCGGAAGCACGGGATGGGGATTGTGGTCGAGTACGCGGGACACGCGGGAAAACCGGTGTGGATGGCGCCGCCGGCGTTTCGCTGGGACTACACGCGATTTGCAAAGGCTGGCCCGATGGCACCTGCGCCCGACGAGAGTTTTGAAATGCTGATTGCAAAGGATAACGCGGCGGAGGCGGGATTCAATCGCTGGACGATCAACAGCCAGGCTTTCCCGATGAGCGAATCAGTCCAACCCGCTTCGTTTCATTTGCAGCAGGGCAAGCGCTACCGGATTCACATGCGCAACGCGAGCGACGACATTCACCCCGTGCATCTACACCGGCACAGTTTTGAATTGACGAAGTTTGCGGGAAAGCCGACGGCGGGGATTTTCAAAGATGTGGCGATGCTCGGCGGATATCAGGAGTTGGCATTCGATTTTGTAGCCGACAATCCGGGGTTGACGCTGTTTCACTGCCACCAGCAACTGCACATGGATTTCGGGTTCATGACATTGTTCGATTATGTCGGATAGCGATACTCATCTTCCGATTGCGGATTTCTTGCTCGCGTCAATGGAATTCGGGGATGTAGTTCCGGTACTTCAAAAGTTCCAGGGTCTTGGAGGAATTTCCCCCCTCGCCACCGCTTTGGGCGAGAAGCATCCTCAAATCAATCAGTTAGGATCATACGCTTTGGCAAAATCCTTGCGCCCGTCTGACACGAGGAGGGATTCATGTTTGGAATAAAACGGAAAGTCCTGCTCGTCGGCGGAGTTACCCTGCTCTCTGCCGCGCTTATTACGACCGCGGTGGCGATCTCCACTCATTCGTCAACGGTTAAGGTGACGGTTCCGGAGGCCACAGCCATCCACGTGAGGTTGGACCAGGGGATCTCCAGCAACGTGAGCCGGCCGGGCGACCACTTTCAGGCCACTCTCGCGGAACCGGTGGTATGGAACGACAAGATTGTTATTCCGCAGGGGACACCGGTCGACGGCGTGGTAGTAGATGCGGTTCCCTCGGGCCATTTGATGGGGCGAGCGCACCTGCAGCTTGCGCTGGATTCACTGCAGCTCAATGGCACAACCTATGATCTCAGCACCGCGAAGAACTACCGGCGAGGTCGCGACCACAAAAAGCGCAATTGGGCGTGGATCGGCGGCAGCGCAGGTGGCGGGGCCTTGATTGGTGCGGCAGCGGCCGGCGGCAAGGGCGCGCTGATCGGCGGCCCAATCGGCGCCGGCGCGGGATTGGCAGTGGCCTACTTCACAGGCAAGAGGAATATCCACCTGGCTCCGGAAACGCGGCTGGAGTTCCACCTGAGCGAACCCCTTACCGTCACCACCAAGAGTTAACTCCCGAGCGATGGACAGCGGGAGAGGTCTGCACGCCCAAGCGCGCATGAACCTCTTCCGCTTCGCGTTTGCACTGAGCGTTGGCAGAAGGGTGGCAGCCAAGATGGGCTTTCGGTCCGCTGGACCGACTTCTGCTTCGTCTCACGGGAAAAAGAATCAAACGCACCGGTAGCGCCACTCGGGTTGCGTACATTTCGTGGCGCGGGGCGCATCGAACGGGTATCCTTTTCCAATTACTGCGAGGGATATGGGTCTCCGTTCGACATATACTCCGACGGCCGTGAAGGGCGCATCCGGGGAACGCACGTCGAGCCGCGTCGGCGGGAGCGGTTCGGATGGGGCGAGCGACGCCGGCGGAAAGAAAGCCAAGAAAAAGATCAACTGGAGTTCCCTGCCGGAAATCTGGGCCCTGATTCATCCGCGGCGCGGGCTTCTGGCGCTGGGATTCGGGTTGATGGCCATCAACCGGGTGTGCGGGCTGGTGCTGCCGGCTTCGACGAAATACCTGGTGGACAACGTCATTACGCAGCACGAGCGGCAACTGCTGCTGCCGATCGTGCTGGCGGTGGTGACGGCGACCCTGATTCAAGGGCTGTCGTCGTTCGCGCTGACGCAACTCCTCTCGAAATCCGCCCAGCGCATGATCACCGATTTGCGAAAACAAGTGCAGGCGCACATCGGGCGGCTTTCGGTGAGCTACTACGACGCGAACAAGACCGGGGCGCTGGTTTCGCGCATCATGAGCGACGTGGAGGGCGTGCGGAACCTGATCGGCACGGGGCTGGTGGAGTTCGTCGGCGGACTGATGACCGCGGTGCTGGCGCTGGGCGTGCTGCTTTATATCAACGCGACGATGACCCTGGTGGCGTTTACGGTGCTGATCGTCTTCGCGCTGTTTCTGAACAAAGCGTTTTCAACCATCCGGCCGATTTTCCGCGCCCGGCCGAAGATCAATGCGGACGTGACCGGGCGGCTGACGGAATCACTGGGCGGCGTCCGTGTGGTGAAGGGCTACCACGCGGAAGAGCACGAGGAAGGTGTTTTTGCGCTTGGGGTACAGCGGCTGCTGGACAATGTGCTGCAGACCCTGACGGCGACCTCGATCATGAGCCTTTCGGGCGCGATGCTGATGGGGATGGTGAGCGCGGTGGTGATGTTTTTGAGCGCGCGGCAGATTCTTGCCGGTCAGATGACCATCGGCATGTTTTTCTCGTACTCGATGTTTCTGGCGATGCTGATTGCTCCAGTGTTTCAGATCGTGGCGATCGGAACGCAGTTGACCGAAGCAATTACCGGGTTGGAGCGAACACGAGAAATTTTGAACGAGGCGAAGGAAGATCAGGACCCGCGGCGGACAGAAACGCTTGCACGAATCACCGGACGCGTGGAATTCGAGGATGTGCATTTCTCGTATGAAGCGAACAAGGAAGTGCTGCATGGCGTGAGCTTCGTGGCGGAACCGGGGACGGTGACGGCGCTGGTGGGGCCGTCGGGGTCGGGCAAGTCCACGATCATCGGGCTGGTTTCAGCGTTTTATACGCCGACGCAGGGACGGATTCTGGTGGACGGCGTGGACCTGGCGACGGCGAAGCTGAGTTCCTATCGCACGCAACTCGGCGTGGTCTTGCAGGAAACGTTTTTGTTCGACGGATCGATCCGGGAGAACGTGGCGTACGCGCGGCCAAACGCAACCGAAGCCGAAATCATGGAGGCTTGCCGCATCGCGCGCGTGGACGAGTTCGCGGAGACGTTCGAGAAGAAGTACGACACGGTGGTGGGCGAGCGCGGCGTGAAACTCTCCGGCGGGCAGAAGCAGCGCGTTTCGATTGCGCGGGCGATTCTGGCCGATCCGCGGATTTTGATTCTGGATGAAGCGACCTCGAGCCTGGATTCGGAATCGGAGGCGTTGATTCAGGAAGGGCTGCGGTATCTGATGCGCGGGCGAACCACCTTCGTGATCGCGCACCGGCTTTCGACGATTCGCCGCGCGGAGCAGATCCTGGTAGTCCAGGACGGAAACATACTGGAGCGCGGGACGCACGAATCGTTGTATGCAGCGCACGGGCGTTACTTCGAGCTGTATACCAAGCAGCATGCCGTGGAGACGAATTTGTTTCTGGCGCCAGGCGAGGGAGACAAGATCGAGCGGGAGCCGGAAGACTCGGGATCGGGGAATGGCACCCGGGCGGCGCTGCCGGAGGCGTTGCAGGCGATTCGAAATCCGAATGTGTAAGAGCCGGACTTAGTTACCGGAAGACTTTGTGCCAAGTTTTCGGGGGCTCACAGGCAGGGATGCCTGTGCCACATAGAGAAGGCCGGGCAAGCCCGGCCCGTACGAACAGCAACGAAAATTCGAGTAAGCGTTAGAGAGATGGACGGCGGAGGACCGGCTTTTTGGATTGGGCGGCCTGCGCGGGCAGCAGCGTGGCCATCTTGCGAATCATGGCGAGCACCAGGCGTTTGTCGCCTTCGGAGAGCGTGGTGCTGTATTTCTTGATTTCCGCGAGGAAGCGGATTTCGTCCTGGCTGAGCTCGCCGAGCATCTTTTGCGTTTCCTTGTCGCGAGGTGTTTCGGTGCCCGGGAAGAAATCGGCGAGGGAAATTTCCATGGCCTCGGCGATCTTCGCGAGCGTTTCGAGCGACGGCACGGTGTGGCCGTTCTCGACGCGGGACAAATAGCAACGGAGCAGGCCAGTGCGGCGCTCGATGTCGCCCTGGGAAAGTCCCCGCTGGCTGCGGTAGGTTTTGATGACTTCGCCGATGTTCACTTGCGGTTTCTCTTTAGGCACGGTTTCCCCCAATCGCAATGGTAGCTTAGTCGCTAACAGTAGAACCGGCAAGAGGGAAATGGGGGTGGGTGGTGGCCAAAAGATAAATGGGCTGGGAAGTGGTTGAAAATGGTGGCATTGGAGGCGCGGAGGGCTCGCTTGCGGAGGATAATCCGCACGCGGAAAGAGCGAGAAAACCAACCGCAGTGACGCACAGCGCGTAGAGAAGCGCGGATAAGAAACGACGGCACCCACGATTCGGCGAACGGTCGCGGATCGCTTAGTGGGTGATTGGGATCGTCGCAGGCGCGATGTTGTAGCCGTCGATGTTCAGGGCGGGCTCGTGGCCGTCAAGATCGGCGGTGGCATAGGTGACGGAGACGGATTTTTCCTCGCCGGGGAGCAGCGAGAAATAGTTGTCGTCCCAGAAGACGGGCACAAGGTCGTCGCCATTGCGGCCCTTGGTGACGCGCGCGTGGACCATGAAGGCCACTGTGGCGCTGGGATTCTTGATGCGCAGGTGGAGCGTTCCCTTTTCGCCTTCGGTTTTTTCGTGAGCGTGGACTTCCAGCTTCACTTCCGGCAAGAGGTTGAGGCCGGTGAGATCGGCAAAATCTTTTTGCGGAGTGTAGACGGTGTCCAGGCGGTGCTTCCAATCCATGGTGTCCGGCTTGGTGGAGAGCCAGTAAAAGTTATCGCTGACGAGCGCGCCGGAAGGATCGTGCAGCCACAATTTCAGGAAGTAAGTGGTGGAAAGGTTCGCGGGCTTGGGGAGATCGAACGCCTTGGTGGCCGCATCGGCGGCGATGTCGATCGTTTTTTCCTGTGAGCCGGCTTCTTTCGCATCAATGTTGTAGAGCTTCGCGGAAACTTTGTAGCCCTTCAGGTCTTCGTACTTGCCGTTGACGATGGAGACCGAGTCGGTGTCCCAGTCATATTGCACGTGGACAATTTCCTGGGCTTTTTGCGTGCCGAAGTAGCCGCCGGCGGGGACGAGATAGTAATCGTAGAGATGCCAGATCAGCGAAGGCCAGGCGTTGTCGAGCATCCACTGGATAACGCCGGTGGAGACGTATTTGTTGCGGCCGTAGGCCTCGAACATGGAGCGCTCGTTGTCGTAGGTCATGGCCTGGGCTTTGCGCTCGAAGTCGTCGAGCGACGTGGGCGAGCCGTAGCGCTTCGAGAGCGCGTCGCGGAACACATCGATGGTAGTGAAGCGTTCGCCGCCGGCATGGAAATTCCAATAGTCGTCGATCGGCCAGAGATGCTCTTTGGGGATAAATTTGGCGAGGCTTTCCTTGGTGGGAATCGCCGGGCCGGGACTGGTCTCCGTGTTATAAGCCCACGCGCCGCCGGCTTCCTTGTCCGTGAACCAATAGACGGGCGGAACATATTCGTAGGGGCCGGTCATTTTGACGCCGGATTTTCCGGTGACACTGGTGGGCTGTTCCGACGCCGATGAGACGGATGGATTCGGCCAGCCGAGATTCTGGAGGATGCCGAGGTACATGTTTTCGATTTCTGGCGGAGGCGGATTGTCGCTGCCATAGAGCCAGACAAAGACGCTGGGATGATTGCGGAGGCGGGAGATCTGATCGACAAGCGAGGCGGCGGCGATTTTTTTGGTTTCGGGAGTCCAGTCGCTCCAGTGTTCCCACATATCGCAGCAGATCCAGCCGGGCATGACGAGGATGCCGAGCTTGTCGGTCTTGTCGAAGAATTCGTCGCGGTCGGTCTTCCCTTCCAGGCGGATGGTGTTCAGGCCCATGCCGCGGACGTAGGCGAGATCGGCATCGAGGCGTTTGGAGCTCCAGCGGAGCAGCATGTCGGGCGCCCAGGCGGCGCCGCGAATCAGAACGCGCTTGCCGTTGACCTTGAACAGGCGGCCGCCGGTGTCGGTGAGTTCGGAGGTGACTTCGCGAACGCCGAAGTTGATGGCGGCGGAATCGGAATCTTTGCCGGCGACTTCAACGCGGAATTTCGCGGTGTAGAGAAACGGCTCGCCCATTTGATAGGGCCACCAGAGATGCGGATGCGCGAGCTTGAGGGAGTCGTATTTATCGGGATCAAAGCGGACGATCTTCGTTTCGTTCGGAGCGAGATCGACCGGCTGCGAGAGGCGAATCGCGCCGACTTCGGCGGCGAGCGTGGCTTTAATCGGGTGATCGGCGGTATTGCGAAGCTCGGCGCTGAGAGAAAGATCAGCGGCAGTGTAATCGAAGTGGAGCTTGGAGGTGGCAAACGGGTGACGGAGGGCCACTTCGCCGCTGGCGGTGAGGAAGACTTCGCGCCAGATGCCCGCGTCTTTATCGGGGGGCGTGGGGTTCCAGTCCACCCAGGTGAGGCCGAGGTCGTCTTTTTCGGGGGCGAAGACTTCGACGGCGAGAGCATTCTTGCCGGACTTGCGGAGCGCTTCGCTGATGGGAAAATCGTAGGCGCGATAGGCGCCGGCGACGTCGGCGCGGTCGGCGATCTTTTTTCCGTTCAGCCAGATGTTTGCGCGGTAATTAATTCCCAGGAAATGGAGCCACACGAGGCGATTCTTATAGTCGGCTGGCGTGGCGAATTCGGTGCGATACCAGAACGAGCAGCGGAAGGGGCTGTCCGCGGGCATATCGAGATTGGCGGCAAGGTGCTTGTTGTCGTTGAAAGCGCCGGGGAAGGATTTCAGATTTTCGCCATAGTCAGGATCGGGGAGGGTTTTGTCGGTGACCAGGGTGCCGACGAACGTGCCGGGGACAGCGGCGGCATGCCACTTGGAATCATTGAATTCCGCCGCGGAGATCGCTTCGCCTTTCGCGGCGACTTTGCAGGAAGACTCCATGCGCCAGCCGCTGTGAAGGAAGACGCGCGGGCCGTAGGAATCATTGGCGAGAAGGCCCCCGGGGGAAATCGCTGCGAGCGAGACAGCGCCGAAACAAAGGACGGCCGAGCGAAACAAGGACATGGCAGCCTCGAAAAAAAATGAAAGTGGCCGGAGGGAGGCCCCGGCTGCCCTAGCTTACATTAAACCGATTCAATACAAGAGAGATTCTTCCGGGCCATGTGAATAACGCTTACGTGAGACGCAGGGCAATCTTGAGTCCGGGATAACGAACCATTAGTCTTGGACGGTTTGTTTGCAGGGGAAGTTTTTGGCAATCATTTCCAACTATCCGAATGGCCCCGGAGTACGTGTGCCGGGATGGGAGGCAAGCGATGTTTCGTCGTGCGACAGCAGCGATGTGTTGTTTGTTGTTTGCGGGATGCATGTCCGTTTACGGGCAGGCAAAGCGGAAGATCATCATTGACCAGGACGCGCGAGGACCGGCGACCACGGACCAGCAATCCATGCTGGCACTGCTGAACGCGCCGCAAGCGGAAGTGCTGGGCTTGACGATCGTGAGCGGCGATCAATGGCGCGACGAAGAAGTGGCGCACACGCTGCGCATGCTGGAGCTGACGCACCATACCGACATCAAGGTGTATCCGGGCGCGATTTTTCCGCTGATCAACAGCAAGGAAGAGATTGCGCGGTGGTCGAAGCTCTACGGGAAGATTCATTACCAGGGCGCGTGGACCAAAAATGGGACGGGAAAATTCATTCGTGAAGTGCACGGCCCCTACGAGGTGCCGGACCTGCCCGAGGGAAACCCAACGCTGAAGCCGGAAACAGAGGATGCGGCGCACTTCATCATCCGGATGGTGCACAAGTATCCGCACGAGGTGACGATTGACGCGGGCGGCCCGCTCACTAATCTGGCGCTGGCTGTCAGCATCGATCCGCAGGTGGCGGAGCTGGCGCAGGAGCTGGTGGTGATGGGCGGCAGCATCGGGCCGGAAGGCGTGCCGCTGGATTGGAAAACGGGCAACCGGCGCGAGTTCAATTTCTGGTTCGATCCGGAGGCAGTGCACATCGTGCTGCGCGCGCCGTGGAAAAAGATCACCGTGACGACGGTGGATATTTCCGTGAAGACGCGCATGACCAAAGCGGTGATCGCGGAAATCGCCAAGGCCGGAACGCCTTCGGCGAAGTACATCGGAGACTATGCCGACGAGGAGTATTTGTGGGATGAACTGGCCGCGCTGGCGTGGCTCGATCCGAGCCTCATCACCAAGGAGACGAAGCTCTACATGGACATGGACATTTCACACACGGCGAATTACGGAAACACGCTGGTGTGGACTCCGGAAGAGCATCCGGACATGGGAGAGCAACTTGTGAACGTGCAGGAGGATCTGGACAATCCGAAGTTCATGAAGATGCTGGTGCAGTTGCTGTCCGGGGAGGCGGGAAAGTAATAGGAGTTGGGAGTCGGTAGTTTGGAGTTTGGAGTGCGGATATCGGATATCGGGAACGGATCGTGAACAACAGCGAGCAGCTTACGGCACGCAGTGATCGGAATGCGCATCAGAGGAGGCCGAACGGTCGTTAAGGACAGGACGGCGGCCATGGGCTTCTCTTTCTGATTTCTGCCCGGTGTTTGCTGCTCGCTGGATTGTGCGGCGCAGGACGCGCGATGGGACGGGCGCATCTCCAGAGAGAGCGCCGCGCTAAAACGTATCCGCCGTGATTTCCGGGGCGTGGGGAGCCCAGTCGTCGGGCGGAAAGGCGATGCGCCAGAATTTGGGGGCCGGGCGGAGGAATTCGATGGCGACCTCGTGCTTGCCTTCGGGGGCCGGACTGGTGCGCACGACGCGGACGAACTGTTCCTCTCCGGTCTCATTGTTCTTGATGATAAATTTCTGACCGACCGTGGCTTTCAGCGAGAGATAGAGCAGCGCGCCGTGGGCGTTGACCGAAGAGGTGTAGGCGTTTTCGGAGACGTGTTGATTGTCGGCGGCGCGGGTGATGACCAGGACCGGCATGCGCAAGAGCACGCGCTGGCTGCGGCGGCGATTGTGGGCTGGGTCGTTACCAAATGGAGGAGCGCTCATACCGGGGCCTGTCCAAGAATAGTGTTTCGAATCGAATGGGCGAGGTCAAGGGTAGGAAAGTACCGGGTTACCGGGAAGGAAATGGTCCCGGAGGAGGAAGTAGAACCAACACGGGGAGTGATTTCCTTGGAGATTTGGAGTTCTGTTCCCTGCCTGGCGCGTGCACTGCCATTCGGTACGATTCACCATCGATAGCGAAGCCCATGGAGTCCCGCGCCGAATTGTCCGGCAAGCGCTGATCAGGCAGGGAGACAGACTCAGGAGATTCCGGTGCACAGTTCTGGAAGTAGATTTCCGAAGGTGTGTCCAGGAGTCCGAAGGAAGGTTTTGCAGTGGGGGACGGAAAGTGTTCTGCTTCGTATGGGTTAACTTCGTTCAACGTGGTCACAAATTACCGGTCCGCATGGCACCCGATTTGCACAAGTGATTGTTGCGGGCTATCTGATTGGCCGCCTCAACTCCTCTGGTCATAGTGCCGAGAGAGACAAACCACCCAGTTTACGCAGTCGGGTAGCCTGCGCCAATTTCACCCTGCATAAGACCTGTTCGCGAGAGGGAGGTCGGGTGCAAAGATGTGGCGAAAAAACTGTCCCGTTTGTAAGCAACCATTAGAGAAGAAGGCTCCAACAGAGACGGTCTGCTGTCCCTGCGGCAAGTATGTCTGGAAGGGTTAGCGCGATTCCTCAGAGCAGCGGAAGGCCCAAAGCGATCGCCAGGAGCTAGGTGCGTGCGGCTGAAACTCTGGGCAAAACTAGAAGTCCCGCCATGGTCTCCAGAGCGGAACGCTTGTGTAGTGTACGTCTGTGGGTCTATTGAGAAGCTCTCTGGACTTGGTGAGAAGGCGCTTCAACAAGGTGAGTAGCAAAATCCCAACCTTCATGGGCGCAGACTAGCGCCGAGTGGTGTAGTTGTCAAGGAGCCATCCGGGATTGGGAAAATGGTGCATCTGGGTACTGTGAGGAACTTGTCCGGGAACCGCGTTACCCAGGAGTTGAACCAATGGTATGCTCCGTCACATGTACGGGCTGAAAAAAGAAATTGACCTGAGTTTCTTAGTTGGACGTGAACTCATCCAGGTAGGAATTGGTCTTTACCAAATCCAATTTCATTTCGACGAAGATGTCACAGTCTCGGTGGAAGCGGAATTTCGATATTTCGACGGACAGGATGAGTGGGTTTGGGGGCAGGAACCGGGTTCGCACCGAATTGCAGCCCGAACGGTAGCTATGTTGGCAGCTAACATCACGAGTTTTGACAGCAACGAAAACGGGACTCTGGCCCTCACATTTTCTAATGGGCACCGTCTGACGATATTGGACCCGTACAAGGAGTATGAGTCGTACGCGATTACCCGACCCGGCCAGCCCGACATCATCGTCTAGTACGAACCTTTCCGGTTAGCGCTGCCGGCTCAATCGGTCGATGCAACACCCTGCATTGCATCGATTCGACAAATGCTTTCAAGCGCGAACTATCTATTTGGCCGCGTTCAGACAAAACCTAGCCAGGTCAGTGCTCCTGTCGATCTAACCACCCCCAGGGTCTTTAACTTTTGTTTTCAACGCAGAGTAGGTCTGTACTTAGTGTTGCGTCGACCCACTGAGACCACCGCGTTTACCAGGCACTCAGAGCAGTGGATGGTGTAGCATTGGCAACTGAGATCTGATGACACCGCGAACGGGAACACTCCTCTCGCTCTTGGCCGGAGGTACACTTGGCGTTGTAGCGAGCTTTGTGCCGATGGTATTCGGCCCTCTTGTCTTTCCACAAGCCATCGGTGGACCGACCCTGGGGGAGGACATCGTGGGATTTTCAATTCCGGCATTCTTTCTGTTATTCGGCACAGCGGGCTTCTTCCTAGCCCGTAGGCTTGTCGATC
>Ga0335085_10002228_pt1 | contig 36960 bp, 29 predicted proteins | sample Lox_Sample_45_FD_206712 | JGI IMG/M metagenome (GOLD analysis project Ga0335085, IMG submission 206712) | Soil microbial communities from Loxahatchee National Wildlife Refuge, Florida, United States - Lox_Sample_4.5 | ecosystem: Environmental > Terrestrial > Soil > Wetlands | place: USA...
CGTTCATGCGTCCGCCGTCGTAGACGAACCTTGCGAAATCGGGGATGGCACCAAAATCTGGCACTTCTCACACGTTATGGCAAAGAGCCGTATCGGGCAAAACTGCAATCTGGGGCAGAACGTGCTCGTTTCGCCCGATGTGACGATCGGCAACAACGTCAAAATCCAGAACAATGTTTCTCTCTATACTGGCGTCATTCTGGAAGATGATGTGTTCTGCGGACCGTCGATGGTATTCACCAACGTCATTAATCCGCGTAGCCACGTCAATCGCAAGAATGAGTACCAGCGAACTCTCGTCAAGAAGGGCGCCACGCTGGGTGCAAACTCGACCATCGTCTGCGGCGTGAATATTGGCGAGTATGCATTCATTGCTGCCGGCGCGGTGGTCACCAAGGATGTTCCTGATCACGCGCTCATGATGGGGGTTCCCGCCCGGCAGGTCGGTTGGATGTGTTTTTGCGGCGTGCGATTGGAAGTCTCCGATGGTATGGGGGTCTGCCCGGATTGTGGGTCTTCGGTCACTGTCGATCGAGGACTGTTTGGGGCCCAGAAGAATTCAACTTCCCTGGCTTCGAAAGAAACGGTTAGCCGGTCCATGGCCGCCGCTTCCGGAAACGATTAGACCGTTATCTGCGGGAGTTTTTGCTGCAACAAACCTGCCGACTCGCGCTCAGACTTAACAAGCATCCCCATGGCCAGAACCAACTTGCCGAATCGCAGATTCCGGGTCCTTCTTCATGGACTTCCTTACTTTTGCAGGATGCTTCCGGAAATCCTGCAAGACGACAATTGGGATATACAGTTTCATCCGACGGACAATGTGGCTTCCCTTTTCAAGCTGATTGCCGAGCTCAAGAGAACGGACTTGTTGTTCAACTGGGGTGCACGCATCTCCATGGGCAAGGTCTTGCGAGGAGCGAAAGCTCTGCAAACAAAGCGAATTATTCTCTTCTGGTGCGGCAGTGATACGCTCGCTGCGCAAAAGGAGTTTAATCGGGATCAATTGGATCCCTGGGTTGCACGGCAGATTCATTGGGCAGGCGCTCCTTGGCTGGCGGAGGAGATTCAGGCGTTGGGGATTTCCTGCGAATATGTGCCCATCACTTGGGCTAAGGCGGTGCGAGATCCGGCGCCTTTGCCAAAACAATTTTCGGTCTTGACCTATCTCCCGAAACCTCAGTTGGGCCGTTTGTACGGTTTGGACCGGATGCTGCGCGTCGCGTGGGAACTGCCGCACATTCCTTTCACGCTCGTGGGTCTGCTTTCCGGCAGGGTGTCAGGTGCCCCGCCTAATCTTCGCATCCTGCCTCGCGATCCGGATATGGATCGACACTTCCGCGATGCCACGGTGTATTGGCGGCCGGTTTCGCACGATGGCCTATCGTTCATGGCGTTGGAGGCTCTTTCATATGGGCGCCATGTACTGTGGAGCTATCCATTTCCATACTGCATAACCACGCGCAACGTCGATGAGGATATCGCGGAAATCCAGCGGCTCCACGCGCTCCACCAGTCAGGATCGCTTTCGATGAATCAGGCGGGGAGGGAATTGATCTTCCAGAGCTTCACCCCTGAACGGGTCAAGGGGCGGTTTCTGGACAAATGGAAGTCCATCATTGCCCCTGCAACCACGGCATTTCCTCCCCAGGATGCGTGGAACGAACTCGAAACTATCAGTGGAACGGCCCGCTAATGCCGACAGGCCCAGTGCGTGCCTCGATGCCACTTGCAGAGAGTATCCCTAAAACGGTGACGACCCGGACCGCGTCTAAGCCACTTCAGGGCTTCAGCGCCAATACTGCCGCAGTCTTCGGGGCGCAAGTAGGCCGGGGCTTGATGGCCATGTTGCTCGAAGTTCTCTACGCGCGGCTCCTCGGGCCTTCGGGCCGCGGCCAAATGGGCCTGTGCATGATGGCTAATGGAGTCGGCGTTCTTTTGGGAGGATTGGGCGGAGAAGTCCCGATCATGTTGTGGGCGGCCGATGAGAAAAAGCATGGCCGGGTATGGTTCGGTTCCGTATTCCTTTGTGGTGTGGTGGGTTCGTTCCTGTCCGTCGGCCTGTGGGTGGGAGTCTATTGGTGGTGGCGGCCGGCTTTCCTTCGGGGCATAACCCCTATTCTGGCTTGGCTGCTGGTGTTCTCGATTCCCGCTAGCGTCTTGGCGTCGTATTTCGGAGCCATGCTTGTCGGCCTCAACTGGCTCAGGGAACGGTCGCTTTTACTTGTCGCAAACCAGTTCCTTCTCCTTGCCTTCGCCACAATTTTGTTGAATGTATTTCACCCTAGAGCAGAGTTTGCGATGTTTGCCATCGTGCTCGCTTCAGTATGCACGATACTTATTGCCGTCAGACAGCTGAGGCACGAATTGAATCTCCGGGGCAACTGGCGAGTGGGGCTGCACCGAGTCGCGGACACATTAAGGCTCGGAGTTCGCAGCCAGCTTGGCAACGTGGCCACGTTCTTCAACTACCGGCTGGACGTATTCATTGTGAACTACTATCTGAATACGACAGAAGTCGGGTTATACGCTCTGGGTGTCATGATTTCGGAAGCCTTGTGGCAAGTTCCAAATGCTGCCGCGACGGCGCTACTTCCAAGAACAGCACGCTCGGCCGATGCTGAAAGCACCGCATTTACATGCCTGGTATGCCGACAGGTCTTCGCGATTGCGTGCATTACCGCGTTGTTCGTGGCGGTGCTGAGCCCTTTCTTAGTTCCGCTGATATTTGGCCAGCGATTCCATTCGAGTGTAGCCGTGATTTGGTGGATCCTGCCGGGCACCGTTGTTTACGCTTCAGCGAAGGTAATGAGCGCCGAACTTTTGGGACGCGGCTGGCCGGAATATGCTTCGATCATCGCCATCCTCACTCTTTGTCTGACCATCACCTTGGACCTCTATCTTGTTCCAAGAAGAGGCATTCAGGGCGCAGCAATCGCATCCTCGCTTGCATATTTATTTAATTCCCTTCTGATTGCCGCAGTTCTGAAACGCAAATTGGGCGTAACCTGGAGATCTCTGTATCTCCCGTCGTTATCAGAATTTGCGCTTTACCGGCAGATCTGGACCCGGTTTGTGACTTGGCTTGCGCCTTCCCTCGAAGTTTCTTGAAAACACATCCTGAACAGCGCTGACAGGTTTGCTCGATGTACGCAAGACTTATCAGATTGATTGATACAGGTAATTGGGAACCACGCACCAAGCTCTCCCAAATCGCCGGGGAATTCGGCCTCACTGCGTTGATTTGCCTTTCGGTTCTGAGCCCGAACTTCCAGATCAGCGGAACTCTCCCGATGATTCGCCTGGATTTGCCGGTGTTGATTCTTATCACAGCCACCTTTATTTGGTTCTTGCTGGCCGGCTTAGGGGGCACGTTGCAGGCACTGCGGTTCTATTGGATCGGGGCATGTTTCAGCATCTCGGTCAGCTTGTCTCTGTTCTACGGAACAACTGTTTTGCATAATACACCTCAGCTCAGTGATTTTTACGAGATCAGCAAAGCCTGGCTGCCCGTCGTTTTTTTTGTGGTCGGATATGAAGCCCACCTTTCCGAACGAGGCATCCATCGTCTCTTGAACGCACTCGCTCTTGTCGCGCTGATGATCTGCATCATTGGTTGGATTCAATTCCTGAATCTGCCGCTCGCACCCCGGTTGCAGGCTATTTACGGGGATGGCGGACATAACGATCGAGCGCTATTGCTCTTCCGCAGGGTCTACTCAACGCTTACGAATCCCAATGTCTTGGGAGAGTTCCTCAGCTGGACCTTGGTCGGCTACACCATTGCATTTCTATTTCATCGAGGCAGCCGGGTCCGAAACCTTTTGGTGTGCTTTTGCTGCATGATTACGCTCACCATGACCGGCTCACGCTATGGAATTCTCTCGGCGTCCCTTGGGCTGATACTGGTCCTCGCGATGGCGCGGCATGCGATTCGCAATTCGCAAACAGTGATCACCTTGGCTCTTCTTCTGATGATTTTTGTAGCAGTCTTCACCGGGATCCAGCATGTGTCTTATTTCACCGCGCAACGCTTCGAGGAGTTGCGGGATCCGTTGCAGGTAAATTCGCTCCGAGGGCGCCTGGATGATCTCTGGATTGTGGCCTCGGATTACTTTTGGCAATCTCCTGTTTTCGGCCAAGGACCCGCGAAGCGAGTATTCGACGAAGCTTATACAGATTCCGAATACCTTGACGTTTTGAAGAAATTTGGCGTGGTCGGCTTTTCGATATACCTGGGCTATTACCTCTGGCCACTGGCGCAGATACGCCGCGCATTGAGGAATAATTCACGAATGTACCCCCCTCTGGAGGGGATACTGCCCGGCAATCTATTCGCCGCGCGGTACGGCTTTGTCATGCTCTGCATGGCGTTATTCATGAACATAGGCATGTACACATGCTTCAACTGGTATCTGATGTGCTTTCTTTGGACTTGGACGGGGATCTCCATGCGCTCAGCGGCGGTCATGCAAGAGGTCATCGAGTGCCTGCTTTACCTTCCTGCTTCCGGGCCGCCTGCCCTGGCTCGCTCACAGACCGCCCGTTTTCCTTATCCAAAAAAGCCAGAGGGGATGTCGTACGCGTGAGTGGTGTGGCCCTTTTGTCATGATTTTCGGTCTTATCGGCAAGCGCTTATTGGTTGTACTTTTCCTTCTGCGAGTAGCCCCGGCCGCAGCGGAATATTTCCCTAGAGAAACTTTCAAGCCATATGTGGCCAACGGTCCGTATCCTTTCTGGAGTAAAACCTGGGTCGAGCTCGAACCTCGCGTCTATCGTGATTCACAGGGGATCCCCTACGTGAGATACCGTACCGGATCTTCGTACAATACCACCACGATCTCTCTGTTTGCCCTCGAGGCTTACAACGAGTTTGCCAAGTATGGAAGACCAGCAGACAAGCGCGAGTTTCTGCAGCTTGCAGATTGGATTCTCGACCACCAGGAGGGCGCATGTGGCTGCTGGCCGCATGACTTTGACTGGAAATACCAAAGTCTGGACGTGACGTTGCATCCCCCCTGGAGTTCCGCGATGACACAAGGACTCGCCATCTCCGTCTTGACCCGTGCTCAGCGTATAGCCGGCGGCTCCAAATATTTGCAAGCCGCACATCAAGCTTTACTGCCATTCACGAAATCAGTAGCAGACGGGGGCGTCGCAAGACGATTTTCGCTGCTCTCTTCTTCCTCAGACGAGTCTACTGTCTTCTATGAAGAATACCCGACACAACCCTATCCGTCGTTCACTCTCAACGGTTTCATGTTTTCATTGATCGGACTGCATGATCTCGCCGCATTGTCCGACAAAGAGGCACAGGAACTATTGGAGAATGGGATCGCTGCCCTCCGCGTAGCACTCCCGCTCTATGATGACGGAGACGGGAGTTCCTATGACCTGGTGCACTTGACGCGACCTCCCCGGCCTGTCCATCGGGATGTGGGATATCACCTGGTTCATATTACCCTTCTCAACGCCCTGGGCTCGGCCACGGGCGACTCGGATCTGCTGTGGTATCGGGATCACTGGAACTCTTTTGGTAGCGGCCTGGAACCCAGTTTTCTTTGGCTGCAGCATCTTGCGATCTGGCTGCTCCTCCGGCATACGGCCTTGCTCATTCCACTCGCTGCCTTCCTTCTGCTGTTGGCCGCGATCGCAATCCGATCCTATTGGCGGAAGAAAAGCGGCGTGTTGCTTCCCGCGACTCCGTCGCATTTTGGTGGCAGCTGGTAACTGATCTATGCAAATTGTTCCTAACCCGCGCCGACTGGCATCGTTGATTTACCGGAAACGGATTCGCCTGTTCGACTCACTGAATAAAAACACCCTGTACAACCACGTCTTGAAAACAGTATTCGCAGGAGCGCCGGAATTCCCGGATCGTTTCTCTCTCTATGCGCACATCAACCGGGAGATTCTCGCAAACGAGCCCATCCAATATCTCGAATTCGGGGTCTGGAGAGGCGTATCGCTCCAGAAATGGTGTGAACTCAATTCCGCACCCGAAAGCCGTTTCTACGGGTTCGACACGTTCGAGGGCCTTCCCGAAGATTGGAACAAAAATCATCCGCGTGGCAGTTTTGACGTTGCGGGCAAGATGCCGGCGCCCCGGGATCCACGGGTGAACTTTACGAAGGGGCTTTTTCAGGAAACACTGGCGGATTTCCTCAAAGGCTTCTCGGGCATAGGCAGGATGGTGGTGCATATTGACTGCGACTTGTACTCCTCGGCTCTGTTCTGCCTGGCCACGCTCCACCCTCTTTTGAAACCAGGTTCGATTATCATCTTTGATGAATTTCGCGAACTGGACGACGAATTCTCCGCCTTTTGGGACTATTCGCGCGCGTTCTATCGAAAATGGCGCGGCCTCGGATTCGCCTTGTTCTATACGCACGTCGCGCTACTTGTTGAAAGTTGAAGCGGGAAGCAACTGCAATGGACTCCGCTTCTGGAAAAACGCTTGTTGCACATTCGATTCTCTGGATTTCTCTTGTTTTCGCATTCGGTTTGACGGGAACCACTCAAAACACAAGAACCTCCCTTGGTGATCACTACTTGTTACTAGTGTCGTATCTGAAGCCTTCCACGATGAACCAGGCACGTCTCTCCATGTTCGACAGTTCGGCCTATGACGGAGTTGCTGTGGCCTTCATCGGTCCCTACGATGACACCCCGCCACCTTCGGCCGAGGAAATCACGGCAAAGATGGCAGAAGCCGGAAAATGGACAAAGAAGGATCTGTGGCCATGGGTGTATGTGAATCGAATGGTGGGCCGCGATCCCGGCTTCAACACTTCTTACGGACGCACCCCGTACTTCTCTAAGATTCGTGGCGCAGATCTGGAAGACGCCACCGGCGCACAGGGCGACTTCGTAAAGATCTGGCAAAACTCCTTGCACGCTGCAAAATCGAAGGGCGTTCCCGGAATAGTCGTGGATCTTGAGTTCTACATGAACTACAAGGCCTACGACCCAACGGTTCTCGCCCAGCAGATGGGCCGAGATCCGAAAACCACCATCGAGCTTCTTAAAAGGTTAGGCGCGCGTCTTGCGGATACGGCGGCGAAAGAATATTCCGACGCCGTTCTGTGGTTACTGTTTACCGATCTTGGACAAGCTGGAACCATTCAGTCCAATGGAACAAGCTATTATCCGTCCCCCGCTTACGTCGCTATGGGCCTGCTCGATCAAATTAAGTCGAACCACTATTCACTTAAAGTGATTTCTGGCGGAGAAGTTGGACTGGGGTACTGCTCGCGTTCGCTGAGTCATCTCCAGCGTAAGATCAAGCAGCGGGCCGTGGACTTTGCTAAGCAACTTCAGAAATACAGCGCCAACCTCGAACTTGGCGGCACCATCATTCTCTGGAGCGACCGGCGCGATAAGACCGACTTTGTGAACGAAGGAGACTGTGCGAAATCCGACGCCGATACAGTGGAGCAGCTTCAGCCTTACCTGGAAATCTTGTTGAGGTCTTATCGCTACAATTGGGTATACGGCACTTACAATTCCGGCTACGACCCATTCCACCCTCGGAGTGCTCCTCGCTTTGACGCAGTCATTGGCCGCGCGCGAAAAAACGTGCAATCAAATTATCCACACTAGAAGCGCCTTTCCGGGCTTTGATCGATCGAACAGCCGTGCCCCGCTTTTGGCTCGCTGTCTCCTCAACGAGGTAATTCATCCGTGCTGACTACTGAACCTAAGACAAACGGCTCGACCACATGGGTAAGCATCGTGGGCGCAAGACCTCAATTCGTAAAGTTACTTCCCGTCTGCCAGGCGATCGCCGCTCACAATGCAAGCCAGTGTAGCCCCCGCATTGAGCATGTGATCGTACACACGGGCCAACACTACGATCGGGATGTCGCTGGTGTTTTCTTTGAACAGATGGGCATCCCCGAACCCGACTACAACCTGGCCGTCGGCTCTGGTTCCCACGGTACCCAGCTCGCTCGCATGATGGAACGACTCGAGCGGGTCCTGCAGACCATCCACTGTGATTGGGTGATCATCTACGGCGACACGAATTCGACGCTCGCCGGCGCACTCGTCTCTGCACGGCTGGAAATCCTGGCTGCTCACGTGGAAGCGGGTTGCCGAAGCGGCGAATGGGACCTCCCCGAGGAACACGCCCGCATTGTCGCGGACCATCTAAGCCGTCTGCTGCTGGCTCCTTCGCATCGAGCCATGGAAAACTTGCACCGGGAGGGTATCGGCTCCCCCCAGGATCCGCTCGCCCGCAAGACACATTTTGTGGGTGACGTGATGTTTGACGCGCTCCTCCACAATCTTCAGATTGCCGAGAATTACGTGCAGCCCAATTTGCAGAAGTTCGGCCTTGAAAGCGGCCGCTACTATCTGCTTACGCTCCACCGAGCGCAAAATACCAAGAATCCAGACCGGCTGCGCGAAATCTTGAATGCCGCACAAAAACTCGATTGCCCTGTTTTGTTTCCGATCCACCCGCGTACTCAGAAGGTGCTTGCTTCCGCCTGTATCTCAGTAAACGGTAATATTCGCCCCGCGGGCCCGTTCGGTTACATGGATATGATCGCTCTCGAACGGCACTCCCGGAAGATTTTGACGGACTCCGGCGGCGTTCAAAAGGAAGCATTCTATCTCTCCGTGCCTTGTGTAACTCTCCGGGAAACGACTGAGTGGAATGAGACGGTCGAGCTCGGAGTCAACCAAATTGTAGGCACTGACCAGGACAGGATTGTCGAAGCGGTTCTGGCGCCTCGCGGTCCCTGGCCCGCCAAGGAAGCCTTACCCTACGGGGACGGCACCGCAGCGGGAAAAATTGTTTCTGCGATATTGAGTGCCAGCAACGGCGCTGGCTCTCACCCAAGCGTAGCTCGCGCAGCTTCGGGAGATTGAAACAATTCCGTTTACACCAGGACCTGGACAGCCACAACGACCCTATGGACGTCCCTCGAATTGTTCATCTCACATCCGTACATTCTCCCTTCGATGTCCGCATTTTCGTGAAGGAGTGCCGTTCGCTTGCTCGGGCTGGTTTTCACGTCACCATCATTGCCCCGCATACCAGAGATGAGCGCGTGGACGGCGTGCATATCAAATCGGTTCCCATGAAAGCCAGCGACGGGCGCTTGACACGAATGACTCGCACCACCTGGAATGTTCTAAGAAGGGCCATAGACCTCGATGCAGACCTCTACCATTTCCACGATCCGGAACTCATCCCTGTCGGTTTGTGGCTGCGCTGGAAAGGCAAGAAAGTCATCTACGACATTCATGAGGATGTGCCCAAGGATGTCGTGCTTAAGGAATATCTTCCGCGCTGGACCCGCCCGCCTCTTGCCAGCCTAATCGCCCTACTCGAGGAGATTGCCGCCAAGCGGTTTTCCGCATTGATCACGGTTTCGCCGCTGATTGCCGAGCGCTTCTACCCGCATAATGGCCGCACAGTGCTTGTCTTTAATTACCCGGAACTTCCCTCAGGCACGGAATCCAATTCCGTTCCATGGCAGTCCCGGCACCCGGTCATTGTATTTCCAGGAGGCATTCTACCCGAGCGGGGAATTCGCGAGATGGTCTACGCTATGGCATGCCTGCCTCACCAATTCCCCGCAACGCTCGAAATTGCCAGCCATTATTTCCCGCAAGATATCCTTGAGGAACTTCAGCGCCACCCGGGCTGGCGCCGCGTTCGCCTTCTCGGTTCACTGAGCCGGTCACAAGTCCAGCAACGGATGGCCCAGGCCATGGCAGGTATCGTCACCTACCTCCCGGACGGCCAGAATCTCGGCGCAATGCCACATAAGCTGTTTGAATTCATGGCGTCAGGGATTCCAGTTATCGCTTCCGACTTTCCTCTTTGGCGAAAACTCCTTGAGGATGTGGGGTGTGCGGTCTTCGTCAATCCGCGCCACCCCGATGCCATCGCTCGAGCCATTGAGTTCATCATCACGCATCCCGCAGATGCGGAAGCGATGGGAGAGCGCGGCAAGAACGCGGTTTGCCGGGTGTTTAACTGGAACTCGCAAGCGAGAGAACTTGTGAATCTCTACAACGGACTCACTGGTGCCGCATGTGTGGCATAGCCGGAATCGTTTCTTTGAATGGTGTGGATCATCGCCAACTGGCCGGAATGACTCACCTGGTCAAACATCGCGGCCCGAGCGGTTTTGGTTTCGCTTACTACGGCCTTGGGCAGAATGCGCCCTCCGATATATTTCATGATCAGGATCGCCCGCCGGCTATCGCGAACCCAACCATCGGGCTTGGAACCAGGCGCCTTGCGATTCTGGATCTTTCCCCGCTTGGCAATATGCCCATGCAACTCGCAAATGGGTCGTACTGCATCACCTACAACGGCGAAATCTATAACTATAAGGAGATTCGCGCCCAACTCGAGAATTTGGGGCATCGCTTCCGCTCCGGCGGCGACACCGAAGTGCTCCTCCACGCCTACCAGGAGTGGGGCGAGGCGTGCCTCACGCGCTTCAACGGCATGTGGAGCTTTGCGATCTGGGATCGCAACCGGCAGATTCTATTCTGCGCACGGGACCGCTTCGGGGTTAAGCCTTTTTATTACTCGTGTACTCCTTGCTCGTTCCATTTCGCATCGGAAATTAAGCAGTTAATTCATGGGGCGGACCATCCACGGATTGCCAATTCCGCCGTCGTGTATCAATTTCTGGAGCAAGGCCTCACCGATCATTCCTCGGAGACCTTTTTTGAGGGGATCTTCCAGCTCCCCGGGGGGCATTTCTTGACCCTGCAAGTCGGAAAATCGCTCGATTTCACGGTGAAAGGCTTCTGGGAATTAAAGACGGATGAGATAGTCGACTTGCCGGCGAAACGAGCCTGCGAGCAATTCCAGCAAAAATTTGAAGATGCGGTTCGCGTCCGCCTTCGCAGTGACGTACCCGTGGGCTCCTCGCTGAGTGGCGGCATCGATTCCTCCGCTGTCATCTGCAAGGCGAAGGCCCTGGCTCCTGACAAGGAATTTCATACCTTTTCATCTTGCTTTGACGATAAATCCATCGACGAACGCGAGTTTGTATCCGCTGTTGTTTCCTCAATTCGGGGTCACGGCCACTTTGCCTTTCCCCGGGCTGAATCCTTCTGGAGCTCGATTGACTCGCTTCTCTACCATCACGACGAACCCATTGGCAGCGGCAGCGTCTTTGCTCAGTGGTGCGTTATGGCGGAAGCAAGAAAGGCCGGGGTCACGGTGATTCTCGGCGGCCAGGGCGGCGACGAGGTTTTGTGCGGATATCAGAAGTATCGCTTTTTCCATTTACTTCATCTTTTGCGCAATAAGGATCCCCGTGTCCTCACCGAAGCTATTTTGACCACGGTTAACGGCACACGCCGGGGATTCAGCCTCGCCGACGCCAGCCGTTATTTTCCGCAGCGCTTCCGGCAGAACTATTCGGTAGTCGACCGGCTCTGCACTCCGGAGTTTCGCGCTGGTTTTCACGATCCCGCCTTCAATTTGGGCGCGCGCGCATCACTCGCCGACCGGCAAAAAGCGGACTTGATCTTCGCCAGTCTGCCCATGCTGCTACATTATGAGGACCGCAACTCCATGGCCCATTCCATCGAGTCCCGCCTGCCCTTTCTGGACTACCGGCTCGTGGAGTTCGCCGTAAACTGCCCCGCTTCGATCAAATTTCATCGCGGCTGGAACAAGTGGATCCTCCGCGAATCGATGAAAGGCGTAATGCCGGAGAAGGTCCGCCTCCGCAAGTCGAAGCTCGGTTTTGACGTTCCACTGGCATCGTGGATGAAAGAGGGCCTCCCCAACGGAAAACGCTCGGTCTGGGATGTGCCATCCCTCCGTATGGAACGTTTCGTGAGCGCCTCCAAATTGATCCGCGAAGCCAATCTCTTTCTCTCTGCTGCGAAGAATGCGTTGCCGCCCTATTTTTTGTTCCGTGCTCTCAGTTTGGAAATGTGGGCGGCAGTTCATAGTGTGTCCTAGGAAGTCTTCTCTGTTGTGAATGACGAAGGATACAAGCGGTTCCTCGAAGCTCAGGGACTTCACGTCTTTGAAGCGGACGGCGCCGTCTGGGCGGAGAAACGCCCGTTCTTTCTTGAAAACGTCCCGCCGCACCGGAAGGTTCATCTAAACGTGGCGTCTATCTATAAGCTTTTCGCACGCGGGGCCGCGGTGGTCCGCTATGCCTGCGAAGAATCGCAGGGGGAGGCGAGTTTCGAATACGTTTGCGTGGCCGACGATTTCTCTCTCGAATCCCTCAGCCCCAATGCGCGCCGTCGTGTTCGTCGCGGTCTTGAGGCCTGTGCGATTCGTCCAGTCGAACTGGATTTTTTGGCGCGTTTCGGCTGTTCAATTAACAAGAGCACGCTGGCTCGACAGGGAAGGGCGGGGCGTCATCGTTTGACGGATGATGGACTATGGCAGAAATACATGCGCGCATGTACCCGCATTCCGGAGGTAGAAGCGCTCGGGGCGTTTTTAGGGGATCGTCTCATTGGGTATTCTATGGTTGTTACCGTAGATGATTATGCGTATCTGCATCACACCCAGGCATATGCGGAAGAACTCAAGCACAGCCCCATCAACGCATTGACCTACACTATGACGAAGCGGATGCTCGAACGCTCCGGTATCCGTTTCGTTTCCCAGGGGCTCGAGTCTTTTCTCCCGCTTCCAGAGGTCGAGCGTTTCAAGCTCTCTATGGGTTTCCGGAAACGTCCTCTCGGCCGGAGGGTAGCGGTGAACCCGCTGACCCGCCCGTTTTTCTCTCCGCAGGCAGTATGGCTCGCTCGCAAGGCTCTCGGTGCGTACCGGCCCGGGCTTGTCGAAGACCTTGCGACATTCTCACAGTCCTTTCGCAAACCTGACAAACCCTCTCGGGCCACATAGGCGGCTACCTAGGACCCGCAAGGCATTCACCATTCACCAACATGAAGACGAAACCAGCGTGACGGAATGCATCTGATGAAAATCCTCGTTCTCACGCAATATTTCCCCCCGGAAATTGGCGCCGCGCCGACGCGTCTGGCCTCCATGTTGCTTGAACTTCATGCCCTTGGTCACACCGTTGAGGTCGTCACCTCTCTCCCAAACTATCCATCGGGCAAGATATTCCCCGAATATCGCGAACGATTTTATGTGCGTGAGACGTGGAAGTGCATCCCGGTTCACCGCGTTTGGCTTTATGCCGCTCTGGGAGGCGGGTTGGCGCGCATATTGAACTATGTTTCGTTCAGTGTTTTGTCGCTCTGGGGCTTGTTCCAGGCCAACAAACCAGACTATCTCTTCGTTGAATCCCCGCCTTTGACGATTTCATTGCCTGCGTACCTGTATTCCAGAATTCGAAGAGTCCCCTTCATTCTGAACATTGCGGACCTTTGGCCGGACACCATCGTGGAGATGGGCTTGATGGGGAAAGGCATCGCTTTTCGCCTTTTGTTGGCGCTGGAAAAGTGGAGTTATCGTCGCGCTTCCTACATCAACGCGGTCACCGAAGGATTGAGAGATACACTCCTCAAGGAGAAAAACGTCCCGGCCGAAAAGCTGCTCTTTCTTCCGAACGGTGTGGACACACAGAAATTTCGGCCGCAGCCTGCGGATGAGCGACTCAAGGAAAAGCTCGGGCTCGCCGATAAGAGAGTCATCTTGTACATGGGTACGCAGGGACTCGCTCACAGTCTTGACAACGTGCTCCGCGCCGCCAAACTCCTCCACGATCGGTCGGATATACATTTCTTGTTTATCGGCGACGGCTCTGAACGAAAGAACTTGGAACGATTACGCCACGAACTGGCTCTCAACAACGTGACTTTCCATAATCCAGTCCCGCTCGACCAGCTGCCTACCTACTACTCGATTGCTGACAGCGGGCTTGTCTCGTTGCGTGCCTTGTCGATCTTTGAGAGCGCCCGGCCCTCCAAAATCTTTCCCCTTTTAGCTTCTGGCAAACCCTTGCTCTTCTTTGGCGGCGGGGAAGGCGCCCGCTTGGTGCAGTCGGCCAAAGCTGGCCTGGTAATTCCCCCCGAGAATCCCGAGGCCCTGGCTAGCGCGGTCACACATCTTTTCCAGGATTCCGCCCTGGCTGAGGAACTCGGAGCAAACGGCCGGCGTTTTGTTGAGGACAACTACCAGTGGTCCACCCTGGTTCGCAACTGGGTGGCATCCTTGTTGGCGAATGGCACGAATTCGTGGCGTTCTCAGGGCCTTAATTAGATTCGGAAAGAGATTCTGCCGGCGGGAGTAGGAGTCCATGTTGACAGTATCCACACGAGTAATTCCATTTCATCAGGCTTCAATCGAAGCGGATGATATCGAAGCCGTGGTAGGCGTGCTCCGCAGCGGTTGGTTGACCACGGGGGCCCGCACACGAGAATTCGAAAAAGCCTTCTCGCAATACGTAGAGTCTCCACATGCGGTGGCACTAAGTTCCTGCACTGCCGCGCTTCACCTGGCGCTCGCTGCCATCGGCTTGCGGGAAGGGGATGAAGTCATTCTCCCCACGATGACTTTTTCTTCTACGAGTCAAGTCGTTCTGTACTTCAAGGCTCGGCCGGTGTTTGTTGACTGCTTGCCGAATTCATTCCAAATGGATCCAAACGCCGTCGAACGTGCGATCACATCGGCGACTCGAGCCATCATCGTGGTTCATTTTGCCGGCGGTCCGGCCGACCTGGATTCCATCCTGGATCTTGCCAGGCGCCATGGTTTGAAAGTCATCGAGGATGCCGCCCACGCGCTCCCGAGTCGCTATAAAGGCAAAATGATCGGCTCCTTTAGCGACATCACCTGCTTTTCCTTTTACGCCACAAAAACTCTCACCACCGGAGAGGGCGGCATGGCGACCACCGCCTCTGGCGAGTACGCAGATCGGATTCGGCTCCTTAGCCTGCACGGAATCAGTAAGGACGCCTACAAGCGCTATACCGCCGAAGGGACCTGGCGCTACGAAATTCTCGACGTCGGCTACAAATACAACATGACCGACATGCAAGCGGCTTTGGGCCTATCTCAACTTGCCAAATGCGATGCTATGCGCGAAAAGCGCGAACTTCTTGCGCGAGAATATACTTCAGCCTTATCGGCGTTCGACGCCTTCGAATGTCCGGTAGTTGAAGAGAACATTCAGCATGCCTGGCATCTTTTTGTGCTGCAGGTGAATCTGCCTGCTTGGTCCATCTCCCGGGACCATGTAATTGACGAACTGAAACAACGGGGAGTCCTCACCTCCGTCCACTTTATTCCGTTGCACACCCATCCTCTTTATCGAGAAAGAATGGGTTACCGTCTCGGTCAATTCCCCAACGCAGAGCGCCATTTCGAGCGCGCGATCTCCTTGCCATTATTTCCCGCCATGACCCGCGAAGATTCACAGCACGTCATCGAAGCTCTGGCCGATCTCGCTAAAATCCACCGTCGATAAGAACCACAAACGCGATCAACCGTTCAAGAAATCTGCGATGCCCGCCTCATTTTATAGACGCTACGGAAAGAGATGTCTGGATGCCCTCCTGGCATTTGTCGGTCTCATTCTATTCGCACCTGTTTTCGCCATCATCGGCGTCGCAGTTTGGCTAGACAGTGCTGGGTCCATCTTCTTCCGGCAGGTGCGCACAGGCCGCGGCGGGTCCCCCTTTCGAATATTCAAGTTTCGTTCCATGCGCGTAGTGAATTCCGCGCACCCTTCGCTCATTACCGCAGCCGGCGATCCACGTATCACCCGCGTCGGCCGCTTCCTGCGTAAAACCAAGTTGGACGAACTTCCGCAGCTCATCAATGTTCTGCTGGGCGATATGAGCCTTGTTGGTCCTCGACCGGAAGTATCCAGGTACACAAGCACTTATACCCCTGCCCAGCTCCCTGTGCTCGCAGTTCGACCAGGAATCACTGGGCCGACCGCACTCGTCTGCGTTAACGAGGAAGAGATCCTCGCTCAACAAAAGGACGCCGAGGGGTATTACAAGCAGGTTTTACTGCCTGCAAAACTCCAGCTGGATCTCGTGTATTGCCAGAATATCCGGCTACGTTCGGATCTGCGTTTCATCCTCCAAACTGTCAGCAAAATCTTCTTTCGCAAGCCATCCCGGTCGGCCGCGTTTCATGCTCTTCAGGACAGACCTGAGGACCTTCGACTCTAGCAACTCGCCAAACAGTTTTCAGCCTTTCCCAATGAGGGAGGACGTTTCGCCATGATCCTTGAGCGCAGAGAAATCAACATCTGGGAGATTATTCCCCGAATGGCTGCCGACATCGTGACGGTCCACGCAACCATGCTTTTGGCTTTCGCCATCTCTGCGATTTATCAGACATACGGCGAGCCTGCTTCCGTTTCCTACGAAGTTCTTGCCTCTTTCCGCCAATACTACATTCACTGGTTCTTGGCTCTTTCTCCTCTCTTCTCCGTCGTCTTCTATCTGAATGGAATTTACACTCACGTTCGCTACTACCCGGACTGGGAGAAGTGGAAACGCTTTGTTGCCTCGGTATTTCTGTCGTCGGCTTTCTTTCTTGCGGCGAACATGCTTCTCGTACCAGCTCGAAATCCCCTCGGGCGCAGCGTGATTCTCCTCTTTGCTCCCTTGGCCGCCGGCGGACTCGTCGGGACGCGGCTGATCAAAGAATTGCTAGTGGGCAAAGAACGCGAGGAATTCCGCGCCGGCTCGAAGAAGGCTGAGCCGGGTCCAGTCCTCGTGGTTGGTGGGGCCGGATATATCGGGTGTCACTTTGTGCAGCGGCTCCTCGAAGAGGGAAAGCGCGTTCGCATTCTCGACAATGCCGTTTACGGTTTGGATCCCATCCAGAGTTTGCTCAGTCACCCGCGCTTGGAGTACCAGAATGGGGACTGCCGTAACATTCAGGACATTGTCAAATCCATTCGCGGTGTTTCCAGCGTCGTTCACCTCGCCGCGATCGTGGGTGACCCCGCTTGCGAAATAGACCGGAAAACAACGGTAGAGATCAACTATGCTGCGATTCGTCTGATGGTTGAGGTAGCCAAGGGCTATGGAATTGAGCGGTTCCTCTTTGCTTCAAGTTGTAGCGTCTACGGCGCAACCGACGAATTCATGGACGAGAACTCGAAAGTTGAGCCCATCTCCCTGTATGCCGAAACCAAGGTTGCCTCTGAGCGCGCTCTTCTTCAGGCCGCCGGCTCGGATTTTCACCCTGTCATCATGCGCTTCGCTACCGTCTTTGGCCTTTCCGCCCGCCCACGATTTGATCTGGTGGTGAACCTCCTCACGGCCAGGGCCCGACAGGAGGGAACGATCACGATCTACAACGGTGAGCAATGGAGACCCTTTATACACGTCAAGGATCTCGCCGAGGCCATGATCCTTTTCCTCAGTGCCCCACTCTCCGGCGTTTCTCGCCAGGTTTTCAATGTAGGTGACAATCGCATGAACCATACGCTGGGTGATGTCGCCGAAGTCATTCGCGATGTATTTCCCAAGACCCACGTCGAATATATTGAAAACTCTGACCGTCGGAATTATCGCGTAAATTTCGACAAAATCGAGAATCGCGTTGGCTTTCAGTCAAGCAAATCACTGGTGGATGGGGTGCTCGAAATCAAGGCCGCCTTTGATTCGTGTCGGATCGATAGCTACAAAGAGGGCCGATTCAGCAACCTCCTGCACCTGAAAGAGGCGGGCACCCCGGAAAACAAGAGTCGTCTTGACAGTGAACTCATGGCTGCCTTTGGTGGAGAACATATCCGCCGGGCGCTGCAGGATGCGCCCAACATTTCATTCGCCAGGGCCAAAGCCGCCGCGTCAGGATGAGCGTCGAATGGTGCCATCCCTTATTTTCGAAACGTCGTCTCATCAAAACTGGAGAAGAACTAGAGTCAAACCGATCCAGATTTTTAGGAACCCGTTAGCATCCTGATTCACCGCCCTGCTTATACTCTTTCGAACTTCAGCGCTTCTGCCCTTCGCATTGGTTCGAAAGAACCCAATCTCATTTATTTCAGAGAAAGAGTCACGCCAATGAAACACCGAAGCTGTCTCCTCCTGCCCCTTGTGCCTCTTGTGCTTTCGACGATTCTCTTCACTCCCATCGCAAGAGCGCAGGCTCTCCCTTCAAGCGACCGGGCGAATTCCTTGAGTTTTTCCCCGCGTGTCACATTGAAGGGCAGTGTCCATCCGTTGGCGGTGCCTGCCAATGACCGAGGCGTAGCGCAAGACAATTTACCTATGCCGCGTATGCTTCTTCTGCTGGGGCGCAGTGCCCAAAAGGACGCGGCTTTGCAAGTGCTCCTGGCGGCCCAGCAGACAAAAGGTTCCACGGCCTATCATCATTGGCTCTCACCTCAGGAGTTTGGAGCCCAGTTTGGCGCCGAGGATAAGGACATTCAGCAGGTGACCAACTGGCTCACCTCCCAAGGGTTCCACATCAATCGGATTTCTCCTGGTCGAACTGTGATCGACTTCTCCGGAACTTCGGCACAAGTGCGAAACGCCTTCCAGACACAGATTCACAAATATGTCTTTGCAGGCCGGGAATACTGGGCCAATAGCACGAATCCTACGATTCCAGTTGAGCTCACACAGACCATCCGCGGGATCGTCTCTCTTCATAACTTCCCGACGCCTTCCGAGCAGCGGAAGCTAGCGGCTCTGGTTCCCAACTCCAGTTCCGGCACCCGCGCTCACCCGGACTTTACGTACCCTTCTTCCGGTTGCAGCTCCGTCGGTAATTGCTATGGTGTGACACCAGCAGACCTCGCCACAATCTATGACATCGCGCCTCTCTGGGCCTCCGGGATTGACGGTTCTTCCGAAACGATTGCCATCGCCAGCGGCTCAAATATTCGCTTGGCTGACGTTCAGCATTTTCGCCAACTGTTCAACCTCCCTGCCAACGACCTGTCCATATTCGTGGACGGCACGGATCCCGGAATTGTCCCTATCCAGGAGCTGGAGACAAACTTCAGTGTTCAATGGACCGGAGCCGTCGCCAAGAATGCGGCCATCGATCTCGTGGTTGCTCAGTCCACCACGACCACTCGAGGGATCGATTTGGCCGCTTTGTATGTCGTGGACAATAATCTGGCTTCCGTCCTCACAGAGAGTCTCAATGATTGCGAGGACAATCTCGGTCCTTCGGGGACCGCCTTTTATTCTTCACTTTGGCAGCAGGCCGCGGCGGAAGGCATCACGGTGGTAATCCCGACGGGAGACACGGGTTCGGCAGCTTGTGAGGATTTCTACACGGAAGTCGCGGCGCAGCACGGTATCGGCGTCAACGGCGTGGCTTCGACGGCCTACAACGTCGCCGTGGGCGGCACGGACTTCAATCAGGTTGGAAACTGGTCGCAGTACTGGAATTCTTCCAACGACCCCAATACATTCGCGTCGGCCAAGTCTTACATTCCGGAAACCACTTGGAACGATACCTGTACCGAAAATGGGGTGAACGGCTGCCAAACGGTTTCTCCGTCAGGCTCGGACTTGATTGCGGGTGGTGGAGGGCTCAGCAAATACACCTCGCAACCTTCTTGGCAGATCGTTGGCTCCGCACCTTTACAAGGCGCTCGCGGAGTTCCCGACGTCTCAATGTTCGCGGGCGACGGAAATAACGGCAGCTTTTACATCATTTGTCAGGAAGATGCGCAGGCTGGCGGTCCTGGCTGCGACCTGAATCCTCCCTACCAGGATTTTGCAAATCTCGGTGGGACCACTGGGGCAGCCTCGGTATTTGCCGGCCTCATGGCGCTGGTGAATCAAAAGACCCAGGAACGCCAGGGAAACGCAAACTTCATTCTTTATCAATTGGCGCAGTCTTCGACTCTGAATGTTTTCCATGACGTTACTCTTGGCAGCAACTCAGTGGCCTGCGTCGCCGGCACTCCCTATTGCAGCAATACAGCTCCTCCCGGATACGGTTTTCTGGGTGACTCTAGCAATGCCCTCTGGTCTGCATTCACAGGATATGACGTCGCCACAGGGTGGGGCTCCGTCGATGCAAACAACCTTGTAAGCAATTGGTCGTTGGTTTCCACCCTTCCGACAACCACGACCTTCGTCAGCTTTTCTCCGACAAACCTTGCGCACGGGCAGCCTGTCAACTTTACAATTCAGGTGACAGCGAACGGTGGCGGTGGCACACCCACGGGCGACGCGGCCTTGATGGTTACCCCTTCAACCGGCAACCCCTATGCGGCTGCTGCCTTTACGCTGCAGGGCGGATCGGTCACCGGCTCGTCGACATTTCTTCCCGGCGGCACCTACCAGGTGTTCGCTCGCTATGCCGGCGACGGCACATTTGCTCCTAGTGAATCCTCGCCCATAACCGTCACGGTTACCGCTCAGGCCAGCCAGACCGTATTGGCGGTTCCCGGTTCCGGTGGTACTTGCCAGACCGATAACCTTGAATTTGCCTACGGCGGAAGTTACGTCATCTATGGCATCGTGAACACTTCGGGCACACCCTGCCTGGGTGTGAACAATTCCAATCCACCTACCGGAACCGTCACGCTCACCGACAACGGCTTTCCTCTCGATGCAGGCGTCTACACGTTGAATACACGCGCACACTTTGAAGATGCTGCAGCTTCACTCTCTCCGGGTTCGCACAATATCGTCGGTGTCTATTCCGGTGACTCGAGCTATGCGGCGAGTACCTCTCAGGCGCTGAATATTTTTATTGACCCGGCCCGCACTCAATTGAACTTGACAGCAAATCCCACCTCAGTGCTCGCCGGGCAGAACGTGTTCCTCACTGCAACGGTAAACACCACCAGCATCGCAGCGCCACCGACCGGCAACATCACCTTCTCCACGCAGGGCGGCGTTACGCTGGGAACGGCGAGTCTTCAACCGGCTGGCACGGATGCACGCGGTTTTGTGCAAGCTGTTGCTACGCTCAGTTTTGCACCGGCAGGCGATGTAATTGTTTCAGCAATCTATTTTGGAGACCAGAACTACCTCAACAGCTTTTCACAGAATGTGACCATCATGAGTGGTTCCCCTGACTTTCAGGTCACCGCAAGCCCCAATCCACTTGTTATCAATGCTGGGCAGACAGGAACCTCGACACTCACGGTTACACCCGCTTTCGGATTCACTGGAAGTATTAACCTCGCCTGCCCTTCGACTTTACCTCCAGGAACCACCTGTGCCATTAGTCCATCAACGGTCACCCTGGGTGCCGATGGGAATCCCGCCAATGCCACGGTCACGATCACTACGACTGCTCCGTCCGTCATCCCCAATCAGACAGCCTTCCTGACACCCTTCCGCCTCAGTCCGACCTTCGCCATTTCGGCTGCCACGATCTTCTTTACACCGCTCCTTGCGCTGTTCGGCGGTCGAAGACGTCGCCGCTTGTTCTTGGCCATTGCCTCGTCACTTGTGCTGTTCTCGGCGGCGAGCTGCTCTAGCAGCGTGACCAACCATGCGGCGACCATCCTGACTCTGAGTTCCACGGGTGCCAAAGTCCCTCAAGGGACTCCCGTCACCTTACGGGCATTTGTTTCGGCGGGCCACACGGTCACCGGCACTGTCACCTTCCTCGACTCCAATTCGCAATTGAGTGATCCCGTTACCGTCGATGTTGGCCGTGCCAGTTGTACACTTAGCACTCTCGCTGTGGGAACGCACACCATCACCGCCACCTACTCGGGCGACACGAACACCCAATCGGCCACTACTGCCAGTCCCTTCTATCAAGTCATTACCGGCGACGTTTCCTTTCAGATCTATGTCGGTTCCGGAGCTGTGTCGCACCCCGTCAGTTTAGACGTAACCTTGCAATAGACGATTAGCCCGTCGCCCTCATAGCTTCAAGCCAACGTCGCTCTCCGTTGGCAATCCGGGCAGCCAAAGATCATCTCCAAAACGCCCTCCTGCCTTTTGAACGATCTGTATCATGAAATTTCGCTATTGGGCCTTCGCGTTCTTTCTTTTGAGTTCCAGCCGTGCCCACGCGCAATCGCCGGTCGCCGCGGGCGTCGCTCCTCTGGTCCGTGCGGAAGTCGGTTATACCTACGTCAATGTTGAGATCCCGGGACTCTTCAGGGTCGGATTGAATGGAGTCGAAGCGAGTTTCATCGCGGACGTCAACAGTCACCTGGGTCTCAAGCTTGACGGAAACTACGCGCGGAGTGCCGATGTATATGGCTCTGGTCATCACGCGGATCTTCTAAGCTACCTCGCCGGACCGGTTATATACCCGTTGCGGACTCAGCGCCTCGACTTGTCGGCCCAGGTTCTCCTCGGCGGGGCGCGGCAATCCGGAGTGAACACCAACGGACAGGGTGGGACACTAACGGGGTACGTCAGCCAGTTCGCATGGTTAGCCGGCGGAGGCTGTGAGATTCACATTTCTCGCTCGACCACCATCCACGTAGGTGTGGACTATCTCCACACGAAGTTTTTCAATCCCACCACATCGCTGCAGGGGCAAAACAATATCCGCTCGACCTTCGGGATCGCCTACACCTTTGGCGGCAGGCGACGGTAAACCTTTCTCAGCAGTCTCATTGATCCGTATCGCCGGCCATCCAGGAGAAAATCAGCGCGCCGGTTCCCGACGCGCAACCCACCACGAACTTCGTCCCTAGCTTCGCTGCAATCTCCTCTTCGAGTTTCCTCACTTCCGGCCCCAGAATGAACGTCCGCGCTCAGTTCGTATCCCATGCGCACTGGTATCTCATTATGGCGGCGGGAGTTGGGTCCATCCGTCTCAAACCCAATCCCTCGGAATTCACAATTCTTAAAAATGTCTGTCGCATGAGTTTTCGAATATCTGCAGTACAGTGAAGCATTCCAATCTCTTTGGACGTCGATCTCGTGACCCCGGCACCACAAGCCAATGAGTTCCGCTCGCAAGCATCACGGCCCAATCGTGATTTGATGCTTCCTTCGCTCGTCGCGCGCTGGGCGCGCGAACTTCCGTCGGCAACCGCTTTAGTGGAGGAAGACTATTCACTCACTTATTTGGAGCTCGACAGAAGATCTACGGTTCTCGGCGCAAAGCTCCGATCCATAGGCGTCTCCCGGGATTCTCTCGTAGCCCTCTGTCTCCCCCGCTCCATCGCCTTCCTTGTCGCTGTGCTGGGAATATGGAAAGCAGGTGCAGCCTACTTGCCTCTCGAACCCTCAGACCCGAAACAAAGGCTCGAGTTTCTGCTCAGCGATTCGCAGGCCAGTCTGCTGATAACCAATCCGCGAATTTCGAAAAAGCAGGCGCTCCTTGCGGACAGGATTCTTCTGCTTGAAAAAAATGCCGTTAACTTCGCATCAGCGTCCGAAAACGACTCAGCGATGGATATCGCGCCAGATGATCTGGCCTACGTGATCTATACTTCCGGTTCCACTGGCCGGCCCAAAGGAGTCGAGATCACGCATCGTGGCCTCACAAATCTCATCGTCTGGCATCGCGCTAACTTTCAACTCACTCCTTCTGACTGCGCCAGTCATTTGGCTAGCGTCGTTTTCGATGCTGCGGTGTGGGAAGTCTGGCCCTACCTCGCGAGCGGGGCTTGCATCCACATCGGCGACGATTGGTTGGTGAAAGATCCTGCGCGCCTCCGTGATTGGCTCTTGGATCACAGCATTACTTGCAGCTTTGTGCCGACACGTATCGCCGAACGTCTAATGTGTTTCGAATGGCCTCCTTCGCCCCACTTAAGACTCCTGCTCACGGGCGGAGAACATCTCCACCGATATCCTCCTCGCGAACTTCCGTTTCACGTCGTGAATAACTATGGACCCACCGAGTGCACGGTCGTAGCCACTTCTGGCATCGTCGACTGCAACGAAATACCGGACCTTCCTCCTCCGATTGGCCGCCCGATTGCCAACACTGAAATCTACTTGCTGGATGAAATCCTTAAGCCCGTGGAAAAAGGAAAAGAAGGTGAGATATGGATCGCTGGACCGGGTATCGCAAGGGGTTATCGCGGCCGGCCGGATCTGACCGCAGAAAAGTTTCGTGCAAATCCTTTCGACCCCTCCTTTGGTCCACGGATGTACCGCACCGGGGATGTTGGCCTCGCCCTCCCCGATGGCCAAATTGCTTTCATTGGGAGAGCAGACACCCAGGTCAAGATTCGCGGCCACCGCACGGAACTTGAAGAAATCGAACTCTGCCTGAGCCGGCATCCTTCGGTTCTGGAAACTGCGGTAGTCGCGTGCCCGCTGCCCTCCGGAGAGCTAAGTCTTGTTGGATTCGTCGTGAAACAAGCAGGCTCTCGAATGTCTGTGGAGGATCTTCGAACATTTCTGAAAACCGTCCTTCCCGAACCTCTCATACCCTCACTTTTTCTTTTTGTGGAGCAGTTGCCGGTTCTGATGAGCGGCAAGCTCGATCGAGCGGCGCTACGAAATGCCGCTTCCGGCCGATTGGCTGCCACACCGAACCACAAGCCTTTTGTTCTGCGGGACGAGATCGACAAGGGCCTCCAGCAAATCTGCCAGGCACTGCTTAAGTGCAGCTCAGTTCCCCTGCAGGCTGACTTCTTTCTGGAACTGGGCGCCGATTCGCTCCAGGCAGTCCAACTCTTCACGGAAATTGAAAAGGTATTCGGGCAAAAATTGTCCATTTCCTCGCTTCTTGAAAAAAGAACTTTGGCAGGACTCGCCCAGGAACTCCGGGAACGGATCACCGGGGATCGCGGGTCCGCCCTCGTCCCCTTGAGATCCCAAGGGGTGCAGCCTCCTGTCTTCTGCATCCATTCTCATGACGGCGAATTCCTGTTCTGCCGACATCTGACGGAGTTCGCCTATTCGTCACGTCCGGTTTATGCCTTTCGAGCCCCGGCTCTTGCCGGGGGTTCGATACATTTCACCGTTGAGGAAACGGCGAACGCTTATCTCGCAGAGCTTCTGCGGATTCAACCCGAAGGCAGTTATCACCTGTTTGGCTTTTGTTATGGTGGCTACGTCGCATTTGAGATGGCGCTACGATTGATCGAGAAGGGGTGGCCGGTTCCTTTTCTCGGCATGTTTAACACGCCACCGCCTGGCACATTAACCGGGTGGCCTCTCACTCAACTGTCCTATCTAGGCCACCGCATCGAAACTGAACTCCGGAAAATGGCCTCCCTGCCCATGGTAGAAAAGGCAAATCACCTCTATCACAGCGCCCACAACTTTTACCGCATGCTTGCAAGCAACTTTAAAATCGACCTGTGGCGACTCACAACATTGGGAATGGGCGACCGTTTCGCCCAGCGATTAGGAAGAAGGATATTAGATCTGGAACAGATCCATATTGCCGCTGGAAAAAGGTACCGACCACAACAGGTCCTCGACGGCCGTATTTCCTACTTTGTCTCCGAACAACTGCCTTATCCTTACGTTCACTCACCTGAAGAAGGCTGGCAGAAATTTGCTGCTCGGGGGGTAAAAATCGTTAGAGTGCTAACACAGCAAGGTAATCCGTTCCGGAGCTTGATGGGCGCTGTTGCTGAACAGATCGAAAATTCAACCGCTGGAAGTTCCGTAAGGTAGAATCCCCCTGGCACTTCGCTGTTTTTCAGTCCCCCTTCTGGCTAACGTAAACTGTCGAATAAATGTGGTTCTGCGCATCTCTTACGATTTCGAAAGAGCCCGCTAGTCACGATCATCCCGCACACCAACAGGAGAAGGTTGGATGGCTCTGTTGTCTGGACCAGCATCTCCTGGCCTGTCTGCCCCGGGAGAGGCGTTACTACTTCCCACCCCGCGTCGCTAAATAATCCACCTTGCACCTCGTTCTGCGCCTGTGCGATCAGGCTGGCGTTATCGTAAGCCGGGTTGCTCGCAGCAAAGGGATCAGGGCCTCCCGTGAACGACCATATTGCGAACTGATAAGCCGTGGCCACGCCTACTTGACCGTTCGCCAGTGCGTCCAGCATTTGCGATGCCAAGTACGCCATTTCCTGATAGGCCATCTGATTCCCTTGCACTGTGCCACTAAACGGTCCCGAGTCGACCGCAACGGTCGTCACATCCCAACTGCTCTGCGCCGGGACGTGTGAACTCTGGTCCACACATATAAACTGAACGGACTGACCGTTCAGCGTTCCACCATAAGGGCTTAAGTTGTAAGTTGTTCCATTAAACGTGTAAGTACCTGCGGTCGTTCCATCGAGAGATACGGTATCGGCTTTTGCGGCTGATACTCCCAAAACGAGCGCCAGTGAAACGGGGAAAATGAAGTTTCGAAGCATGCATCACCCCTGGGCGGAATGCCCGACCCCGGGCCTTCGCCGCCAGTTAAGGCTAGACACGAGTGGTTACCCTGTCGTCCTTGCTTCATAAAATCTCTGTGAATTCGCTGGGCCCTGCAGTGCATCCTGGCTTCTCATTGCTGCCATGCGCGGGAGGATACAAGACGCATTCGGGTACAGAACTATGCAATTTCAATCCCGAATTTCCTCGTCGGCGGAGAATGGCCCTGAAACCGTTGCTGTACAGTCACGAAGCTGGACGATCCGGTCCAAAATCGGCAAGAGTGCGTGACCAATCCTTCCCCTGTCAAAAAACAGAGAGACTAATTTGGACGAGTGTAGGTCCTCCAAAACCGTAGATCAACGGTGCGTTCCACGGAGGGGCTTCCGTTCGGACCTTCGGAATACATTTGTGACATACAGTGAGCCACTGGAGATTGCTTGTTGTCCGTCCGCAATGACCCACGACAACCTGTTTGAAACACCCCAGATTTCTGCGCACCTGCAATTCATTGCCAATGGAATCGACTGTGCACGAACTGTGCTCGAATGCATCATTTTCAACAGATTCGGGTTAGCTTTGAGCGAAAAGCAGATTCCCCGATTTGTTGGAAACGTTAGTAGTTAGCGTAACTCGGCGGAACGGTTGGAGTGGGGTGAACGGCTTTGCAAGCAGGGGGTCAGGGGTTCGAATCCCCTCACGTCCACCAACTTCTCCCTGATTGCAAAGGACTTACCAAGATCACTCACTTTCAAACGCAAGTTTATTTGTGGCATGGGTACAGGAGAGTGACAGCGGAACTGCGGGGAAGAGGGATGCTGGCGAACCACAAGCGCATCGCGCGGATTATGTCCGAAGACAACCTGTTCGCGGTGCATCGAAACTGGTCCCGGCCTCCGGACCATTCGCTTGAGGCCGTGAGAATTTATCTCAATCTTCCTTGCCGAATGGCAGTGCGGGGACCAAACCAACTTTGGGCCGCTGACATAACCTATATCCGTGTGGCCCGGGAATTCATATTTCTTGCAGTGGTATTGGATATCTTTTCGCGAAAGGTGATTGGATGGGCTTTGGACCGTGGTCTCACGGCACGACTTCCCTTGTGTGCTTTGGAGCGAGCGATTGCGAATCGTAATCCACCGCCGGGAGTGGTCCATCATTCCGATCAAGGAGTTCAGTACACCAGCCGGGCGTACATGGAAAGGCTCCGCGAGAGTCAGATGCTGCCGAGCATGAGCAGGCCCGCCAATCCTTATGACAACGCCACATGTGAGAGCTTTCTTAAGACACTCAAACGCGAAGAGGTTCACACCAACGACTACCGTGACTTCGAAGAGTTGCACGGTCGCGTTGAGCAGTTCATCGAACAGTACTACAACCATTATCGGCTGCATTCTGCGTTGAACTATCAGTCGCCCGACGGGTTTGAGAATACTGCGCAAGCAGAAGTTTGTCTCTCCTCGAGGGCAGCCGTTATGACTTTCTTTACAAAGACTACTGACATCCTGAAGTTTCCACGTTCCCCGGATCACCTGTGATACACAGATTTGTCTCAAAGCGGGGTTCGCTCTGGAGGGCCGTGACAAGCTGAGCTGTGCACGGAAGTGTGCAGAAACGCAATATTTCCCAGGCGGGCTACGAGGGCCCCTGCCTGGTGAGCAGGCGCATTGGTTGAAGGCGCGTGCTTCCAAAACAGGTGTTCGTCGCCGTCGGATTTACGAGGGTTTAGGTCGCTATGAAAACTCTGCTGCACTTTTGCTGCCGAAGAGAAAATACCCTGGAAATGTCATCGTCTCGTGATTGGTACCGGAGGGGGCGCTCTGGCTGTTATGGATGAAGTGAAGCGTGAAGCCAAGCGTCGCAAGATCGAACTACTGATTCTCCCGACATCCGAAGCGATCGAAATACTGAAGAGCGAGCCCGCCAGGACGAATGCGATTTTGCACCTGATTGCTGAAACGGCCTTTCAAGGCGCGTGGGATCCGGGCCGCAGGAAAGACTAATTGACTCTCGCATCAATTCTGCTGCGCTGGCGTCCAGTGGTACGGCCCAGATAGAACTTGCATGGGAGTGGAGTTGTGGTCGGCTTTGAGAAAGACTTCGTACGCGTGGTTCCCTGGTACTTCGACTTGGTCGTCAAACTCGCCGTCCATGCATCCACCTGGAGCCATCTCAATCCAACCGAGAGTTGATTCCATTTCTCTAGACACTGCTGCCTCTGATGCGCGGGACGGCTTGATCCACTCGGACGAACTCTCCTTCCGAACCAGCACTTGGCCGACCGGCAGATTCGTACCGGGGTGAACGGGATACAAAATCGGTTGCGTTCCCCTATTGCAGAGACGGAACAGCACAACGAGGCCGTGGTGCGCTCGGCCGTCAGGATTTGGATGGGCCTCCAAAACGACGCCTCGGAACGGATTCCGATCTGTCGCTAAATCCGGGGACTGTACGACACGCTCGAGCAGAGTGGAAAGGATAAGAACTGCAGCGACTGCCAGACAGAAAGCCGTGAGTCTCAGGTTGACCTTACGCTCCTCTTGCGCGTGGAAGTAAATCTGTGCAGCCGGAAGACGCTGGTGGCCATTGCCGTTGGCGGGAGCTCGGGAAGCTCGCGAGGATCGCAAGTCGAAGGGGCTTCGTTCGCCAGGAGTCATTGCTCTCCGTCTCTAGCGCGTGAGTGCGTGGGATTGCTGTTTCGCAGAACGAACGGTTTCCAGAATGCCGCCGAGAATCGCCATGGGCGTCGGCGGGCAGCCAACTACCGTATGGTTGACGGGAATGACATTCGCGACTGCGCCGCGGCTCGCATAGCTCTCGCCAAATACTCCACCACAAGTTCCACAATCTCCTACGGCAATGACGAGTTTGGGATCGGGAACGGCATGGTAAGTTCGCCTCAGGGCTTCTTCCATGTTGACCGACACCGGGCCGGTCACCAGCAATAGGTCTGCGTGACGCGGGCTGGCTACGAACTTGATGCCTATGCCTTCAAGATTGTAGTAAGGGTTGTTGACTGCCTGGATCTCAAGCTCACACCCATTGCAAGAGCCGGCGTCCACCTGACGGATGCAGACCGCGCGGCCCAGGATCTTCCACAGGTCATTTTGTAAGTTTTGGGAGGCAACAGATGTATCTGCGGACAAAAGTGGTGGAGATTCTGTCAGTATTTTCGTGCGAAGCATTGTGGAAAGAACATCAAACATAGTTGCCTTACCCATCCTGTCCGCTGTAGGACAGGTTGAACGATTTATTAATCAACGGAAAGTCCGGCACAATATTGCCGAGAATCGCGTATTCCAGAAGGGGCCAGTTCTGCCACGATGAATCATGTGCGTGGCATCGCCGGATGGCTCCGTGAGGACCCGCTTCGAGCGCGATTAGCGCCGGGCCGCGCCAGCCTTCGATCACGCCGATTCCAAAATGATGCTGCTCGGCGACGGGAACCTCGGTCCGAATCGGACCCAGCGGAAGATGTCCGAGAAGCGCCCAGCACAGACGCAGGGCTTCGAAAATCTCGTCGAAGCGGATTTGCACGCGGGCCGCGACGTCACCGGAGGATTGCGTCATCCGCTTTGTCCCCAAACGATCGTAGGGCGCCCAGGGATGATCCACTCGCAGATCGCAGTCAAGTCCGCACGCTCGTGCCACGAGACCCAGCGCTCCGAAGCGAGCGGCTAATTCTGGTTCCAACCGTCCTGCCTCGCGGAAGCGATCCTGTAGGCCAGCATGCTCGTCGTAGATGGAGCGAAGATTGGCTACGCCTTTCTCGATAGCTATGTATTGCGCTCGAAGGAGTTCAGAGACGCCTTCGGGCAAATCCGATGCCACTCCGCCAGGCACAATGTAATCCATCAAGTAGCGTGCCCCAAAGGCACTTGTGTTGGCGCGAAGTAGGTCTTCTTTCAGCCGGGAGAACTGCGAGAGGCCAAACGCGAACCCTGCGTCGTTGCCGAGCGCACCGAGATCACCTAAGTGATTGGCGAGCCGTTCGTGTTCGAGAGCCAGGGCGCGCAAATGGACGGCTCGAACTGGGCATAACGCCTGTGTGAGAGATTCCAAAGCCGCGCAATACGCCCAGGAGAAGGCGACCGCCGAGTCACCCGAGAGCCGTGCCGCCAAACGGTGGCCTTCATCTTGCCGCATCCGCTCGAATCGCTTGGCGACTCCCTTATGCGTGTAGCCCATACGTTCTTCCAGGCGCAAAACCTTTTCGCCCACGACAGAGAACCGAAAGTGTCCCGGTTCGATCGTGCCTGCATGAACGGGGCCGACGGCGATCTCATGGACCCCGTCACCCTCTACCTGAACGAACGGATAAGGCTCAGGAGTTGCCGAGCGATGCTCCGTTCCGTCTATCTCTCGCCGCAGCGGATGAATCCCATCAGGCCAGCCTCCGTGACGCAGCCACCCGCGTTGGTCAGCATTTGTGCTGGAGATGCCCAGCAGGTCATGCGTTGCGCGCTCCATTCTCAAGGCCACGGGGAACGTGGAAGCAAGACTTGGATAGGTAGGGTTGGCCAAGTTCTCGATCTCGTGTTCGAGCAACAACAAATCTTTCGGGAGCAGATAGGCCGCATAGATGCGGAAACGACCGTCGCGATCGCGATCATCGGCCCCCCAAAGACTCAGTAGAGTCCCGCCCAAAGCTCTCACCTCGTCGCCACCGCCCTGCCAGTTCGCGGCATCCACTTTGGCGTGGCGGCAGACAATGTTCGAAGGGAGCGGAGTTGTTGTTTGGTTAAGAAAATCCACTGTCATGCTTGTCACCCGATCAGTCGCGCGGCCGCGCGATACCATTCCGCGAGTGCGGGCGGCATGTAGATTCCCAACACCAGCACCATGGCAAGGTGAACGAACACCGGCAGCAGCGCCGGCGAATGAGGCAACGGTCGTGCATTACTTTCCCCAAACACCATGGGCTGCACGCGACTGAAGATTGCGGCAAAGGCCACCGCAAGCGCAATCAAGAGAAAGGGGGTACTCCAGGGATACTCCCTCATCGCCGTCGTAAGAATAAGAAACTCGCTCGCGAAGACGCCGAACGGCGGCATGCCGAGAATGGCGATCGAGCCCAGCATCAGCCCCCAGCCAATTGTGGGGCTGATACCCAGCAGGCCCCGGATGTCGCTCATTTGCTGAGTGCCGGCCGTCTGCGAGGCATGGCCGGCAGTAAAGAAGATGGATGATTTGGTGAGCGAGTGCACGGTCATATGCAACAACGCAGCAAAATTGGCCACCGGTCCGCCGAGTCCGAACGCGAACGTGATGATTCCCATGTGCTCAATGGAGGAGTAGCCGAAAAGCCGCTTGATGTCGCGCTGCCTCCAGAGAAAAAAGGCTCCGAGTAGAGCCGATAGAAGCCCAAACATCATCAACATCCGGCTCGGAAGGTGCGTGCCGACTGAGCCTTCCACCAGCGCTTTGCAGCGGATCACGGCATAGAGCGCGACGTTCAGAAGCAGGCCGGAAAGCACGGCCGAAACCGGCGTGGGCCCCTCGGCGTGAGCGTCAGGAAGCCAATTGTGCAGCGGAGCCAGTCCAACTTTGGTTCCGTACCCGACCAAGAGAAAAACAAACGCCAACCCCAAAACTCTTGGTTCCAGATGCCCCTTTACGGCGGCGAGGTGTGTCCAGAGCAGTGCGGTCATGCCTTCGCTTCCCAGGGTCTGCTCCGCCGCAAAATACAGAAGAATGGTGCCGAATAAAGCTTGCGCAATGCCGACGCCGCACAGGATGAAATATTTCCAGGCGGCTTCGAGGCTGGCCCGTGTGCGGTACAAAGAAACCAGCAATACGGTCGAAAGCGTAGCCGCTTCCATTGCCACCCATAACAGGCCCATATTGTTGGTCAGCAGAGCGAGGAGCATAGCGCCCATAAAAAGCTGGTACATGCTGTGGTACAGGCGCAGACGCTGGGCGTTGACCCGTCCGTGATGCTCTTCGATGCGCATGTAGGGACGAGAAAAAAGCGCCGTGGTGAAGCCGACAAAGGCCGTTAGCGCAACCAGAAATACGTTGAACGAATCGACGAAGAATTGGTCGTGTCCGGCCAACACCGGGCCGTAGCGAATCACGCGCAAGACCAACAGCGCCGAGACCACCAGAGTGGCCAGGCTCATGCCAGCATTGAGCTCGGGTGCAAAGCGCCGTGCTCCGAACCAAGCTAACAAGATCGCTCCGAGCAGCGGCAAGCCCAGAACCAGCAGAATTTCCACTTCAATCCTCCTTGAGCGTTTCCAGGTGATGCAGATCCAGGCTGTCGAACTGCTCCCGGATCTGAAAAAAGAAGATGCCCAGAATAAACACGCCAACCAACAGGTCCAACGCAATTCCCAGTTCGATCACCATCGGCATTCCATAGGTCGCGCTTGTCGCCGCAAAGAAAAGGCCATTCTCCATGGCAAGAAAACCGATCACCTGCGTGATGGCCTTTTTTCGAGTGATCATCATCAGAAAGGCAAGCAGGATCACACCCAGCGCGATGCCCAAGGTGTGCCGCGTGATGGTCGTTGCCAACACGCTGATGGGCTGCGCCAAGCCAAAGGCGAAAATCACCAGCACCAATCCGACCAACATCGTTGCGGGCATGTCCACGAGTGTTTCGCTGTCCCACTGCGCGCCAAGACGGTAGATCAGGCGATGGAGAATCCACGGCAACCCGATGACCTTGAGAATCAGTGTCAGCGCGGCGGAGTAGTAGAGCTCGCGCAGGCCGGAACTATGCGCCACCAAGACCGTGGAAAGGAAAAGGATGACGCCTTGCCAGGCCAGCAATACGATCAACCGCTGTGTGCGCCGGCGGGAGAGCATCGCAAACGAGTTGAGCAGGAGGAGTGCTGCGAGAACGTTGATGAGTTCAGAGACGAGTTGAGATCTCAGCACGATCCTATGCTCCAATGAGAAGGTGAACGAGCAGACCCAGCACCGCGATCAGGAACGCCGTCGCTAGGTACTCGGGGGCGCGAAAGATACGCAGCTTGGCCGAAAATGATTCGATTAGCGCCAGAGCTCCCCCGGCTATCGCAAGTTTCCCAACCAACGCTCCCATCGCCAACAGCATCGCGAGGCCGCCATCCTGGCCGTGAGTTGCTATGCCCCAAGGCACAAAGAGCGCGAAGCCGATGCACGCGTAATTGAATAGTTTGAGGCTGGAGGCCCACTCCATCAGGGCCAAATGCCGGGCAGAATATTCAAGGAGCATGGCTTCATGAATCATCGTTAGTTCCAGATGTGTGGCAGGGTTGTCGATCGGAATTCGAGCGTTCTCGGCCAGCAGCACCATCAGAAACGCGACGGCGGCGAAGATTACGCTCGGGTCGACGACGGAGCGGTGTGCGGCATATCCGTCTACTAAGCTCGGCAGCGCCGTGCTTCCGAAAAGTAGGAACGCATTGAAAAGCACCATCAGCAGCGCCGGTTCCGCAAGAAAGCCGATCATCATCTCTCGCCGTGCTCCGAGTGTGCCAAAGGCGGTCCCCACATCCATGGCTGCCAGGGACTGAAACACACGCGCTGTGGCAAAGAGGCCGATGAGGGCGATGGAATCCGCCACTCGTGCGAAAGGCAGGTCCGTTACCAGCGAAGGAATAATCGCCGCAGCCAAAACCATGGTTCCGAACAGCACATAGGGTGTTGCCCGAAAGAGCGGTGATGCGTCGGTGGCCAACGCTGCATCTTTGTGAAAAAGCTTCTCAAGCATCCAATAGGGCTGCAGCAAGGGAGGGGCGGAACGGTTCTGCATCCAGGCACGGCATTGGGCGATCCACCCCGCGAACAGTGGCGCGACGCCGATCGCCAGCACCACTTCCGCAAATTGACGAATGAATGAGACTCCGTTCATAAGACGAAAATCAGCAAAGCAATCAAAGTCAAAAAGCTGTACAGCAGATAGATAGACAATCGCCCACTCTGTAGGACGCTAATCCTGTCCGCGAGCCACTCGACCGCCCGCGCGATCGGCAGATAGACCGACGGCCACAAACGATCCTCGATATGAATCCGGTAGCGGGGCGATCGATCATCGGGGGATGGCAAGTCACGCTCCATGCGAAAGAACGTTCCGAACATGTGACGGATCGGCTGGCCGAAGCCTTCGGCGGTGTCCTGCATTCGTGAGGTCTGCCATGGATAACCGCAGTCCCAGGCCGGCGTGCGGCGTATACGCCCGTGGGCCAGAAGGCGCACGAGAACAAAAACGATCCCAACCACTCCCACGATTCCAGCGAGCAAAATCAGGCCACTGTAGGAAGCCTGTTCCGGTGCGATAGGAGCAATCCACCAGATCGTGGAGCTCGGTTTTACGCTCTCGCCCAGCGATTCTCGCGTAACTGCAGCGGCGATTCTCAGCACCAGTTGGGGAAAGACTCCGATCAGGACACACCCCAAGGCCAGCCAACTCAAGCCGAAACGCTCGAGCCAATTCGCGTCGTGAGCATTGACCAAAGACGCTTCGCGCGGTTGACCCAGAAAAATCACGCCGTAGAACTTGACCATCACATACGCGGCAAGCGCAACGGTCAAGGCCAGCGCCGCCGCACCGAGCGGAACGAGCATATTGACGAAGGCGTGCGGGATTTGCGGCGTGAATAAGAAAGACTGCAACAGCAACCATTCGGAGACGAAGCCGTTGAGCGGCGGCAAGCCCGCAATCGCAAGCGTGCCGATGAGGGCCAGAGTCGCGACCCAAGGCATTCGGCGGATCAGGCCACCGAGTTTTCCGAGGCTGCGCTGTTTCGTGGCGTGCAGAACGGAGCCGGTAGCAAGAAACAGCAGGCTTTTGAAAAACGCATGGTTGAGTGCGTGGATGAGCGCGGCGGTGAGTGCAAGAGCGGCAAACAGGTGCAAGTTTCCAGTTTCAAATAGAATCGAAAGGCCAATCGCAGTAAAAATCACTCCTACGTTTTCGATCGAAGAATAGGCAAGGAGGCGTTTCATGTCCGTTTGCACCCCCGCGAAAACGGCCCCATACAGCGCGGAGAAGAGGCCGACCGCTAGGATCAGCAGGCCCCACCACCAGAGCCGGCCATGCAGGAGGTCGAAGCTAATCCGCAGCATTCCGTAGATCGCAGTTTTCAACATCAACCCGCTCATCATCGCGGAAACGGGCGATGGTGCCGCGGGGTGCGCTTCAGGGAGCCATACATGAAGGGGAACCAGACCTGCCTTGGCACCGAAACCCAGCAGCGCCAACAGAAATGCAGTGCTCGCCCAAAAAGGTGTGAGCGAAGCCCCGCGCATCGCGTCAAAGGTGAAATGCCAGCTACCGCCCTGTAGCACGCCGAAGCTCAGCAGGATGCAGATCGCGCCCACATGGGCCATGAGCACATACAGAAAACCGGCACGGCGGATGTCGGGAATGCGATGTTGGGAAGTGACGAGGAAGTACGAACTTAACGCCATCGTCTCCCATGCCACCATAAACAGGTAGGCATCGTCGGCGAGTATCACGATTGCCATGCTTGCGAGAAATACGTGATATTGCAGGCCGAGCAACGCCGGCGCAGTCCCCTCACCGGACCGAAAGTAACCGGCAGCGAAAGTCGAGATGCCAGTGCCGGCCAATCCCAGAAGCAATAGGAAGAAACCAGACAATGCATCCAACCGAACATGGAAGGGTAGATCCGGGAGACCGAACGGAAGTACCAAGAGCTGAGTTGTTTCTCCCCGAACGAGAAACGTTCCCGCGGCGATAGCGATGGCAAAACAGACGATCGCTCCCAAGGAAAAAAGCAGACGCTCAAGTCGTACCCCGTGGGGGCGAATCAATCCGAGGAGGCCGAGGGCCACCCACACCATCGGCAAGATGAGAAGGAACCGCAGTTCATGGCCCATCAGAGTCATTTCCCTGCCTCTACCGAGCGGCTGTCGAGTTCATCGAGCAGCTGCAGTGACTCTTTCAAATATCTCTGGAAGTAGCGGCGCATCAGCGCCAGCACCTTGTTAAGGATGGGGTCACGAACGGAATAGAAGACTTGGTTTCCCGCCTTGCGGTTAACTACAAGCTGCTTCGTCCTAAGAACGGTCAGGTGTTGGGACACGTTCGCCTGCTCGATGCCGAGCTTGGCGATGAGATCCCCAGTCGAGAGTTCTCCGTCGCCCAGGAGCTCGATAATGGCAATCCGCGTAGGATGCGCCAGCGCCTGGAAGATGTCGGCTTTGAATCGGCGAAGAGACTCCGGCATCGATTTTGTATTCACTTAGAATATTCGCTTCTTCGCATATAGCATAGCACGCATCCGCCCCGGAGGCCGAAGAAAGAAAGTACAGGTCAGCCGATTCGCAGATAATTGAAGTCTCATCTTGTCACGGGCTAGTTGGATAGTCGGTGGCCAGCAAACCGAGGTGCTAGCCAATTCTCACCGCACGTGTGTTCGCGGGAGCGGTCCTGTCCCTGCATCTGCTGTGGCGTGTCTGGGTGCTGCTTGGATGGACCGTGACGTACCGTCGCCCCGTTCTGCGGACGGTCCACAACCACGGACAGGCGGTTTGGAAAACCACCGCCAGGCGATGGATTCTCTCGGGATGCGGTTGGCAAGTGTTCGACCAATTAGACAAGATCACCTTGACGGTAGTGATCTCACCGTTGAGGCCCTGGGAATAGCCTAAACAAAGGAGACAACATCGGGAATGTGGCAAATCGTCGCAGGGAGACGTAACCGCTCAACCTCGCGGAGGATATTTGGATAACTTGCGCTGCAGGGATCGCCTATGTAAGCCCAGTAATCGCGCAGCATGGGAAATGTTTCCTTTGCAGTCCCCCAGGACTCGCTGGATATGTTCCCATTCGACGCGCCCCAATGTGGGCACCGTTGGCTCAAGAACACTCTCTTG
>Ga0335085_10002229_pt1 | contig 36951 bp, 39 predicted proteins | sample Lox_Sample_45_FD_206712 | JGI IMG/M metagenome (GOLD analysis project Ga0335085, IMG submission 206712) | Soil microbial communities from Loxahatchee National Wildlife Refuge, Florida, United States - Lox_Sample_4.5 | ecosystem: Environmental > Terrestrial > Soil > Wetlands | place: USA...
CTGGATTTTACGAAGCAACAAAAGAGAAGGAGTTGACCCATGAAGATGAAAGCCAGCGTGCTGGGCGGAACGGCGACCATCGCCGGCCTGCTGATGCTTGGTGCAACGGCCCTTGCACAAGGTCAAGGCGGCTCTTATGCCGCCCCCAGCCCGTCATCGCAGCCTTCCACGGCGGAACCGGGGCAGAGTGCGCAGCCCTACGGTACCGCCGGCCAGCAGCAGATGAACGGGCCGTCACAGACCACATCCCCGATGTCGTCGCCTTCGTCGGGCAACTCGATGAATTCATCGAGCTCCTCGACCATGAGTGCGAGCGCCGGCGAGCCGTTGACACGCGTCAAGGATGCAAAGACTACGCTTGCATCGGCGACGGTGCAGGACTCGGCAGGACAGCCCGTCGGGCAGGTTGTCGATGTCCACACGACCAAGCACGGCACGCCGACGAGCATCGACATTTCGCTGCAATCGACCGCCGGCGCCGGTCAGGCAAAAACAATTGCCATCAAGGCCAGCAAGCTGCGCTACGACAAGTCCAGCAATACCTTGAAGGCCGATCTGACCGCGACCGACATCCAGTCGCTGCCGACGGCGTCCGGTATGTAATCGCAAAGAGCGCTACGCCACTCGAGATGAAAGGGCCGGCATGCGCCGGCCCTTTCGTCTTGGGGACCGGCGCCGGCAGTCTAACGCTCCTGCCACCTCATCCCCTACGACGCGCCATTCCTGCCCTGTCCCGACAGCCGCCGGTATTCGGCTGCCAGCTCTTCCCAAGCCTCGGCAATGGCAAGCCAGTGCTGCTGCACGTCTCCCATTGCCCCGGATGCCTTTTCGCGTGCATTTTCCGCCTCGGCCATGCACTCACTGATCTTCTGTTTCACTGGAAATCCCGCCCCGCAAGAATGGCTTACACAGCGGGCTTTCTAGCAACCTGACCTGGAACGTCATTTAACTACGTTAACTTTTAACGCGTTGCCTAAAACCGTTCGGCGGGCTGCCCGCAACGACGCCTCGAATCCGAATCGCGCTAGGCACCGGATAAAATGCCTGCCCGTCGGCGGGTCGCTGCAAGAGGAAGTCATGCCCGGCAATCCAATCCCCACGGCACTGCACGACGCGATCGCAGCTCACCGGGCTTTGTATCTCAGAACCGGCGGAGCCCAGGGACATATCATCCTGAATGCGGCTGCAGCAGGAGGGCTGGGTTTTTCGACCAACCTCCTTATCAGGTACACAGGCCGCAAGAGCGGCAAGTCCTTCGTCACGCCGCTCAGTTATGGACAGTTAGGCGGCGAGGTGGTGATCGTCGCATCCAAGGGCGGCGCAGACCAAAACCCGATCTGGTATCTCAACGTTCGCCAATCTGCAGCAATCGAATTCCAAATCGCCACTCAGGCGTTCCGGGGCAGCTGGCGTGAGCCCGTCGGCGCGGAACGCGAAAAGGTCTGGAATTTCATGGTCGAGTGTTACGCGTTCTACGCGAACTATCAGGCGGCCACTTCGCGCATCATCCCCGTCGTCATGATGACCCCGATCGAAGAGATCCCGGTGTTCACGGAATCGGTCGCGACCGTGTAGTTCCGTTCGAAGACACGAGAAACTTGAACGGATTGGCCGATTGGCGCGCCAGGCAATACCAAGCGGTAGCGCCGACATGAAGCGCGGCAAAATATGCGCTTCCCTCGCCGGTCCTGAGACCGTCCTTGGAGGCGGCATCGATGCCGTAGCCGTCGGCGTTGGGCGCACGCATCTGGCCGGATTCGACGTCGCTCAGAAGGCGCGCAGCCTTTTGTGCGTCGCCGAACAGATTCCGGACACGCAGAGCTTCTGCGGCATGCGCGGTTCCTTCGAACCAGACGCCCGATCTGTCCTTCACCTCGAAGCTCAATCCGGCGAAATCCCCGCTGGTGGCCGAAAGATGGGCAAGGGACCAATCGATCGAGCTTTGATACGCCGTCAGACCGGTTGCAAGGTAGCTCCAGGTCTGAATGTCCTCCGGCGAGGCGGCACTGGTGTTGATCGTCGCGCCGTCGTCTTTCGTGCCGATGTAGAAGTGCCGGCCTTTCGCGTCCCACATGGCTTGCACGAGCGAAAGCGCATGGCTCGCGTCGTCGTTCCAGTTTGCCGTTCCTGTGGCGATCGCAAGCATTCCGAACAATGCGTAGAGATCGATGTTGTGTTCGGTGGCCTTCCAGGTTTCGACGCCGCCGCTCCCCAGGATGCCGCCCATGTAGCCGCCGGCGCCGCGCGTGTCATAGAGCTTTGTCTGCACGAAATTCGCCGCTTGCTCCGCGCCGGCAAGGAACAGCTGTGCGCCCGTGGCATGATAGAGCTGCATCAATGCCATTCCCGTCCAGGCCATGTTCCCGGCATGCGTATCGGCCGACGTGTAGTGCGGTGAGCCATCGGCATCGACGAGCCGCTGCGCGTCATATGCGTCGCGCACCCGGCCATCATTGGCAGGATCGTGCTGCTGGACGTAAAGCAGGGCATTGCCGAGCACGGTGGCCCGGGAGATATCCGCCCTCCTTCCGTGCCGCAGCAACGCAATGATGGCTACGTCGCTGTCGTAAGTGTATGCATGCGTCCCAGTTGAAAATGTCGGCGTCGACACGAAGCTTTGGATCAGCCGCGGCGCCGAACCCTTTGCATACGTGTCCATCATCCTGTCGAGAAACGCGTAGCCCTTGTCGAGGGAGCCCTGCGCCTGCGCGCAATTGGCCAGCGAAGCCGCCAACCATGCAATCACGATGGCGCACCACTGTCGCTTCAGCGCGCCGCTGCGCCTTCGATCGGTCACCACGGTTTTCATCCTGCCCGTCCAATGAATTTAGCTGCAAAGACACCAAGGTGCCAACGCGACCGGCGCTCGAACAATCTTTCGTCTTTGCGATATTTCTGCGCAACGGGCAATATGAATTCACCACTGAGGCAATCAGAGCCCTGCCGCTCGCCAGCTCAGTGCTCAGTCATTCATTGTGGTGAAATCGCCGGACGTGAGATGGCAAATTCCACACGGACGGATTCATCATGCGCTGGCCGCTACGAGAGTGCTTCCCGCACGATGGACCAGGCTCGCACCTTCGCATCGAACGTCATTGCCGCATGGGCCGGGCTGGTCGACGGCAGGCGCGTGAAAACGAGTGACGTTTTCGGCAACGCGGGCAGAACGAGACGGCGGAAGACAGTCTCGGCCTTGCCCCCGTTGAAGCAGACATGCGTGATGGCAGGATGCGCCGCGAAGAAGGCTGCAAAGTCGTTGGCCTTTTCCTCGGTGATCGATGCATCGAGGCTACCCGGCCGCACGCAAGTCTGAAGCGTATCCCAAAGCGCGATGCCGACCGCCTGTAGGCGAGCGAGCCTTTCCCGATAGGCCAACGATGGTCCGGCCTCGAACAGTGCGCCCATAATCTGCCAGAACGCATTGCGCGGATGTGCGTAATACTGACCGGCCTTCAATGAAGCTTCGCCCGGCATCGAACCAAGGATGAGCAGTTTGCTCTTTCCGGAAACGATCGGGGAAAAGCTCTCCCTGGGGCTCATCGTGGCGGCATCAGCGGTCTAAGGATTATCGCTCATGTGTACGGCAGCGGGTAACCTGTAGTTTAGATTCCCGGTTTTTGGGATGAAATTGTTTTGGCTGGGTGGCCCTCCGTCGCCAGCCATCATAGGGGAGCGGGCCTTCAATGCCGAGTCTCCACTTCACCGCAGCTTGCCCCACTTTGCCTCTTGCAGTGAAATTCGTTACGCTTGGCGCTGTCGTTGACCTCGTCTCCTGCAATGGTTCTTGGTCGCCATCGATCTGGAACTCACCAGCACGGATAGCTATGCTGAATCATGCGCATCGATGTTGGAGGGGCAACGCCATGGGCAGGAACAGGCTGAATTCCGTACTGGCCGGTGCGTCGGTGCTGATCGCGTTCCTGGCAAGCGCTGCGCTTTCGGGCGCGTGCGCGGGATACTCCGCGTTCTACGGCTTTCCCGGCACCGGTAATGAAAGCCCGCCGAAGGGCGCCGAACCCACCGCGGGGCTGGCCTATGTGGGCGGCGCGTTCTACGGCACCACGTCGCGCGGCGGCAACGCGCAGTTCAACGGCTATGGCGGCGGCGTGGTGTTCAAGCTCGTCAAGACGTCGTCCGGCTACACCGAAACCGTGCTGCACGCCTTCAGCGGCGGCAAGGACGGCATATTTCCCGGCAACGGCACACCGGTTCTCGATGCGGCCGGCAACGTCTACGGCACCACGAACGGCCAGGCCGAATATGACAACGAGGGTATTTCCGGCTGCGGCATCGCCGCCAACATCAGCTGCGACACGGCGTGGGAAGTGACGCCCACCAAAACGGGCGGCAGCTGGCAACTGCTCCATCGCTTCACCGGCGGCACCGACGGCATCGACCCGCAAGGCGGGCTGCTTCTGAACGCAAAAACCGGCGCCCTTTACGGCACAACGATGTTCGGCGGGAACAAAGGCTGTTCAGGCTCTGCTCCCTACCCCATCGTGGGGTGCGGAACCGCATTCGAGCTGGCGAAGGGCACCCGCGGTTGGACGAAAACAAAGCTCTACACATTCACCGGCGACGCAGACGGCGGCGTTCCGGCCGCCGCGTTGGTGGCCGATCCGAGCGGCAATGGGGTGGTCTACGGCACAGCGTCGAGCGGCGGCAGCACGAGTTGCAGCTTCGGCGGCCGCTATTGCGGTGTCGTGTTCATGCTCACGCCTGCGTCAAAGCCTCCGTGGAAGCTGACCGTGCTCCATTCCTTCTCCGGCGGCAGCGACGGTGCGATGCCGCTTGCCGCAATGACGATCCGCAGCGGCGCGCTCTACGGGACGACATCCGCCGGCGGCGATTACAACGGCTACGGCTGCGGAGCATTGGGCGGCGGCACCGCTTTCTCGATCGACATCGCGACCAAGAAGCTGACGACGCTTTATGCATTCAAGTGTGGCAGCGACGGCGGAATTCCGCTGGGCAACCTGGCACTCGATACCGGCGGAAACGTGTACGGCACGACATCGAACGAAGGCGCGAAAACGAGCAATTGCGGCCCCGATATCGGCTGCGGCACAGTCTTCAAGCTGACGTCGCAGGCAAAGGCGCCGTGGCCGGAGACGCATCTTCACGTATTCGGCGGCACCGCGGACGGTGGAGAGCCCAAGGCCGGACTGACGATCGTAAGCGGGCAGCTCTATGGCACGACGCTCACTGGCGTAAGGGATTCCTGCACCATTGCAGCATTCGCGCCGGGCTGCGGCGGGCTGTTCAGCGTCTCGCCGTGATCTCATTGGCGAATCGTACTCGGGTGAATTGCCGAAATCAGCCGCGCACCGGCTCGAGCACGACCACCGGAATCCGGCGCGTGGTTTTGGCTTGATAGTCGTCATATTGCGGCCAGGCTTCTACCGCCTTGGCCCACAGGCGTTCCCGCTCGGGCGATTGCGCCGTGCGCGCGACGGCTTCGAACACCTTGTCTTTCACCTGCAAGGTGATGCGGGGATCGGCCACGAGATTGAGATACCAGACGGGATGCTCGGGGGCGCCGCCCAAGGACGCGATGATGACGAAGTTTTCGCCGTCCCTCAAAAAGATCAGCGGCACGGTCTTCTCGGAGCCCGACTTGCGGCCCTTCGTCGTCAAAAGCAGCGTCGTGGCATTGTTCCAGATGTAGCCGCGCTCGCCGCCCGTTTCCCGGTAGGCGCGCACATGGGTCTCTCCTGCGATGGTGAAATCCATCTCTTTCGGGCTTCTGGGCGGCTTCAGATTTTCCATGGACGCGGGCCTTTTGAGTGCCCGCCAATTGTAGCCGCGTGCACGACGTCCGCAAATATCCCGCAGGCCTTGACGAGGGCCACAACGCGGCGCGCCCGCAACCTACGGTTCTCCGGCTTCAGCCCGGGTTCTCCGAGTCTGGTTCCGCCTTCGGTAGCGATGAAAGGCGTCGTGGACAGCGGAACCATCGCGACCGCGCCACTTTTCCGCACGCACACGAAACAGCCGAGATTTGTGATCAGCGCCACCAGCGGTTTCCCGCAATCGGCCGCCGCGCGCGTGCCGCAGCATGCGTTCTTTCAGGTGGACGGATGGCAGGGAAAATGGACTGCGGCGACATTAGACGCCAAGAGCGGCAGCAAGACATCGCACGCCAACATCACCTTGCCCGCATTATCGCCGGGGCGGCACATCCTCTGTGCCTGCGCCGTGACCGGCGATCTGGCGACGGTTCAGAACAGCCGTGTTGGCAGCAATTCGCCGGTCATCAGTCCAATCGGCGCCATGGTCTTCACCGTGGAGAAGTGACGGCCTGCAAACCTGATTTGATTCTGGGGGGCAGGTGCCGCGACGGGAGAAAACCCGGTCTGGAGGAATTCGACGTCGAGAGGCTCGCGAGCCACTTCGATTGCACGCGCCCGAATTCGCCGAGCACCTGGACGGCATTTTCCGACACATGCAGGCCAAGTGTCCTGTGGCGCATGTTTCGACGAGGCAGTACGCAGGACTTCCCAATGCCTACCGTCTAACCGGTGAGCCCTTAGCGGCGCCGCTCAGCTGCCGAGCCAATTTGTCACCCGGTCGCGTTCATTTGAGCGAAGCTTCCTTCTTCGTCGATAGAATCTGCAAAATCATCGACACTCGCGGCGCTCGGGCACTTCTCGCGCAGTGCCTGCCAAGGTGCATTGATCTCGATCAATGTCCTCCGCCCGCCGCGCATCTAGCCCTGCTCGCGAAGAAGCAAGAGGCCCGCCCGTGAACATCGCAACCAAGATCGCGCCCGGCAATGCGCGCTGTCCGGGCCATCCGAGCACGCAGGAGATCATCGGCAAGGACCTCGTACAGGCGCCCCCGGAAATCACCGCAGAATCCTATCAGTTTCTGGGCGACGCCGATATCGCCTACGAGCGCTACACTTCCGCCGATTTCGCCAGCCTCGAATACAAAAGGATGTGGAACCGTACCTGGCAATGGGCATGCCGCGAAGAGAACATCCCCAATGTCGGCGACTACCAGGTTTACGAAGTGGGCCCCTACTCGTTCATCGTCGTGCGGGTCGCGCAGGATGTCGTGAAGGCCTTCTACAATTCGTGCCTGCATCGTGGCACCAAGCTGCGCGCCTCGGGAACGGAAGGCTGTGCCAGTGAGTTCCGGTGCTCGTTTCACGGCTGGAGCTGGAATATCGACGGCACGGTGAAGAACATCCTGTGCAATTGGGATTTCCCGCACGTTCGCCAGGAAAAATTTCACCTGCCGGAAGCCAAGGTCGAGCTGTGGCAGGGTTTCGTCTGGATCAACATGGATCCGAATGCGCAGCCGTTGGCGGACTACATCGGTCCCGCGGTTTGGCAGCAGTTCGAGCGCTGGCGTCTCCAGGATCGCTACGTCGCCGTTCACATCGTCAAGGAAATGCCGGCCAACTGGAAATTCTCGACCGAGGCGTTCCTCGAAGCCTATCACGTATACGAGACCCATCCCCAGGTTGCCCATTCGAACGCCGATGCCAATTCGCAATACGATTTCTACGGCGATCACGTCAGCCGTTTCATCTCGTGTCTCGGTGTCTTAAGTCCGCATCTTGCCGGCAAATATGACGAGCAGCACGTCCTCGACCAGTTCGTGCTCGGCGACCGCACCGTGCTCGGCGAAGACGAGCTGAAACTGCCGAAGGGCGTCTCAGCGCGCGAAGTCATGGCCAAGGAATTGCGCCGCATCATGGGCGACATCTACCGCGTCGATCTGAGCGGCATATCCGATACCGAGATGCTGGACTGCTATTCCTACAACATCTTCCCCAATGCATTCCTGTTTCCGGGCATCTCGCTGCCGATGGTGTATCGCTTCCGCCCCGACCCGAAAGACCATACCAAATCGATCTTTGATCTGTTGTTCCTGCGGCCCGTGCCGCCGGGGGAACCTCGCCCCGCGCCGGCCGAACCGGTCCATATCACCGTGGGTCAATCCTATGGCGAAGTGGCGGGCATGGACCCGGGCTTTGGTGCGGTGCTCGACCAGGACACGGAAAACGTGCACCTGCAGCAGGAAGGCGCCGCAGCCTCGTTCAAGAAGGGCGAGACGCTCGCCAACTATGAAGAAATCCGCATTCGCCATTTCGAACGCGCCATCGACAAGTATGTCGGCCGGCCCTAAGCGATATCCTGCGCTTCCACGCGCGCAGCAAGCGCGTTCATCCATGTCGACGCCGGCCTCGCGTGCCGCCGCGAAAATCCCATCGGTGGTTTTTCCTCTTCGGCGACCGCAAACAAGGAACAGGGCACGGACGTGCCGAGCGGAAAGGACACCGAGTCGCTGCTCAAAAAGGATCATCGCAATGTCGAGCAACTGTCCAGCCATACCAACAGTCCGACGAGCGCAGTTGCTCGCATTGGTTGCAGTAAATTGCGCACCGCTGAAGAAATATGCCGATGGCCGTTGACGGTCAGGACGGCAGCACTTCACCTTGCGCCGGGCTCGGAGACGAGGAAGTCTAATTCCTGGCCGATCACGAACTGGCCGAACTGGCGCCATCCAGCGTGATCGTTACTGAAAAAGGCCGCCAAACGATTCGCGCTGGCGGCGCTATCGGCGACTTGCCCGCGACACCGGCTTTGCGCGGCGCACTAAACGCCCCACTCCTGCTGCAATAGTATTGGACCACATTGGAGATATCCGCCGAGGTGCACGAGGCCGGTCGAAAATCTGCCGAGATGCCTCGGCTTGACGCGCACAAGGATGCCGGCACAGGACGGCATGCCCGCTTGATGCATCGAATGGCTTTCGTCTTAAGCATGCGATTGCGGCCAGCCGGCAGGATGCGATTTTATGACCGGGCGAAGGCGCGCCGTGCTGGCAATTGTGTTTCGCCCTGCGCTATGCTGTCCGTACAACTGGAGCGGCGGCACGATTTAGCTTGCGGCCACCGGTCCAGGAATATCGCGAACGGCCGGCCGCGACCTGCGCGGAACCGCAGCCGGCCACTGAAAGGAACCGGGAGACGACATGCGCGAATATCTGAAGTTCTACATCGACGGCAAATGGGTCGATCCGGTCGAGCCGAAAACGGCTGACGTGATCAATCCGGCGACCGAGGAGGTTTCGGGCAGGATATCTCTCGGCAACACGGCCGATGTGAACAAGGCGGTAGCGGCGGCACGCAAGGCCTTCAAGACGTGGTCGCAAACCACCCGCGGACAACGGCTCGAGATCCTGGAGGCGGTCCTCGTGCAGTACGAAAAGCGCCAGTCGGACATCGGCGATGCGATCATGGAGGAGATGGGCGCACCGTCCTCGCTGGCGCAAGGCTTCCATGTGTTTCTTGGCTCTGGCCATCTCAAGACCGTGATCGAGGTATTGCGGGACTTCAAGTTCGAGGAGCAGCGCGGCGCGACCCGTATCGTCAAGGAGCCGATCGGCGTGTGCGCCCTCATCACGCCGTGGAACTGGCCGATCAACCAGATCGCGGTGAAGGCGTTCCCGGCGCTGGCGGCGGGATGCACGATGATCCTCAAGCCGGCACAGCTGTCGCCCTACTCCGCACAGATTCTGGCGGAAGTGATCGATGCGGCCGGCGTGCCGCCGGGCGTTTTCAATCTCCTTCAAGGCAGCGGCAGCCTGATCGGCACCGCGCTCTCCACCCATCCCGACGTGGACATGATCTCGTTCACCGGATCGGAGAGCGTGGGCGTCGAGATCGCCAAGAATGCGGCGCCCACCGTCAAGCGTGTCTGTCAGGAGCTGGGCGGCAAGAGCCCGTTTATCGTGCTCGACGACGCCAACCTTGCGAAGAATGTCGCGGAAGCCACCAGCACCATGATGGGCAATTCGGGCCAGACCTGCAGTGCAGGCTCCCGCCTGCTGGTGCCGAACGCGCGCATGGACGATGCCGTCAAGGCGGCCCGTGAAGCGGCGGAGAGCGTGACGGTCGGCGATCCCAAGGGCAACTGCGCCATGGGTCCCGTCGTCTCGAAGGGCCAGTACAACATCATCCAGCAATATATTCAGAAGGGCCTCGACGAGGGCGCCACGTTGATTGCCGGAGGCCTCGGACGGCCGGCTGGGCTCGACAGGGGCTGGTACGTCAAACCCACCGTCTTCGTCGGCACGAACGATATGGTGATTGCGCGGGAGGAGATCTTCGGGCCGGTGCTCGTCGTCATCGGCTACAAGGATATCGAACACGCCGTCGAGATCGCCAACGACACGGATTTCGGCCTGGCAGGTTACGTCAGCGGCGCCGATGTGGAGCAGTGCCGCGCCGTCGGCCGCCGCATTCGCGCTGGCTGGATCGGACTCAACGGCGGCTTCGACTTCCACGCCGCATTCGGCGGATACAAACGCAGCGGCAATGGCCGCGAATGGGGTGAATTCGGCTTCCACGAATATCTGGAGGTAAAATCACTGCTCGGCTACGGCTGACCGGCGCGCGCGGCGACCGAGCCGTTCACCGGCTGCCGGCGCGGGTCTTGGGCCTTCGGTGGAATAGCTGGGGCGGCGATTTTGCGCCCGCTGTCTGATGCGGGGTCGATGAAATCGCCGTTTCCATCGCCTGCTTGAGATCGGCGTGGAATGCGGAGAGACGACGGAGCCGCTCGCGGGCCTCTCCTTTCGCGACGGAATCTTTCCGGGCGGCGATCAGTGCCGACATCCGCCCCAGGAGTTCGGTCTGCTGTCGCAGCGGCGTACCAGGGTCCGCCCCGGCGATATACAGGACCCGCTTGGTGCCGCGTGCACCCAGCCGACGCGCATTGCCGTGCGATTCGAGGATCCTCGCCGCCGTGCACGCACTGCTCTTGCTGATGTCGAGATCGTCGGCGATCTCGTCGAGTGATACCGGATCGTTCTGCAGTTGGAGATAACCGTAAAGGCGGGCGGCCACGATCGGCAGGCCCCACGGCGTCAGCAACGACGCGAGCTCGTCGATAAACTGGCGCTGGTGGGAGGAAAGTTTGGTATTTGACATATTCGGCATTTTCCGAATAAACAACATCGAGGCGGGCCATGCAAGCCCGGTTGTAGCTTCTGGAAAGGTTTGGACGATGAGCGTTCTCCCCGAGGGCCTGCTTTGTATCGACGGTACGTTGCGCCGCGCCGAAGGCGGCAAGACCTACGACAACATCGGGCCCTGGACCGGCGAGGTGGTGGGAATTGCGGCTGACGCATCCGCCAAGGACGTGGATCAGGCCATTGCCGCTGCAAGGCGGGCGTTCGACACCACCGACTGGTCGACCAATCACGACAAGCGCTTCGCCCTCGTCAAGAAGCTCTACGATCTGTTCGTCGCCAACACCCAGCGCCTGGTCGATATCGCACGGCATGAGGTCGGGGCGCCGTTGGTTGCGGTCAACCGCGCGCAGGTCGCCAACTGCCTGGGCAGCTGGAAGGACCTGATGGAGGTTTACCCGCGGCTCAAATGGCAGAAGGACTACGGCACGAGCAACGCCATGGGATTTCCCACGCATCGCAAGGCGGTGTACGAGGCCGTAGGCGTCGTCGGCGCGATCACACCGTGGAATTTTCCGCTCTACGTCAACGCCGAGAAAGTGGTTTCCGCGCTGCTGGCGGGGTGCACCGTCATCCTGAAGCCTGCGCCCGATACGCCGCTGGCCGGCGCGATCTTCGGCGAGCTGGCCGTCGAAGCCGGGCTCCCGCCGGGTGTGCTGAATGTGATCACGAGCAGCGATCCCGCCATGGCCGGCGAGATGCTGGTTACAGACCCGCGCGTCGATCTCATCACCTTCACGGGCTCCACCGCCATCGGCCGGCGCATCATGAAGATGGGCTCCGACACGATGAAACGCGTGTTCCTCGAGTTGGGCGGCAAGTCGGCCAACATCGTGCTCGAGGATGCACCCAACTTCGTCCAGAACGTGGCGCAATCCATTCTGGTGTTTCATGCGGGGCAGGGCTGCGCCGTGCAATCGCGCCTCTTGGTGCCGCGCAGCCGCTACAACGAGGCCAAGGCAATCCTCAAAGCCACTTACGACGCCTACGCCGACAAGTGGGGCCATTTCGACGATCCGACCTGCGCCATGGGACCGGTCGTCTCGAAGAAACAAATGGAGCGCGTCAAAGGCTATATCGATCTCGGCGTTCAGGAAGGGGCCACACTTTTGGCCGGCGGCCACGTTCGCCCGGACAAGGGACCGGGCTGGTTCGTCGAACCGACCTGCTTTGTCGACGTGGACAACAAGATGCGCATCGCACAGGAGGAAATCTTCGGGCCGGTTCTGGTCGTCATCCCGTTCGAAGACGACGAGGATGCCATTCGCATCGCCAACGACAGCATCTATGGACTTTCGGGCGGTGTGTGGTCCGGCAATCTCGATCGCGCCATGGGCATCGCGAACCGCGTTCGCACGGGCTCGATGAGCGTGAACGGCGGCATTCCGATCAACGGCGACCTGCCGTTCGGCGGCTACAAGCACAGCGGCATCGGGCGGGCCTGGGGTGTGGAGGGCATCGAGGAATATCTCGAGACCAAGGTGATCGGCTGGCGGGAATAGCCTCCCCAAACGCGAAGCCCGCGAGCGCGACAGGGGACGGGATTGGTGAAATTCGTGATCGGCATGGCCGCCCTTGCGGCAGTCCTGCTGGCGGGAAATGCCAATGCCTCCAGCATGATGCCGGCAGGCAACGTGCCTGAGGCGGGACTCAAGGGGATTTGGCGGGTCGTCCGGGCGCGGCCAGCGCCGTGGTCGCAACTGCAATTGCATTCTGCACGCGACGCGCCGCTGTTGGAATATGCCGTGGAGTTCGCCGACGGGACAGTGAAAGGTCCACCGCCGCTCGCATGCAAGACCGCGGTCTATTCGAGCGGCGTAAGCGAGTTTCCGGAGGCATTTTCCGGGCATCTCGCTAAGGACACTTCCCACGCGGCTGCTGCAAAGCTGGAACTGTCGGAGCCGAATCTCTCGACGTTCCGGGTGATCTGCGGCAAGACCGTCCGCGATTTCTACGTCGACGACGAATCCCGACTGCTCTGGGCGGAAGGTCAGATTCTCTACGTCCTCGAACGCCCTGAAGGAGATCCGGACCAGTATCCCGTCGGCTATAGCGGCCCGAGCTTCGATTGCGTGCAGGCGAAGAGCACGCTCGAACATCTCGTCTGCAGGGACGCCAGCCTCTCCAAATCGGACAGCGCGATGGGCGCGGCGTATGACGCGCTTCAGAAATCCGAAACCCGCGAGAGCTTCGAGACTGTCCGCGCCGCGCAGAAGGCATGGCTTGCTTACGTAACGAAGCACTGCAACGCCGGCGGCGCGATGCCGGGCACCTACGGCGACCGCAAAACGGCCGTCGATTGTCTGGCTGACTTGTACGACGAACGCAGCCAACTGATTTCGGAACTCAAGACGGCGAATGCCGGCACGCTCAAGCTCGAACCGCGCATGCGATTTCGCGCCCGACCCAAGCCGGCTGCAGCGGAAAGCGATGTCTATCCTTGGATGAGCGGCGGCAAGCCGGCAAGTGCCTTCAACGCCTACATCGCTGGGCAGTTACACCTCGACAAGTGGCGCATTGACGACCGCAATGTATTTCCCGACGACGCGGATTTGGACGACGTGACTCTGATTGCACGGCGTTCCTATTCGCTGGCCGGCTTCGACAGCCGCATCGTGAGCGTGCAGATCGCGACGCGGGATTTTACCGGGGCCATCCGCGATGTGCTCGGTCAAATCTCGCTGACCTGGGACATGAAAACGGGCCGTCGCGTGTTGCTCAAGGACATATTCGCTCCGGCATCGCAGTGGAAAGCCGCAGTGACGAACTATTGCCGAAGGGAACTCGAGCGGCAATTCGCCGAGCGTGGCGCAACAGACCAGCCCGATGCCGCAGAGATTGATTCAACGCTTTCGGCCGATACGAACTGGCTTTGGAGCCGTGACAAGGCGAGCGTGGTTTTCGCGGACGTTACCATCGGCGGCTTGGCGGCCGGCGAGTTCGACGTCGACATACCGCTCAAGGACCTAGCCCCCTATATGAAGCCCGACGCCGCGGTCCGATAAGCCGACAGCCGTCGGCTTGATGCGATTCAATCTCCATTAACCGTGGAAACAGAGCAGATCGCCGGCGGCAAAGCCCTTAAGCCAGCAAACCGACCACGAGGGTTAAACGCCCTGACGGCAGCCTTCAGCGCCTGTTAAATTCTACGCCTTAGGCTGGCCGCGAAAAAAGAATGGGACGAAGCGTTTGGGGGCTTCCGGCCTATCCATCCCTGCTCAAGCGCGTGCCGAACTGCGTGTCGACGCCGCGGGCTTCGTCCTGTGCCCGCCCGGCAGTTGCGACGTCGTGTTTTCACTTCCGGCAAAGACCGGCGTCAACGCGGGGGATTTCGTTCACCCCGATGACCGCTACCTGTTCGACCTGATGCTGGAAACGGTGATTTCCGGTCACAACCGACAGCCGAATGTGCAGCTTCGGTGGTCTCGTGGGAAGGATCGCTGGACGCGCGTTTCGGCACAATTCGAGTCGGCCGGCGGCGACGCCGTCCGGCTCACGCTGGTAAAGGACGATATCGCATCGGCGCGGCGCGCCGAAGCGCAAATGCGCCAAGCCGTCGACGGCTCGGCGCAAGGGATCGTCGTCCGCACCATCGATCGCGTGCTGTATATGAATCAATCTTTCGCCGATATGCTAGGATATGCTTCGGTGCAGGACTGCATCGACAATCAGTCCCACATCAACGCACTCATCCATCCCGATGACGCACCGAAAGTGCTGAAGCATATACAGGCACGCCTTTCCGGCCGCGAAGCGGTATCGCATTATGAGTTTCGCATGTTGCGTCGCGACGGATCGGCGGTGTGGGTCGAAACCTTTGCCGCCGGCGTCAGCTGGGACGGCCAGGCGGCTTCCCTATCGTGGATCAACAATATCTCCGAACGCAAGCGCATGGAATGCGAACTGGTGCGGCGCAAGGAGGAGGCGGAATTCGCCAACCGCAGCAAAACCGAATTCCTCGCCAACATCACGCACGAGTTGCGCACGCCATTAAACGCCATTCTCGGCTTCTCCGAGATGATCTCGACGCGGGTATTCGGCGCCATCAATGACAAATATGCCGAATATGCCCACGATATTCACCGCAGCGGCGTGCTGCTGCTCGATCTCATCAGCGATGTTCTCGATCTCTCGAAACTGGAAGCCGGCAAGCTCGAGTTGCGCGAGTCCACTTTCGTCCTGCCGAGCATCATCGAAGCCTCCCTCAAGCTTGTGCGCGATCGTGCCGCCTTGGCCGGAGTGGTCATGGAAGTCGATGTGGAAGCTTCCCTGCCGGACCTCGTTGGCGATGAACGCGCGGTCAAGCAAATTCTGCTCAATCTGCTCTCGAACGCGATCAAATTTACGGCTCGGGGAGGCACGGTCGCGGTCAAGGCGAGCTGCGATTCGCAGGGCGGCATCTGCCTTGCAGTGTCCGACACGGGGATCGGCATGTCCGTAGCGGAGATCGAAGTTGCGCTGTCTCCTTTCGGACAAGTCGATTCGAAACTGGCACGGAAGCATCAGGGTACGGGCCTTGGCCTTCCGATCTGCCGCTCACTCATGTTGTTGCACGGGGGAACCCTGCAGGTAACCAGCGAACCCGGACACGGCACCTCGATATTGGCGCGCTTTCCCGCCGAACGGACTGCACGGCCTGCCGAAATCCCCATTCGCGCCGCCTGACGCGAATTCGCGATTTGACCCGGCGTCGCAGCGCACGGCGAAACACAAGCCGGCCATCGGCGATGTTCGCTGACGCTCAGAACAGCGAGGCCATCTGGCCTTCGCCGCCGAATGCATCGATGTAAACGAGCACGGAATAGCCGTCGGCCATTTCCAGGGCTCCAGCCTGGTCGTGGAGCAACAGTCCCTCGCTGCTCACGCCGTCCTGGCCGTCGAGATAGGCAAGTTTCGGCGTGGGACCTCTGAATTGGGTTTCGATCAGGTCGAAAAGTATTGCCGCGTTGGCAATGGACAGCCGAACGCATCCTGCACTGGCCGCCGTGCCCAGTTCGGCGAGGTTCTCGTCGCCCGTGCCGTGAATCGCAAGGCCGGTGGGACGACCGTTCGGCCTCCAGTCGAAGAACATCGCATACGGCATTTCCTCGCCCCATTGGCCCGAGACATGGTTCTCGAGCATGCGCTTGGGATCGAGTTCGAAAAAGCCGCTGGGCGTGTGGGTGGACTGAAGCCGGCCCGTCAGATCGGTTTCGGTGCTGTTGCGGCCCGTGGAGACCGGCCAGTCGTAAAGAAGTGCGAGTTGCCCGTCATCGGTCTTGTTGAACACGTACATGCGTTGCGCAAGCAGTCCCGATCGCGCCTTGTCGACATAGATGAACAAGTGGAAATTTTCGAAGACCTCGTCGAGAAGATTTTCGCGCAGATGCTGCGCGGCGAGTTCGCCCGCCACATCGTAGGTTGAAGGGGCCGTTTCCTCTTGCATGTCAAACGCCAGGGCTCGCGCCGCGACGAGGCAACTCGACGTTACAAGGCAGGCAACGACCGCTGTTCGTGCCAGAGACCGTAGATCGAGTGACACCATGAAGAGAGGCCTGCCTTGTATTCTTCAAACCGCATTTCCTAATGCGGAGAAGCGAAGACAGTTCCAGCGCGGCGGCCCTACACCGCAGAGGTCCATTTCGCTGGATTGTGAATTCGATCGGATGCGCCCGCTGCGCTGCCGGCGACCTTTCGTCGTCGCCAGCAGCGCCACGTACCGGGATCACGAACCATCACAGCCTCGCGAACCGCCGCCGGGGTTGCCTGTACGGGCTTGACGGGATGTACCTCCCGCCCTCGCGCGGCTCGGGCGCGATGGAGTGCACTTACTTAACGCGGATCAGGTGGCGAACGCTCCAAGCGTAAAATGGAGACCTTGTCGGGACCCGCGCGCGACTTTTGTTGTAAGGCGAATAGCCGCCATTAGCGGAGCTACCGCGACGCGAATTCAGGCCGGCCGCAATGTCTGCGTGTTATGACCAAAGCGGACCGAACATTCCGACTTTGGTTTTGGATTGCCAGGGAAGCGACGCGATCCATGTCGCGTACCATACTGCCCACGCAATGGTGGTCGTCAGTTCGACCGACCTGCCCAAGCCCTATTGCGGGAACGCGGTCCCGTTGTACCCCGGCATGGGTTGATAGAACTCGGAGCCGGCCGTCTTTGGATCGCCGTAGGTGGAAGGCGTCTGCGACCAGCCGTTTTCGCCGAAGCTCGTGGAGCCCCATCCGCTCGAACCGCTTACCGTGAAGTGAAACTTTCCCAGTCCCGTAGACTGATCCGCACCCTTCTGCTCCTGCCATCTGTCGGAAGCAGAGCCGCCGGCAAACGGATCGCTCTGCGCGTTACTGGGCGCACTCGGGTCCGGAATCTGAATCGACTGCAGAGCCGAGGCGGAGAAAGGCAAGGCGCTCGCGACTGTCAGAGCCGCTGCTGCGGCGAGCGTAAGACGAAGGGACATGGCAAGCACCTCTTTCGGCCCCGAAGCGCCGGTAGCGTACCCCAGATCGCATCGCACCGCAAAGAGTGACGACCGCCTCGAGAGACAAGCGGCTAGGAGGGACCTGCGTTGCCACCTTGCCGGCGCAACAGGATTGCGAGACCGATCCCGAGCGGGACGAGGGGCCACAATTTCCAGGCCTGGTCGAGATAGGCGCGCGGCACAAGGTTGAAATTCGCAATGAGGCCGATGACACCCACGGCGATAAGCACCGAGGCCCCAAACCAGTTGCGGCCGCTTCGATTTCCCAAACTCATAGCCTTCTTCCCCTGGTCCGCGCCCCTTATAGCGGGTTCGAAGGCGATGCGGGACACCCCCCGCGGATGCCCCTACCGGCGTCGGGCAGAAAATTTTCCTTTGCATAACCGGCGTTGCGGCCTAGATAAACCCGCTCTGGCGGACACACTGCATAGGTATTGCGGCCTCCCAAACGGAGCTTTCAACACTTGGCCAACTCGCTTATCGAACGCGCTGCGCACACGCGGCCGCCCAATACGAAACGGGGGGCGCTGGAGCGCCTCTTCACCCTGATGTTCAAGGGGTTTGTCTACAACCAGATCTGGGAAGACCCCGACATCGACCTTGAGGCGCTGGCGCTCATGCCGCATCACCGGCTGATCACGATCGCTTCCGGCGGCTGCAACATCCTGAATTACCTCGCGGCCGATCCTGCAGAAATCCTGGCCGTCGACCTCAATCCCAACCACGTGGCGCTGACCAAGCTCAAGCTGGCGGCGCTCAAGAACCTTCCTTCCTACGAGGATTTCTTCCGCTTTTTCGGCGAGGCCAACGACAAGGCCAACCGCAAGGTATTTGATAATTTCCTCAGTCATCGACTGGATGCGGAGACACGGCGGTATTGGGAGAAGCACATTCCGCTGCATGGCCGTCGCATCAACATGTTCGCGCGCAACCTCTACCGCTATGGCCTGCTCGGCCGTTTCATCGGTGTGCTCCACGCCGTTGCGCGGCTTCACGGCAAAGATTTGCACCCGATCGTGAACGCCCGCAGCGTGGCCGAGCAGCGCGAAGTCTACGAGCGGATGATCGCCCCCCTGTTCGACTACAAGTCAATCCGCTTCCTTTCGAAAACGCCGGTGTCGCTGTACGCGCTCGGAATTCCGCCGGCGCAATACGACGAACTCGTCGCCGCCTCGAATGGCGATCCCGCCGCGGTGCTCAGATCGCGCGTGGAGAAACTCGCATGCGATTTTCCGATCCGCGACAACTATTTTGCCTGGCAGGCATTTGCGCGTAGCTACGACACGCTGAACCGCTCCGCAGTGCCCGCGTACCTTAGGCAGGACGTCTACGATGTGATCCGCACACGAACCAATCGCGTATCCGTGCGGCAGGCATCGCTGACGGAATTTCTCAAGACGCAGGCCGCCGGCTCGCTGCACCGCTATGTGCTTCTCGACGCGCAGGACTGGATGACCCCGGCGGTCATTACCGAGCTTTGGCGCGAAATCGGCCGCACCGCGGATGCGCGCGATGCGCGAGTCATCTTCCGGACCGCCGGCGAAGAGTCGCCATTGCCGCGGAAGCTTCCGGCCGAACTGTTGGAACCCTGGGAATATCTCGAGCGCGAAAGCCGCGACTTTCACGCCCGCGACCGATCCTCGATATACGGCGGCTTCCACGTCTACAGGCGCCGCCTTTTGAATTAGCATGGCTACCGCTGATCATGGCGCGCTGATGGACCGGGTCTATCGCCATCAGCGTCACATCTACGACCTTACGCGGAAATACTATCTGTTCGGGCGCGACCGGCTGATCAGGCAGCTCAAGCTCGAGCCCGGCGAAACGCTCGTCGAGATCGGCTGCGGAACGGCACGCAACCTGATCGCCATTGCCCAGCGCTATCCCGGCGTTCGCCTGTTTGGCCTGGACGCGTCCGCCGAGATGCTCAGAACAGCTCGGACCAACGTTGCCAAGACAGTTCCAGACGCCCAGATCGCCCTGGAGCAGACTTACGCCGAGGCACTGGATGCCTCCACGTTCGGGAACGGTTCGGCCCCCTTCGATCGGGCCCTGTTCTCCTACAGCCTCTCGATGATTCCCGACTGGCAGGGCGCTCTTTCAGCGGCAGCTTCTGTGGTCAAACCCCAAGGGGCGATCCATATCGTGGATTTCGGAGATTTGATGGGCTTGCCCGCGCCTGTCCGCTATGCCCTGAGCGCATGGCTGAAATCCTTCCACGTCGAGCCGCGGCGCGAAATCCTGACGGCAGTGGAACAAGCCGCCGGCACTAATGCTCGGGTCGACCTGTGGATATCACCGGGGCGGTATGCTTTTTCCTGGCGAAGCGCGCCCCAGGCGCTTGCCGGACGGCGCCTTAGCCATGTTGCGCCGGAGTCACAGGAACGGCCGAAAGCCTAACCCGTACCGTCCGCTTTGGTAGACAATCCCGTGACGCATCGGCCAAAATGGGGTCTGGAGTGTTAGCACCGTGGCGATCGGTGGGATTTCCCCGCCGGTCGGCGGTTTGAGCGGGGATTCAACATGAAAATTCGGCTTCTCGCGATGGCGGGTGCGTCATTGCTGGCGCTGACCGTGGCTGCCACGGCCCAAATGTCCGGCGGCGCCTCATCCGGTGGCACAACATCAACCGCACCAGCGCCCGAGGCGGCTCCTCCGCCGCCTCCTCCGCCGCCCCCACCGGCAATGCCGATGCAGCCCATGGCCCAGGGCTGGTATGGCGCGCTGGGAGCCGGGTGGGACCACATGTACAACCTGCATGTGGGCAGCGCTCCGGTGAATGTAAACGGCACGCCCGTGATCCCGGGCACCGAGGGCAGGATAGGCTCGAACGACACAGCGCTGATCACCGGCGCGTTTGGCTATCGCTTTCCCGATCGGCTGAGGGCCGAAGCTGAGATCGGCTGGGACCGACACGATCTCAAGAACTTCGACATCCTCGGTGCAGCGGGTAATGGGCACGACGCCCTCTGGTCGTTCCTTGCCAACGTTGCCTACGATTTTCCGCTGGGCCCCAAATGGGACTTTACCGTCGGCGCCGGCGCTGGCATTGGCGATCTGTCAGCAAAGGCGTCGGACAGTGCGGGCGACTTTGTCGACGAGAGCCACGTTGGCTTCATGTGGCAGGGCTTTGCCGGATTCGACTACTGGCTGCGGTCCAACGTATCGCTCAATCTCGACTGGCGATATCGTGCGCTGGGAGAGAACAAGAATTATACGCTCATTGTCCCCTCTGTCCCCGCGGCAGTTCCGTTCAAGGTCAAGCGGACCGACGAGCAGGCAATCATGCTGAGCGTCCGGTGGTATCCGTGGTCGGTCGAGGAAGCACCTCCTCCGCCGCCGCCTCCCCCACCGCCACCGCCGCCACCTCCCCCGCCGCCGCCGCCGACGAAGACCTTCATTGTCTTCTTCGACTTTAACAAGGCGGCCCTGACCGCCGAGGCCCAGGCGGTTGTAACCGAGGCGGTGAAGACGGCCAAAGAGAACGGCTTTGTAAAGATATTGGTAACTGGCCATACCGATACGGTCGGCTCGGACAGCTACAATCAGGGCTTGTCGGTGCGGCGCGCGGAAGCCGTGAAGGACGAGATGGTCCGTCAGGGCGTCGACGGCTCGGGCATTTCCATCGAAGGCAAGAGCTTCCACGATCCGCTGGTCCCGACCGGACCGGGCGTGCGCGAGCCGCAGAACAGGCGCGCCGTGATCGATCTGGGCGGCTAACGTTTACAACTATCGAGCAAGATTGGGGCGGGCTTCGGCCCGCCCCTTTTTGTTGTTGTGCGCCTCGGTGCGCATAACGTCGGCATCTCACTGGGGGATGGCGAATCGCCTCAGCCCGGGAGACGCGCCGGTCGGCCGCACTCCCGAGGCGGGCCTATAGCCCCCCTCTGATTTTCACGCATATGGGACGAATCGGGACCGCGGGCCCGAATGGCCGGTCACGTCTTAATTGCTGGCCGCCGCTGCGCTGGCTCCGCCCGGCTGGGCTCCGGCTGGCGCCGGCGAGGTATTGGACGGCTGCGCGCCAAGATTTGCCTCCCTGACGGGATTGGGCCGCGGTACGACATTGGGAATTGCCTTAGCGCCCGAAAATCCGGAGGCGACCCGTATCTCGCACGAATCCACCGGGCTTTGATCGACGACCTGAACCCCGGATACGAATGCCTGCAAAGTCGGCTTTTCCGCAATCAGGGCAGCAGCGAAGACCTGGCCCGCCTCGCGGCAGTAATCGGGGTTATTGCGGATGCTCCGTATGGAGGAGTTGTTTGCGAGCCGGGTCTTGAACGCGTGATATTCGCCCTGCCCCTGGCGGTAGCCAAAGAGACGCTGGAACATCCGCATCAGCCGTGAGTCCGATGTCCTGAGTTCCGGTCCATAGCCCGTCTGAAACGCATTGAAATTCGCAACGTCGTTGCAATAGAGCGCGGCGACCATGAGTTCCTGCTGGACGGCGGCGACCTGAATGGCCGTCACCTCGTCGGGTCGCGCGCATTTGGGGGAACCCCATGCCGCAGAACCCGTCACCAGCATTGCAAGCGCAACCGCGCTCACGCCCGACTTCAATCTCATGCCCATCATCGCTTTTCTGGCTGCGTCAAAACTATAACATCGCGGGCTCCGCTGCGCGATAGTTCCTGGACCGCAACGTTAAAGGAATGTGAGCAGATTGCGAACAAGCGAACGCTTACCGCTTCTGCATAAAACCCTTGCGACGCTCGCGAACGGACATTATTGCGCCGCCCGAATAGACACGCGCCTTGCGGCCAAAGATCGCGGCACTTGCGCAAGACAACGCGAAGATGAACGCCCTTCGCACGGCGGCACTTGTTTTGGCGACGAGGGCCTGTTTGGAGCGGGCGCAGTGCTCATTTCACGGCGTCATTCCTAACGCGAACCAAACAGGGGGTTACGAATCCGCAATCAGCCTGGTAGGCGTGAAACCATTCTCGCGGCCACTTCGTTCTTCCCGTGGCTGCCGCAGTCGGCAACCGAGGGTTGATAATAGCGCGGGGATATTCATGTCAGTACGAGTAACGGCGTTCCTCATCACGAGCATGACGGCTTTGTCGCTCGCCTTTTCGGCAGCGGCCCAATACTCCGGCGGTGCGGCGTCGGGCGGAGCAACATCGAGCGCACCTGCGCCGGTACCGGAACAGCCTCCACCGGCCCCGCCACCTCCCCCCGCCTATGCGCCGTCACCGCCGCCTCCGGAGTTGGGCGGCTGGTATCTGGGCGCGGCCGGAGGATGGGATGGGCAAAACGATTCGCGTCTCACCGATTCGTTCGGAGATCTCGGCACGTTCAAAACCGACAGCGGCGGGCTCGCACTGGGTGCCATCGGGTACAAGTTTTTCGGCTCGCCTATCCGCGCCGAGGTCGAGGGCGGCTACACTTGGCACAGCGTCAACGGATTCGAATTGGACGGCGTGAGCTTTCCGGCCGGTGGTCATATGAACCTGGGCCATGTGCTGGTGAACGGTTTGTACGACATCCCGGTCGACGATGTTTGGACGATATCGCTCGGTGCGGGAATTGGTGCCGGTTTCGAGAACTTCCACACCAACAATCCCGCGTTGAGCGGAAAATTCAGCCAGAGCGGCTTCATGTGGCAGGCGATCGGCGATGTCAGCTACAAGGTCGCGCCGAACATGGATATGTTCGTGGATTATCGCTATCGCGACGCCGTCATTTCGAACACGCAACCGTTGATCGGCGGCGGATCGGTGACTGTGTACGGTCCCTCCGAGAATGCCGTGGTCGCGGGGCTGCGCTGGTATCTGTGGTCGCCAGGCTACTGAGGTTGGGAGTGCCGGAACTCGATCCGGGCGAGCCGGCGGCCCGTCCTAACTTTTGCGCGGACCGCAGCCGCAATGCGATACGAACTCTATTACTGGCCGGGCATCCAGGGGCGAGGAGAATTCGTCAGGCTGGCGCTGGAGGAGGCCGGCGCCGAATATCGAGACGTGGCCCGCGAGGAGCGCGGTGAAGCGATTTTGATGGAGTATTTGCGGGCAAAGCAGGCGAAGCAGCGGCCTTTTGCCCCGCCATTCCTCAAAGCCGGCCGCCTTGTCATTGGCCAGACAACAAATATCCTGTTTTTTCTGGGTCAACGAGAAGGCCTCGCTCCCAAAAGCGAGGCCGGCAGGCTGTGGGCGCATCAGCTGCAGCTGACCATCGCCGACCTGGTGGCTGAGGTGCATGACGGCCATCACCCTGTTTCAAGCGGTCTCACCTACGAAGATCAGAAGCGCGAGGCCGCCAAGCGGACAGAGGCGCTCAAGGAGGAACGTCTGCCGAAATATCTCTCGTATTTTGCGAGGGTGCTGGCAGAAAACGGCAGCGGATGGCTGGTGGGACGCAGCCTCACCTATGCCGACCTCTCACTTTTCCAGGTCGTTGCCGGGCTCAGATACGCCTTTCCGAGGCGGATGACCCGCTTGGAGCGTCAATCTAAGCCCTTGGTTTCTCTTCATGATCGGGTAAGTGCCCGTCCCAGGATCGCGGCGTACCTGGCCTCGCCGCGTCGGCTGCCATTTTCGCCCACGGGGATATTTCGCCACTACGCCGAACTCGATTCCTAAAAATTTGGTGGTATTATTCAACCGACGTTATCGCCCGACATGTCATGGTGCCTTGGGAAGGTGGCGGAATGCACCCAATGGTCGCACGAGTATTCGCGTTGATCGCTGCGGGGATCTTTGGTTTCGGGTCGGCGGCAAATGCCGGCCAGGCGCTTCATCTGCATTTTCACGGGCTCGATCTCAACCTCCCCACCCCGTTTGGCGCGCTGGCCGCTCGCGATGCAAGCGGCGCCCCGCTCCTGGATCCCGCACCAGCCGTAGCTGCCCAGCCGCAGCAATTTTCATCGCCTGGCCTGAATTTCGGGGCATTCAAGGCAAGCATCGACAGCGGCTGGTACCAGTTCGACGCTAAGAAGCTGGGCGCTACCAGCGTGCACGGGTTTGTGGGCAGCCGTTCCACCCAGCTCCTGTTGACCCTCCCAATTCACTGAGGCGCCCCAAGGACGCCCTTTCCCCTGCCGCCGGCATCTAGTATTGCTGCGCCCCCGCCCGTCAGGCGGTCGAGAGGCTTAGAGAGAAGATGTCGTATAAAGTCGTTGTTGTCGGTGCGACGGGAAACGTCGGTCGTGAAATGCTCAATGTGCTTGCGGAACGGACCTTTCCGGCGAGCGAGGTGGTTGCCCTGGCGTCCACAAAATCTATCGGCACGGAAGTTTCGTTCGGCGACAAGACCCTCAAGATTAAAGCGCTCGACTACTACGATTTCGCCGGCACCGATATCGTGCTCATGAGTGCCGGCGGCAGCATCTCGAAGGTATGGTCGCCCAAGATTGCCGCGCAAGGTGCGCTCGTCATCGACAACTCGAGCGCCTGGCGGATGGACCGCGACGTGCCGCTCGTCGTGCCGGAAGTCAATCCCGATGCGCTTTTCGAAATCCGCAAAGGCATCATCGCCAATCCGAACTGCTCGACGATCCAGCTTGTCGTGGCACTCAAACCGCTGAATGATTACGCCAAGATCAAGCGCGTGGTGGTTTCGACGTATCAGTCCGTTTCGGGGACGGGCAAAGATGCGATGGACGAGTTGTTCACGCAGACGCGCGCGGTGTTCGTTGCCGATCCGATCGAGCACAAGAAATATCCCAAGCAGATCGCCTTCAACGTGATTCCGTATTGCGGCGACTTCATCGATTCCGGATTCACGACCGAAGAATTGAAGATGATGGTCGAGACGCAGAAAATTCTCGATCCGGATATCCAGCTCACCGTCACCTGTGTACGTGTGCCGGTGTTCATCGGCCACTCGGAAGCCGTCAACATCGAATTCGAGCGGCCGATCACCGCCGAAAAGGCGCGCTCGATCCTGCGGGAGGCGCCGGGCGTTCTTGTCGTCGACAAGCGCGAGGACGACGGCTACGTGACGCCGATCGAGGCGGCCGGAGAGGACGCCACGTACGTGTCGCGCATCCGCAAGGATCCCACGGTCGAGCACGGGCTCGCCATGTGGGTGGTCTCAGACAATCTGCGAAAGGGCGCGGCGCTCAACGCGGTGCAGATCGCCGAATGCGTCATCAACCGCAACCTGCTAAAAAAGGCTGCGTGACGGCTGCAGAATGCAATAGACCAATCACCACAGGCACAGAGAACACGGAGTACACCGTCGCGAGGCGCGTTCAAACGCTGCTCACCGCAAAGACGCCAAGGTGCTCAGAGCTCAGGCGTCTTTGGCGATTTTGCAACAGGAATTTGAGCTCCACGCGAATTGTCCAACACGTCTTCGAGCCTCACCGTGCCCTCCCCCCTCCGTGTCTCCGTGGTGAAAACAATCCATTCGAAATCGACGCGCGCACGTGGCGTTCCGTCTCATGCGATCCGCTCGAGCCGGACGTCTTCGCCGGGGATCGGATTTCGCAAGACGTTCTGCCCTTGCACAAGCCGCATTTCGCCCGCGCCGACGCTCTGCTTGAGAACGTGAAAGACCGCGCCAATCGCACGAGCCAGAGTGTCCCGGAGGCCATCTCCCGCCAATCGACCGTGCAGGAACAAAGCGGCGAAAAGATCGCCTGCACCGCGCGGTGCACGCGCGAGCATCGTCGTCGAGGCAAGCCACGATTCTTCCTTGCTCAGCGCAAGGGTCCCGATGCGTTCGGTCCCACACGGAACCGAAGTGGCGGCCACAATGGGCCGACCGAGCTTTCTCGCCGCGCCCAATGCTTCGTCTGGGTTGCGGACGGCGGCGCCGGTCAGGCTTGAGAGCTCGAAGGCATTGGGCGTGACGATATCCGCCAGCGGCAGAAGCTCCCGAGCCATGGCCTCGGGCACGCCTCGCTTGGCGTAGGCGCGCCCATCGTCTCCGAACACTGGATCCAGACAATAAATCGCCGCGGCATTCGCGTCCTTGACCCGCCTGACCGCGTCGGCAACCACCTGCGCATGTTCGGCAGCGCCAAGATAGCCGGAGACAACGGCACCGCAGCCGGCGAGCCAGCCGTTTGCATCGAGGCCGTCAACGAGCCGCCGCATCAACGCTGCCGGGATCAATTCCCCTTCCACCCGGGCGTAGCCGGCATGGCTGGAAAGCAGGACCGTAGGTACTGCCCACACTTCGTGGCCGAGGCACTGAAGCGCGAACCGGGCCGCGCCCTGGCCCACATGGCCGTAAACGACCTCGGATTGCAGCGACAGGATGTTCATTGACCGAATATAGCCCGGATGGCTTGGATGGGGACGATCCCCGCGGCGTGTGCGGGACTCGAAGAAAGGATATCCCATGACAGCGGCAATCCGGCCGCGGCGGTCCGTGCTCTACATGCCGGGCTCCAACTCCCGCGCGCTTGAAAAGGCGAAAGCACTCGCGGCCGATGCGCTGATCCTCGATCTCGAGGATGCCGTAGCCCCCGACGCGAAGGACCTGGCGCGCAAGCAGGTCGGCGAAGCGGTCGTGGCGCGCGGCTTCGGCAAGCGTGAAGTAATCATCCGGATCAATGCGCTGTCGACGGCTTGGGGCGAGGCCGACCTTGCCGCAGCGAAGAACGCAAATCCCGATGCCATTCTCGTCCCCAAGGTGTCGCGAAAGGCCGATCTCGACGATATCGAGCGAGAACTGGGCGACGCCGATATCGCGGTATGGGCAATGGTCGAGACGCCGCTTGCCATCCTCAATCTTGCAGAGATCGCCGGCGCCGGCGGCAGGCTTGCCTGCTTCGTGATGGGCACCAACGACCTCATCAAGGAATTCCGCGGCCAACACACGCAGGACCGCCAGAATCTCTCCGCCACGCTCGGCCTGTCGGTTGCCGCCGCGCGCGCCTTCGGCCTGGCGATCGTCGACGGCGTCTACAACGACATCGGCAATAGCGACGGCTTCGCCGAATCCTGCCGGCAGGGCCGCGCTTACGGCTTCGACGGCAAGACCCTGATTCACCCTTCACAAATTGCGCCGTGCAACAGCGTATTCGCGCCCTCGCGGGAAGAGGTCGACGCCGCACGCAAGATCATCGCGGCATTCGCGCTGCCCGAAAACAAGGGCAAAGGGGCCATCGCGCTCGACGGACGCATGGTGGAGCTTCTGCACGCGGAAATCGCGCAGCGCACGGTGGCTCTTGCCGATGCCGTAGCTGCGCTCGAGTCGGATGCTACATGAAAACGGCGAGCGGCAACTTCTTCGAAGACTTCCGGCTCGGGCAGAAGCTCGTTCACGCCACGCCGCGCACGGTCGGCGCGGGCGAAGCCGCACTATACACGGCGCTCTACGGCTCGCGCTTTGCGCTGCAATCCTCCGATGCCCTCGCCCGGGCGGTTGGATTGAAAGCAAGCCCGCTCGACCCGTTCCTCGTCTTCCACATCGTGTTCGGCAAAAGCGTCCCCGACATCTCGCTCAATGCCGTAGCCAATCTGGGTTATGCTGAAGGAAGATTCTTCAAACCCGTCTATCCCGGCGCAACGCTGCGCGCCGAATCCGAGGTGATCGGCCTCAAGGAGAATTCCAACCGGCAAACCGGCGTCGTCTATGTGCGCACCCAAGGCTACGATGACAACGGAGACTGCGTTCTCGATTATGTGCGATGGGTGATGGTCCGCAAGCGCGATGCAGCCGCCGCGATCCGGGAAGAGCGCGTACCCGAGCTTGCATCCGCGGTTCCGGCCGATGCGCTCTTCGTCCCGTCCGAAATCGATTTCAAGAAGCTTGATCTCGAAGCCTCCGGCAGCCCGTACGTCTGGGAGGATTATCAGCCGGGAGAAAAGATCGACCATATCGACGGCATCACGGTGGAAGAAGCCGAGCACATGATGGCGACTCGGCTCTACCAGAACACCGCGCGCGTGCATTTCAATCTCCACGCCGAACGCGAGAGCCGCTTCGGCAAGCGGCTCATTTACGGCGGCCACGTCATCAGCCTGGCGCGGGCCATTTCCTTCAACGGTTTGGCCAACGCGCATCACATAGCGGCCGTCAATGGCGGCCGGCATGCCAATCCCCTGTTTGCCGGCGACACCGTATTCGCCTGGTCGACGGTAATCGACCGTTGCGAGATTCCCGGACGCACCGACTGCGGCGCGCTGCGGTTGCGGCTGATTGCCACCAAAAATCTTCCGTGCACCGGGTTTCCCGACAAGGATTCAACGGGCCGCTATCCGGACAACGTCGTGCTCGACTTCGATTACTGGGCAGCGATGCCGCGTCGCTGATGGCTCATCCGCTGTTCGACAAGTATCGCGTCCGCGTGGCCAAGGGCGAGCTCAAGCTCGATGCCGCGCAGGACAGTGCTGCCGAGCGGCTGGAAGCCCTCGACGTGGCCCTGAAGCACTACCGCCCCGACCGGCGCAGCTGGTTCGCCCCGCGCAGGGTCCCACGCGGCATCTATCTGTGGGGCGATGTAGGGCGTGGCAAATCCATGCTGATGGACATGTTCTTCGCCTGTGCGCCGATCGCGACCAAACGCCGTGTCCACTTCAACGACTTCATGGTGGACGCGCACGCCCGCATCCACGCCTGGCGCAGCCTCGATTCCCGCACCAGATCCAAGCGTCCGGAATTTGTTGCCGACGCTGGCGATGACCCCATCCCGCCTGTGGCCCGCGCCATTTCGAGGGAGGCGGCGCTGCTCTGCTTCGACGAGCTGCAGGTGAACGATGTGGCGGATGCCATGATTCTGGGCCGCCTTTTCACGCAGCTGTTCGACAACGCAACCGTGATCGTTGCGACATCGAACACGAGCCCGCGGCGCCTCTATGAGGGCGGCCTCAATCGCCAGCTGTTTCTTCCGTTCATCGCGTTGATCGAGGAGCGCCTCGACGTGTTGGAGATCAATGGGCCGCAGGATTACCGGCAGTCGCACATCGCTGAACGCAACCGCTACATCACGCCGCTCGGCGTGCAGGCCGATGTGGCGATGGACGCGGCGTGGAGGGCAGTCACGGCACATACGTCCGGCCAGCCGGACACTTTGGACGTGCTCGGGCGCACGCTGATCGTGCCGGAAGCTTGCGCCGGCGCGGCACGCTTCCCCTTCGACGCGCTCTGTGCAAGGCCGCTCGCGGCGGCGGATTACCTCGCACTTGCGCGGCGCTATGAGGTGTTGTTCATCGACCGCGTACCTGTCATGACGCCCGAAATGCGCGATGTGGCGCGCCGTTTCACGCTGCTGATCGACACGCTTTACGATGAATCCGTCGACTTGGTTTGTTCGGCAGCCGCTCCCCCCGATACGCTTTATGTGGCCGGCGACGGTGCAGATGCGTTTCGCCGCACCGCTTCCCGCCTGACCGAGATGCAAAGCGCCGACTATGCTGCGGGGGCAAGGGCGAGAAGAGATTCAAAGAGGAAATCAGCTGTGTCGCCGTGATTCACTGGGAGCGTTGGCTGCCAGTGAATTCTTCGTGCCGATCCGGTAAACTGTTCGCATGCGTGACATGTTCTCCATGGCAGCGTTTCTTCTGGCGGCGATCCTGCTTTACGGCTTTCGTGGGCCGATAATGGTGGCATTGAAGCGCTTCGACGACAGAAACGTCGCGCGGCGCCTGCGGGAGGCGCATGATCGCACGGATCGCCTCGCGCATTTCCGCCATACGCTCGAACTTGCCGAGGAACAGGTCGAGCAGATCGGCGAGATGATAGCCCCCGATGCGCGCACCGGATCTCCGGTCAGGCTATTCGTGTTCGAAGGAGAGCAGTTTCTTTCCCGTGACGAGGCCGAAGCGGCGCGCAATGACGCGGTCGTCGCCAGGGCGCGCACTTTCTATCAGGAGCTGCCACTAGCCTTGAGGCAGCGAACCGAGGGAAACATCGGCCGGAAGTAGGTCAAACCATCCGCAGAGCAAAAAAAGCTTGCCGCAAAGATGCCAAGGATCGCGTTTGCAACTTTGCGGCAGAAAGCGCTTTTGAGAGCTTCGCGCCGGATTCACGAACCCGTTTTTGCACCGCTTTTGAGAGAATCGCGGATTTCGCGCAGCAGCAGAACGTCTTCCGGCGGTGGCGGCGGCGCCGGGGGCACTGCCGGCACCTTGGGTTCCGTCAGCCGGTTGATGAAACGTATCAGGAGAAACAATGCGATTGCGACGACCAGGAAATTCAGGATCGCGTTCACGAATACGCCATAATTGACGGTCACGGCGCCTGCCTTCTGCGCGTCCGCAAGACTGGCAACATGCGGACCCTTGAGCGTGAGATAGAAGTTTGAGAAATCCACGCCGCCAAGTGCAAGGCCGATCGGCGGCATGATGATGTCCTTCACCAGCGAATTGACGATGCCGGTGAACGCCGCGCCGATAACCACGCCGACGGCGAGATCGAGCACGTTGCCCCGCATGGCGAATTTCTTGAATTCTTCGAACATGTTGTCCCCTTATTCGAGCTGCGGCCGGGCTGGGCTTCACAAAGGTTATAAGTTTGCCCATGGGGCGTCCAGCGGCTGCCGCCCGGCGCTTTTCGAGCCGCTATCGGACTTCGCGGCCCCGAGTCGGGCTGGACAGCCCCCAGCGCTTCCGTCCCGCGCTTGCAATTTTTCCCGTAAACGCCTATATGCGCGTTACGTGGTTCTTGCGTCTCCGTCAGACGAAGCGCTTTCCGTTGATACGACTCGCTTCGAAGGCGCGCCGACAGCCAAAGACTTCCAACCCTGATGTGCTCGTATTTTCCGCGTCCGCCCACGCATGTCGCGCGTGCGGAACCCGATGACCAAGGAAATTCGATGACCATCGGAACTGTCAAATTCTTCAACACTGCAAAGGGCTTTGGTTTCATTTCCCCGGAAGGCGGCGGAAAGGACGTGTTCGTCCATGCAACGGCTGTGGAAGCGGCCGGTATGCGCAGCCTGAGCGAAGGCCAACGCGTTTCGTTCGACATCCAACCGGATGCGCGGGGCGCCAAGGCGGCCAATCTCAAGGCCGTCTGAACTGCAGAGCGGGTGGCGAAATCAGTCGCCGCCCGCTTCACCGCTCGAAAGGAGGCCAGCTTTGGCCGACACCAGATCAACGACAGAGCGTGACGCCGCCCGCAATCGCGCCCAGCAGCATTTTGCGGCATCGGATCGGCGCGATGTCGAAGTCAAACAGATGATCGAAGACGAGCGCTCCGCCATGGGTGCAAGAATCGCCAAGTTGCGCGCCCTGCGAATAGCCAAGGAAGAAGCCGAGCGGGCCGCAGCAGCGGACGCGCCGCCAGCCGAGCCGACCAAGGCGAAGGCAAAGAGGGCGAAGCGCAAAACGATCTGAGCGTGCACGGGGCATTTCGATCTGCCGCAAGCCATCGCGCTTTTCGCTCCGCCCGATATCCTCTCACCGATCGGCTGGCGGTGACCTGAGAACAAAGCTGGACGGCGGGCGTCCAGCTGCCGGAGAAAGTGTCAACCGCTGTTGGCACTGTAAGCCACCCCATACCCGCGCCTAAAGGCTATCCGACCTGCCCTTCCGTTGGCGCCGCATCCCAGTTGCAGTTCGAGTCAACCTTGCCTATTTTCCCGGACCTTCGCCGCCTTAGCTCAGCCGGTAGAGCACGTCATTCGTAATGACGGGGTCGCGTGTTCGAGTCACGCAGGCGGCACCATTTTCCCCATGTTCGGCAGATGCCCGGCATATCGCGCGGTGCCGGCGTGAGGGTCGATCAACCGCAGTTTCCATCCACGGCCAAATGCAGCCAGGCCCCGTAAGCGGGATACTCGGAAAATCGTTCGCAAGCAGGCATTGCGCGGTATAATGCCGACCGCACAGGACTGGCTGGTCCTGCCGGACTTGAGACCTGTGGGGAGGGGAGATGCAAGCTCGTAACGGAATTCGGCAGCTGTGGGCGGCCGCGATGCTGGGCGCAATCGCCGTAACTCCGGTGACAGCGGCCACCATGGTGAAATTCACCGTACCCGGCGCCACGCGAACGTGGGGCGTTTCGACCAATACCAATGGCGACATAACCGCCGGGTGGACCGACGCGGGCGCCAACGGCATCAATGCGAGCTGCCAGACGGCCGGCTATCTCTGGAGTGCGCAGAAAGTGCCGGCGGGCTTCATTCGCACGCCTTGAGTTCCGACACTCACACCTCCGCCCCGCCAAAGGCCCGAGGCGGCGAGCGAGCGGCGGCAGCCGACGGAACGCGTTCGGCCGGAAGTTTTGCCGGCAGTCTCGAGGCCGATGTCGCCACGGCGTTCGGGCATGTGCGGGCGTTCCGCCAATCGTGGTCGGAGCCGATCGACATGATCGGCGTATCCCCCCAGCACTGGCTGCAGCTCTCGCTGCTGCCGAGCACGCGGACAGAACGCGCCCGTTTTCCCGAGCATTGGCAGCCGCACCATTTCGAGCCCATCGGCGAGCTGTTCCTGCTGCCCGCCGGCGAGCCGGTGCATACCAGGAGCGAATGCCGCGCGCAGGTGACCGTGGCGTGCGCGTTCGAACCTGAAGCAGTCCAAGACTGGCTGGACGAAGAATTCGAATGGACGGATGTCCGCCTGAAGGGCAGCCTCGACCTGGCGAGCCCGACGATCCGCGATCTGCTGGTTCGGCTTCGCAGCGAGATCCGTAGTCCCGGCATGGCAAGCGAAACCCTGGTCGAACTTATGGCGGGCCATATTGCCGTCGAGCTTGGCCGCCACCTGCGGCTTGTGGGTGAGCGCCGCCCAGCCGGCGGCCTCGCCTCCTGGCGGCTGCGCACAATCGAAGAGCGGCTGGCCGAGGTCTGCGCGCCGCCGTCCTTGCAGGAGCTTGCCCAGCTGGTCGGCCTGTCCGTGCGCCAGCTGGCCCGCGGATTTCGCGCCTCGCACGGCCGCTCGATCGGCGCCCATGTCGCCGCCGTCCGCGCGGAGCAGGCAAAGCAGCTCCTGGCATCCGCGGCGTGCGTGAAATCAGTGGCCGATGCGCTCGGATTCAGCTCGACCGCCAACTTCACTGCCGCCTTTCGGCGCGTCACCGGCGAGACCCCTCGGGCATATCAGGCGCGCGTGGCAAAAGACTCGACGTCGAGGTCAACACGCGTCTAGAGCATGGGCTTTTCCGCCGAGATCACTCACCACCCTCGTTGTCAGAATTCCCAAGCCATCCCTGTGTTCGCCGCGTTTGTCGTTGGCGCGCAGACGCGCCCGCCATTTGATCCTGCGTGAACATCCCGCTCCCAACCCGCCGCCTTGCTGGCAGGTCGCGGCCTGGTGTCATCAAAATGGCATGCCTGCAACATGCGGCGGGGTTGCACCGCGCTGGCGCACGGCGGACGATTGTTCTAGGCACGACCGTACGTGAGGAGACAATGGCACACCCGATTGACCTGACCGGCGGCCTGGCGCTGGAGAAGGACCTTGTGTTTCCTGCCCGGCCGGAAGAGCCGGAAATGCGCGAAAGCGTTTCGGTCTGGTTCTATGAGGAAAGCGGCGCGTTCGGTTTTCCCCGCATGGGCATAGAAGCCGAGGCGGCAAGCTGGGACAACCGGCGCCTGCAGGCTGCGTTCACTTTCGCCGACGGGCGGGCCCTCAATGGCGCAAGCCAAGGCAAGCCACCGTCCGCCATCGATGGGAACGGCCGGCCCACCATCATCGGCGCCGGCCCGCTCACGTTTCGATGCATCGAGCCCTTCCGGCGGTGGGCGATGACCTACGACGGCGAGGCACTGGACGGCACCGTCAACGAACAGATCGAGGGAACTTACGGCCGGCACGGCAAGAAACCCATCAAGCTTTCCGTCGACATGACCATGGTGACACCCGCCTGGGTGCAGGAATACGCGATCGACGAAAACGCCAGCCAGATCGAAAAGGACAATGCCGCTGCGATGGGGCTCGGATATCGCCTCGAACACCACTTCCGTGCAACCGGAACCTATGAGATCGACGGAAGAACCTATCAGTTCGCAGGCGTCGGCACGCGCATACACCGCCAGAGCATCCGCCGTCTCGAGGGCTTTTATGGTCATTGCTGGCTGTCGGCGGTTTTCCCGAATGGCGATGCGTTCGGTAGCCTCGCCTATCCGCCGCGCGACGGCAGCGCCGACAACTATTCGTACAACGATGCCGTGATCTTCAAGAACGGAAGACTCTATCCGGCGCGCATCGTCAAGGCGCCGTTCCTGCGCCGCATCCTGCCTGCTGGCGACGAAATGCTTCTTGAGCTGCAATCGGCGCTGGGCCGCACGGTCATCGAGGGCACTACGGCGCTCAACACGTTCCGCATCGGCAATCCCGACATCGGCGGTCTCAATCTGCAGCAGGGCGGCGCGCTGTTCCGTTGGGGCGATCAGAAAGCCTATGGCATGGTGGAACGATCCACACACGAAAGCCTGACAACAATCGGCTGAGGAGAGCGCAATATGATCAAGGCGGAATTCCCTGCCGACAAAGCAGTCGAGGGAACGCGATATCCGCCGCCGCATGACGAGAAGTGCCGCGGCCGCAAGACTTGGCCGTTGACCAAGCGCTATGGCCTCGCGCAGTTCGGTGTGAACCGCGTCGAGCTTGCGCCGGGCGCATGGTCAACGCAGCGCCACTGGCACAGGACGAACGACGAGGTCGTGATCGTCGTCTCCGGCGAAGTGGTCCTGGTGACCGACCTTGGCGAGGAGGTTCTTGGCCCGGGCGATTGCGTGGCATTCAAGGCCGGTGATCCCAATCCGCATCACCTCCAGAACCGCAGCGATAAACCGGCCGTCTTCTTCGACATCGGCGGACGCGACTGGAGCGACGTCTCGACGTTTCCCGATGCGGGATTCGAAGCACGGCCGCACATCGAGATCCGGTTCAAGCCCATCAAGCCATGACGATCAGGCTTTTCTACTTTCCTACGCCGAACGGACGGAAAATCAGCATCGCGCTGGAGGAAATGGGCCTGCCCTACGAGATCGTGCCGGTGAACATCCTCAAGGGCGAGCAGCAGCGGCCGGAGTTTCTCGAGATCAGTCCCAATGGCCGCATTCCTGCGCTTGTCGATCGGACTAGGGATGGCGAGCCGGTCCGGATTTTCGAATCCGGCGCGATCCTGCAGTATCTCGGGCGCAAAACAGGCCGCCTGTATCCGGCAAACGAAATCGTCCGTTGCTCGGTCGATTCCTGGCTGTTCTGGCAAATGGCAGGCCTCGGGCCGATGGCGGGCCAGCTCAGCTGGTTCATCCGCGTCTCGAATATTCCCGGACGCGAGGCGCGCGATCATGCGTACCCGATTCACCGCTACACCAAGGAGGTCAAGCGCCTCTATGGGGTACTGGAGCGGCAGCTGTCGGGCCGCGAATTCATCTGCGGCGAATATTCGATTGCCGACATCGCCTCATGGACCTGGGTAGATCAGTATCATCAACACATCGGTGGTCTGAGAGACTATCCCAACATCGCGACGTGGCACGCGCGCATCGCCGGGCGCCCGGCCGTGCGACGCGGCATGACGGTCTGGATGCCGGAATCCGACGAAGGCTGGTCGGCGGCCGGTAACGCCGCACAGATCGCGCAAGGTGCCGAGCGCCCAAGCGGTCCAAGCTAGAGCATCGCTGCAGCTTCGTATGGGAACACCCATTTGGACCGCGGACCTCCGAGTCCGCATGCGCGCTCGGAGGCGCGCGGTCCGTTTGTTCTTTGCTTTAAATCGCGCACCCAAAGCCGAGTTGCGCGCCAATATCCCGTTCAACACGAAGCGCACGAAGACACGAGGTTTTTTGGGATTGCCCGCGCGAAGCGCAGAGCTTCTTCACCGCAAAGTCGCAAAGGCGCCAAGGTACTCAGAGCTCGAAGGTCCTTGGCGCCTTTGCGGTTTTGCGGTGAAAATTGATTTTTGCGCTTCGCGCGGGCGCGGGGGACCGTGGCGATTTTCGTGTCTTCGTGACCTTCGTGTTCAAACGATATTGACGTACCACGAATCCGCGATGCCTTACCCCTTAAGTTTCGGCATCACCTTGTCGGCCCACAGCTTCGCCTGCTGGTACACAAGCTCGTATGGCAGACCGCCAAAGCTGAAATTGGCGAGAATCTCATAGTCGCCGACCATTTCCTTGCGGATGAGATGGTGCTCGACCAGTTCTTCCGGCGTGCCGATCATGTTGCCGCCAATGTAGTCCCGGTAGGCCTTGTCGGCACCGCCCGCTGCCTTCGCAGCATCGCCCATATAGGCATACGTTGAATAGGACGGCAGCTCCTTGAAATGCGGGCTCATGAACTCGTAGTGGTTGGCCACGGTCTCGAACATGCGGCTGAAATACTTGTCGCAATATTGTGTGACCTTCTGCTTGTCCTCGAAGCACAGCACGAAGTCCGAGATGATGAACGGCGGCGGCTTCCGGTTATGCAGCTGCTCGAAAGTGGCGCGGTAGTGTTTGATCTCCGGAATCGCGTTGCGCCAGTCGCCCTGACTGAACCGCAGCGTCTGAAGCCCGTAGCGTGCCGCTACCTCGACCGATGACGGCGACATCGACACCATGACCGTGCGGTCCTTGAAGGATTTGAACGGCCGCGGACGGATTTCGGTGCGTGGGATCTTGTACCATTTGGAATCGGCCTCCACGATTCCGGTTTCCGTCCCTGCC
>Ga0335085_10002230_pt1 | contig 36946 bp, 39 predicted proteins | sample Lox_Sample_45_FD_206712 | JGI IMG/M metagenome (GOLD analysis project Ga0335085, IMG submission 206712) | Soil microbial communities from Loxahatchee National Wildlife Refuge, Florida, United States - Lox_Sample_4.5 | ecosystem: Environmental > Terrestrial > Soil > Wetlands | place: USA...
GGGGCCGCGTAGAACGCGGCCAGCGTGCGCAGGTACTCGCCGGGCCGGGCGGCGGGCGGGATGCCACCGGACTGCAGCATGACGCCGATCCGCGGGCGCAGCTGCCGCGCGTCCCGCGCCGGGTTCAGGCCCAGCACCCGCACGGTGCCGGCCTCCGGCCGCCGGTATCCCTCGCAGATCTCGATCGTGGTGGTCTTCCCGGCCCCGTTCGGGCCCAGGATCGCGGTCACCGCGGCCCGCCGGGCCAGCAGCGAGAGCCCGTTCACCGCCGTGGTCCGGCCGTAGTTCTTGACCAGTTGGTGGATCTCGACCGCGGGTCCGCTACTCACGCAGGCGAGTCTAGAGGCTCGGCCCGCACGGGCTTTGCGCTCCCGGGCAGCCGGCGCCGCGCGGCTTTTATCAGCGCGCGGAACAATCGCGGATCCGTGCCCTGTTCCGGGTGCCATTGCACCGCGATGAGAGGTTCATCACGATCGGCCGATTCGACCGCCTCGATGGTGCCGTCCGCGGCCCACGCGCTGGCCACCAGCCCGTCGCCCAGCCGGCCGATGGCCTGATGGTGCGCGGTCGGCACGTCCAGCCACTGGCCGCCATCGGGGGCCAGCTCGAGCAGGCGGGCCAGCCTGCTGCCCGGCGCCACCCGGACCGGGTGGGTGCCGAACGTGCCCGGCGCGGCGCTGTGTTCGCAGGCACCGGGCCCCCCGCCGTCCGGCAGGTGCTGCTCCAGCGTGCCGCCGCGCGCGGTGTTGATGATCTGCAGGCCACGGCAGATGCCCAGCACCGGCACCCCGGCGGCCAGCGCGGTGGCCAGCAGGTCCAGCTCGGCCCGGTCCCGGCCGGGCTGGACCCGGGTGGTCTTGGGGTGCGCGGCCGCGCCGTAGCCGGCCGGGTCCAGGTCGCCGCCGCCGGACAGGATCAGCGCGTCCAGCCGCTCCACCGCGGCGGTCACCCCGGGCACCGGCGGCAGCAGCACCGGCACCCCGCCCGCCGCCGCGACCTGCTCGGCGTAGCCCAGCGGCAGCAGCGCGCAGGGCAGCCGCCACGGCCCCCACTGGGCCTCTTCGCCGTAGCTGCTGATGCCGACGAGGATCACAGTGCCGCCTCACTCATAGGGGCGTCACGTACGCGCCGGAGATCCCGCCGTCCACCAGGAACTGGGCCGCGGTGATGAACGAGGCGTCGTCGCTGGCCAGGAACGCGATCGCGGCGGCGATCTCGGTGGGCTCGGCGAACCGGCCCATCGGCACGTGCACCAGCCGCCGCGCCGCCCGCTCCGGGTCCTTGGCGAACAGTTCCTGGAGCAGGGGAGTGTTCACCGGGCCCGGGCAGAGCGCGTTGACCCGGATGCCCTCCCGGGCGAACTGCACGCCCAGCTCCCGGCTCATGGCCAGCACGCCGCCCTTGGACGCGGTGTAGGAGATCTGGGAGGTGGCCGCGCCCATCACCGCGACGAACGACGCGATGTTGATGATCGACCCGCCCGGCTGGCCCGCCGCGACCTGGCGCTGCATGTGCGGGATCACGTACTTGCAGCACAGGTACACCGAGGTCAGGTTGACCTCCTGCACCCGCCGCCAGGCGTCCATCCCGGTGGTCAGGATGGAGTCGTCGTCGGGCGGCGAGATGCCCGCGTTGTTGACCGCGATGTGCACGCCGCCGCACTCGCCGGCCACTTGCTGGTACAGGTCCCGTACCGCGTCCTCGCTGGTCACGTCGGCCGGCACGAACAGGCCGCCGACCTCCTCGGCGGCCAGCTTGCCCGCGGTCGCGTCCACGTCGGCGACCACCACGGTGGCCCCCTCGGCGGCCAGCCGCCGGGCGCTGGCCAGCCCGATGCCGCTGCCCGCGCCGGTGATCACGGCGACCCGGCCGTCCAGCCGCTGCGGGTGTGTACTCACTCGGGCTCCTCGTCGTCGGTGGCGATGAACACGTTCTTGACCTCGGTGAAGGCATCCAGCGCGTCCGGGCCGAGCTCGCGGCCCAGACCGGACTGCTTGAACCCGCCGAACGGGGTCCAGTACCGCACCGAGCTGTGCGAGTTGACCGACAGGTTGCCGGTCTCCACCCCCCGGGCCACCCGCAGCGCCCGGCCCACGTTCCGGGTCCAGATCGAGCCGGACAGGCCGTACGGGGTGTCGTTGGCGATCCGGATCGCGTCGGCCTCGGCGCCGAACGGCACCACCGTGACCACCGGCCCGAACACCTCCTCGGTGAACGCCGGGTCGTCCGGGCCGACCGGGGCCAGCACGGTGGGCGGGAACCAGTACCCGGGCCCGTCCGGGGCGCTGCCGCGGAACGCCACCGGGGCCCCGTCCGGCACGTAGGACGCGACCTTGTCCCGGTGCTCGGCCGTGATCAGCGGGCCCATCTCGGTGCCGGGGTCGGCCGGGTCGCCCACGACCACACCCTTGACCGCCGGTTCCAGCAGCTCCATGAACCGGTCGAACACGCTGGCCTGGACCAGGATCCGGGACCGGGCGCAGCAGTCCTGGCCCGCGTTGTCGAACACCGCGTACGGCGCGGTGGCCGCGGCCCGCTCCAGGTCGGCGTCGGCGAACACGATGTTGGCGCTCTTGCCGCCCAGCTCCAGGGTGACCCGCTTGACCTGGCGGGCGCAGTCGGCCATCAGCTGGCTGCCCACCTCGGTGGACCCGGTGAACACGATCTTGCGCACGTCCGGGTGCCCGGCCAGCCGCTGGCCGACCACCGAGCCCTTGCCCGGCAGCACCTGGAACACGCCCTCGGGCAGGCCGGCCTCCAGGGCCAGCTCGCCGATCCGGATCGCGGTCAGCGGGGTCCGCTCGGCCGGCTTGGCGATCACCGGGTTGCCCGCGGCCAGCGCCGGCCCGAGCCCCCAGCCCAGGATGGGCATCGGGAAGTTCCACGGCACGATCAGCCCAACGATGCCGACCGGCTCCTTGAACGTCACGTTCAGCCCGCCGGGCACCGGGATCTGCTGTCCGAGCAGCCGTTCCGGGGCGGCCGAGTAGTAGCGCAGCACGTCCCGGACGTTGCCCGCCTCCCAGCGGGCCTGCCCGACCGGGTGCCCGGAGCCCCGGACCTCCAGCTCGGCCAGCTCCCCGGTATGCGCGTCGATCACATCGGCGAACCGGCGCAGCAGCGCGGCCCGGTCGCCGGGCGCCACCGCCCGCCAGGCCGGCTGGGCCGCCGCGGCCCGCGCCACCGCCTCGTCGGCCTGCTCCGCGCTGGCCTGCGGCACCGTGGCCACCGGGGCCTCGGTGGCCGGGTTCAGCACCGTGAACGTGGACATGCTGCTATCCGCTCCCAACTCGCCGTGCTCACATCCGCTCGAAGCTGCGGTGCAGCTCCCAGTCGGTGACCGCGGCGTCGAACGCCTCGATCTCCACTCTCGCGGCGTTCGCGTAGTGCTCGACGACTTCGTTTCCGAACGCCACCTGGGCCAGCTCGGACTTGCGCCACAACTCGAGTGCGTCGCGCAACGTCGTCGGGACCCGGCCGCCGGGATCGCTGTAGGCGTTGCCGGTGAACGCGGGCTCCAGCGGCAGTTCGTGGTCCACGCCGTACAGCCCAGCCGCGATCATCGCGGCGACGGCCAGGTACGGGTTGACGTCGCCGCCCGGCACCCGGTTCTCCACCCGCAGCGCCGGGCCGTGCCCGACCAGGCGCAGCGCGCAGGTGCGGTTGTCCACCCCCCAGCGGACCGCGGTGGGCGCGAAGCTGCCCGGCACGTACCGCTTGTAGGAGTTGATGTTCGGCGCGTAGCACAGCGACAGCTCGGACAGCGCGGCCAGCTGGCCGGCGATGAAGTGCTCACCGAACGGGGACAGCCCGTGCGGCCCGTCGCCCGCCATGACCGGGGTGCCGTCGGCCGCCCGGGCCGACAGGTGGATGTGGCACGAGTTGCCCTCGCGGGCGTTCGGCTTGGCCATGAACGTGATGCTCATGCCCTCCTGGTCCGCGATCTCCTTCGTGCCGGTCTTGTAGATGGAGTGGTTGTCGCACGTGGTCACGGCGTCGGCGTAGCGGAACGCGATCTCCTGCTGGCCCAGGTTGCATTCGCCCTTGGCCGACTCCACCTGCAGCCCGGCCCCGGCCATGCCGTTGCGCAGCCGGCGCAGCAGCGGCTCGATCCGGCCGGTGCCCAGGATCGAGTAGTCCACGTTGTAGCTGTTGGCCGGGGTCAGCTCGCGGTAGCTGGAGGCCTGGGCCGTGGCGTAGCTGTCGTAGTACACGATGAACTCGAGTTCGGTGCCAGCCAGCGCGGTCAGCCCGCGCTCGGCCAGCCGGGCCGTCTGGGCCTTGAGGATCTGCCGCGGCGAGGCCACCACCGGGGCGCCGTCGTGCCAGGTCAGGTCGGCCAGCACCATGGCGGTGGCCTCGTGCCAGGGCACCCGGCGCAGCGTGGACATGTCCGGCACCAGGACGAAGTCGCCGTAGCCGCTCTCCCACGAGGACATCGCGTACCCGTCCACGGTGTTCATCTCCACGTCCACCGCGAGCAGGTAGTTGCACCCCTCGATGAAGTGCCCGGCCACGTCGTCCAGGAAGTAGCCGGCGTCGAGCCGCTTGCCGGCCAGCCGCCCCTGCATGTCGGTGAAGGCCACCACCACGGTGTCGATGTTGCCTTCACCGACCTCCACGCGGAGCTGCTCCAGGGTGAGCATCCCGCGCCGCTGGCTGTGCGGGGTCACTCCGCGCTGCTTGTTCATGGGCCTCCAGTCCTGTGCCGCTCAGCCGGCCAGCTCTTCTTCGATCGCGGCCAGCTCTTCCGGCGTGCCCTGGACCCGGGGCCCGGTGAACCAGTTGCGCGCCGACACCAGCCAGTAGATGCCCGCGAAACCGATCACCGCAACGACCGCGAACACCGCGTAGTTGAAGGTGGTCCAGGTGATCGGGCCGACCTGGGGCAGCATGAACAGGATGGTGATGATGACCACCCAGGTGACCGCGATGATGCCGACCACCTTGCTCCACCGGCCCAGGTGCCACGGGCCGCGCTGGAAGTTGTCGCCCTGGCGCAGCCGCAGGAACGTCGGCAGCACGTACGCGATGTACAGGCCGATGACCGCGATGGAGGTGACCGCGGCGTACGCCGTGTAGTTCCACAGGTAGGGCAGGCCCAGGATGAGCGCGCCCGCCGCGGCCAGCCAGATCGCGTTGGTCGGCGTCCGGGTCCGCTTGTTGACCCGGTGCCAGATCGACGAGCCGGGCAGCGCGCCGTCCCGGGAGAACGCGTAGATCATCCGGGAGTTGGCGGTGACCGAGGACATGCCGCAGAACAGCTGGGCGCCGATGACCACCAGCAGCAGGAACTTGGCCCACGCCGTCCCGGCGGCGTCGATGAAGATCTGCGCCGGCGGCACCCCGGTGGCCGAGGTGCGCTCCGCCTCGTAGTGCTGGATGGCGAACGTGATCCCGATCAGCAGCACCCAGCCGGCCGCCAGCGAGACCAGGATGGACATCACGATGCCGCGCGGGCCGGCGGTGGCCGCGCTGTGCGTCTCCTCGGTCATGTGCGCGGACGCGTCGTAGCCGGTGAACGTGTACTGGGCCAGCAGCAGGCCGATCAGCACGATGTAGATCGGGGCGACCTTGAGCCCGGTGTCGTTGACGAAGTGGCCGAACACGAAGCTGGCCGACTGGTGGTGTGACGGGGCGAAGATCAGCACGCCGACGATGATCAGCACGCCGAGGATGTGCCACCACACGCTGACGTCGTTCAGCAGCGCGACCAGCCGGATGCCGAACTGGTTGAGCAGCCCGTGCACCAGCAGCACGATCGCGTAGATCAGGATCGTCACCGAGTGGGCGGTGCTCCAGCCCCACGTCAGCGCGCCGAACGCGTTGATGAAGAACGCGGCGCCGAAGTCGATGCCCGCGGTCACCGCGACCTGGCCCAGGAAGTTGAACCAGCCGGTGAACCAGGACCAGGCCGGCCCGTGACTGGGCGCCAGCTTGGCCGACCAGTAGTACAGCCCGCCCGCGGTCGGGTAGCTGGAACAGACCTCGGCCATGGCCAGGCCCACGAACAGGGTCATGATGCCGACGAACAGCCAGCCCCAGACGATGACGGCCGGGCCGCCGGTGGCCATGCCGAACCCGTACAGGGTCAGGCAGCCGGACAGGATCGAGATGATCGTGAACGAGACGGCGAAGTTGGAGAACCCGGACATCCGGCGGCGCAGCTCCTGCGCGTAGCCCATCTTGTGCAGGGCCTGCTCGTCTTCGCTGAGCGGTGCCGCTTGCTCGTTGACCGCCATCGCTGCTCCTTCGAAGAGCAAATGGTTTATTATCCGACCATTGATGGATAGAGCAGCGGCGATGTCAAGACCCGCAGCCGGATTTCCGGAGAGCACCGGGCCGTCATCCGGGCTGGAGCTGACGGCTGTGCTCGGCCCGGTCCGGGCGCAGAACGCGTTCGAGGAGACCGTCGAGCGGCTGCTCACCGTGATCAAGCTGGGCGTGATCGCTCCCGGTGACCGTTTCCCGGCCGAACGCGAGCTGGCCGGGCTGCTCGGCGTCAGCCGGATCACGCTGCGCGAGGCCATCCGGGCCCTGCAGCTGGCCGGCTACGTGGAATCGCGGCGCGGCCGCCTCGGCGGCACGTTCGTCATCGCCACCCCGCCCGCGCCCAGCCCGGCCGAGCTGCGCCGGATCGCGGTCGAGGACGCGGACAGGATCAGCGACGCGCTGACCTTCCGGCTGGCCGTGGAGACCGGCGCGGCCCACGTGCTGGCCCAGTCGGTGGCGGCCCGGCCCGCCGACCCCGGCCCGGGCGAGGTGCTGCGCGCCCGGCTGGCCGCGCTCAACGAGGCCAGCCCGGAGGACTACCGGCGGATGGACACCCTGTTCCACCTGTCCATCGCGGAGCTGACCGGGTCCAGCCTGCTCGCCGCGGCCTGCGCCGACGCCCGGATGCGGCTCAACGACCTGCTGAACGCGATCCCGGTGCTGCAGGTCAACATCGACCACACGACCGCGCAGCACACCGCGATCGTGACCGCCATCCTGGCCGGTGATCCCGCCGCCGCGCAGCTCGCGATCGCCGAGCACCTGGACGGCACCGCGTCCCTGCTCCGCGGTTTCCTGGAGTAGGAAGGCCCGATGACCGTGGCCGGGCCCTGCGCCTCTAGGCTGCGCTCTGGCCCCGGCTGGACCGGAACGTGCGCCGGTAGGCCTGCGGGGTGGTGCGCAGCGCCCGGCCGAAATGCTTGCGCAGGTTGCTGGCGGTGCACAGGCCGCTCCTGGCCGCCACCGAGTCGATCGGCAGGTCGCTGGTCTCCAGCAGCCGCTGGGCCAGCCGGATCCGCTCCCGCAGGATCCACTGGTAGGGCGTGGTCCCGGTGCTGGCCAGGAACCGGCGGGCGAACGTGCGCGGGCTCATCGCGGCGCGCGCGGCCAGGTCGCTGACCGTCACCGCCTGGTCCAGGTGGGCCTGCAGCCAGCTGACCGTGTCGGCGAACAGGCTGGTGCTGTCCAGCTCGGGCAGCGGCGTGTCGATGTACTGGGCCTGGCCGCCCTGGCGGTGCAGCGGGACGACCAGGTCCCGGGCAATCTGGGTGGCGATCTCGGTGCCGTAGTCGAGCTGCACCACGTGCAGGCACAGGTCCAGGCTGGCCGCGCTGCCCGCCGAGGTGAGCAGGCCGGTTTCGTCGGTGTACAGCACCCCGGGGTCGACCGTGACCCGCGGGTAGCGGCGGGCCAGTTCGGCGCACTCGGCCCAGTGCGTGGTGGCTGTGTGCCCGTCCAGGATCCCGGCCTCGGCCAGCACGAACGCGCCGGTGCACAGGGAGATCAGCCGGGCGTTCCTGGCCCGGGCCTGGCGCAGCGCGCCGAGCACGGCCGCCGGCACCTGGCCGGGCCGGCCGGTGGGCGGCACGATCACGGTCTGCGCGGTCTCCAGCTCGCCCAGCCGGTGCGGGACCTCGATGGCCAACCCGGCATCGGTGCTGACGGACGGCCCGGTGCCGCAGACGGCCAGCCGGTACAGCGGCGTGCCATCGGCGGCGGTGAACTCGCCGCCAAAGATGTCGCAGGCCACCCCCAGCTCCATCAGGGCCACCCGGTCGTAGACGACGACCGCGACCCGGTGCGGCGCGATGCCTGGAAGGTTGGCAGTTTTGTCCTGCACTGTGTCAATGATGCCACTTCCGGCCGGGGCTGACCAGGGAGAGAATGTCGTTATGCGACATGCCGAGCTGACCATCACGCCGTCCGGCGCGGCGCCAGTGAACGCCGCCGGCCGGGTGCTGGCCCGGATGTTCGGCGCGTCGCTGGACCGGCAGCTGGCGGCGGGGCAGGCGGCCGAAGCGGACCGGCTGCTGGCCGCCCGGGCCCGGTACATCGTCTCGCTGCCCCGGCGGCGCGCGCTGGCCCGGGACTGGGAGCACCTGCTGGCCGTCGCGCACCGCGCGCCCACCCCGGCGGTGCCGCTGTGCCGTGAGCGCATCGCCGCGGCCGAGCCCCGCATCCGCGAGCTGGTGGCCTGCCTGCGCGTCCCGCTGCCGGTGCCCGCGCAGGGCGTGGCCGCGGCCACCACGCTGCTGACCGACGCCACCGGGCCGCTGTACCACCGGCCCAGCCGCGCCGCCCTGGACGATCAGCTGCGCGAGGCGATAGCCCAGCTCGACCCGGCCCGCCCGCTGCTGCCCTAGCCCTGAGCGGGCGGGCGGCGGATGGCCCGGACCTGGCCGGCCAGCGCCCGGGTGATGGCCTGCCGGATCCACCAGGTGGCGTACGTGGTGAACGGGTAGCCCTTGTCCGGGTCGTACTTGTCCACCGCGCGGATCAGGCCCAGGTTCCCCTCCTGGATCAGGTCCAGGAACAGCATGCCCCGGCCGGTGTAGCGCTTGGCCACCGAGCAGCCAGGCCCGCTGCCGGCCGGCCGCCTGGCCGCGCAGCATGGCCCAGGCCCGGGCGGCCGCCTCGAACGTGTCCTGCACCAGGTCGGCGGCCAGTTCCCGGTCGCCGTGGGTGCGCACGCAGGCGTGCCCGAACAGCCACCGGTCGTGCCCGGCGAAGAAGCGGCCGAGCTCAGCCACGTAACGGCCCGGGATCCTGGTCTCGCTGGAGTCCACCACACCTGTTTAGTCGCACGGCGGCGGCAAAACCTTTAGCCAGCCGGGTGCATCACTAGCCATAAGCAATCTTCCGTAGCCGGCCCAGGTCAGTAACCGTGATCGACCGGTACCCAGTGGACACGACGCCATGTTCCCTCAGGTCACGAAGCACACGCTGCACGGCGGGCTGTGAGGCCAGAGCCAGCGAGGCCATCTCGGGTTGGGTCAGCGGCGACTTGAGCACGGCCCGGTTACTTTCCGTGTCGCCGTAAACCTCGGCGAGTTGCAGCAGCACCCGGGCGACCCGGGTAGGGACGTTGCTGCCGCTGAAGTCGACGCGACGGGCGGTTGCCACCCGCATTTTCGCCGCGATCGCGCTGCTTACCGCGTGGGAAATATCCGGATCACGCCGTATGCAATCAATAATATCCTCTGACTTTATAACGCGTGCCATTACTGTGCCGCAGGTGCTGACGGTCGCCGAGCGGGGGAGCGCGTCAATGGCCGCGAACTCCCCGACCACGTCGCCCCGCATTCGGATGGCTAGCAGCACATCGGGGCCGCCGCCGGGCGTGCTCGCGGTGACCTTAATGATGCCTCGGAGGATCAATACCGCAAACCGGGACTTATCACCCTCGCGGAAGAGGATCTTGCCCGGCCCTGGATACCGGACGAGGCTCCCACGCTGGAGCAAGCGATCCCGTGCGGCGTTAGGAAGCGTTCCGAGCAGGCTGCCGGCCGGCCAGTCGCCTATCATCCAAGGGTTCCTTCCCGGCCCACCAACGGACCATTGTCCGGCCAGGTCATTCCATAGCATAGGGCGATTCGGCTATCCTCGGCGGAGTACACATCGCCAGCGGGCGGGGGAAGCGATGGCTGGAATGGTGGCAGGCGTCAGGAAGCTAGTCGTTGCCTATGACGTCGAGCACTACAGCGGGCGCGGGACTCGCCGCGAGTACGTGACTCAGCAGCGGCTTTCAGACGTCCTCGAGTTCGCATTCCGGGAGGCCGGCGTGCCAGTCGGCGCCGCAGAAGTCCAGGAGCAAGGGGACGGCGGACTGGCCTTGCTGCCGACCGGCGGCACGGTGGACGAGCCCCGTCTCATCGCCGGGCTGCTCGGTGCCCTGGTTCAGGGACTTACCGAACTGAACGAGGATCTCGTCGAGGATGCCCGGGTCCGGCTGCGCGTTGCCCTGCATGAGGGAGTGGTGCACCCGGCCGCTCATGGGTATGTGGGGCCAGCGGTGATCGAGGCCTGCCGGCTGCGGGACGCGGACCCGGTCCGCTCGGCCCTGGCTGGCAGCGACGCCCCGCTCGTGGCGGTAGTGGCCGATGGCCTGTACCGTGACGTGCTCTCCCAGGGGTACCACGGGATGCCAGCCGCTGCCTTTGCGCCGGTGGAGGTTCAGGTCAAGTCCTACCACGGGAAGGCGTGGACATACCTGCCCGGTGGTGCCCGGCACCCCGGCTCGGCTGCCCCCGTTGGCCAGGTGAGCGGCCAGGTGCTGCCCAGCACGTCGGCTCTGGGGGAATTCCTGGATAGCCCTCCGGATGCCTGGTGAGCAGGCCAGAACTTCTCGCGCTGTTCGGCGAGGACGACGACCAGCGCCGCGTTCTCACCCGGCAGTACTTCTACATTCCCGCGCCATCCCGTGACGGGACGAGCAGCGCATGCACTGAGGCAGGTTGTGCTTTCCTGCACGAGCCCACGGTCGCGGTCCTGGTGCCATCGGACCTGCCACTGCTGTCGCAACGCCGTCCCGGCTTCGCCAGCCTCCGTCACGTGCTGGCGCGCTTCAGCTTCATGCTCGGCCGGCTACCACCCAAACAGGCTTACGTGTCGGCCACGTTCACGGTCACCCTTGGTCATCCCGACGCGGTCGTACGGCTGCAGCGCCCAGCCTGGGAGGTACCGGGCGATGCCGAATCGACCGATACGGTTACCACTCAGTTCTCCGCAGCCATGGACAGCCTGGCCAAGCTTGGGGCCCAGCGAACCAGGGTCAAGGGCACGACGCGGCACGGAGGCCAGCTGCCCGTGGTCACGGCGGAAAAGCGCGCTCGTGGAGACTTTGGCTGGCGGTACGAGGCCCGCGATGGCACACCGCTGGTTCCCCGGATCGAATACGCGCTGGCCTGGATAGAACTGCCCCGTGAGGTCACGGAACTCAGCGGTCACCTCAGCGCGGAGGCCATCATCGAGGTGCCGAGGTTCGGCGTCCGGCGGGCGCTTCACACCATGCCCGGGGCGCCGCCCGTGCTCTTCCGCCTTCCGCTCGGCGTCCCGCAGTGAGGCGACAGTCCGGCGGTCACCTACGGCTAAGGCGCCGGCAGCAGGAACGGCGTCTGGTATTCCGGGCTGGTAGCCACCGAGCGCTGGATATGGGCTAGCCCCCGTTCGAACGCTTCCGGCACCGGGTGGCCAGCGAAGAGTCCCGTGTAGAAGCCGACGCTGAACTGAATCGCGGCCTCGTCGCCAATCTGCCAGCGCATTCCGACAACGTGGTCAATCTGCTGGGACATTGCCTTAGCCAGCCGCTCCGAGTAGCACGCGTTGACGATAACGCAGCCGATCGTGGACCGGTGCAAGCCGAACAAGCTGGCTAGCCCCTCTGGGGTCGTCCGGGCCACGCCACCGACGGCGTCCTCGAGGAGCAGATTGCCATCACTGTCGCCGTGCCCGGAAAAGTGCACGAACTGAGGGTCGTAGTCCACCAGGGCCTGGCTGAGGTCGTCCCACTGCGATGCCGGGCAGAACTCGATCCGGTACTGGTCCCGCGTCTTCGACAGTTGCAGCCGTTCCTTGACCTTCCTCATCTCGAGGTCTGTCCGAAGCGGCGGCAACTTCAGGTCCGGGTCATTTGGGCTCGCGGTCAGGTACAAGACAGTTTTACCGCGATCGGCCATCGTGCCCTCCCCGGCCAGCACCCGCAGGCTTTCCTCTTGCGTCGCCTGCCGGATGGAACCCCGCCCATCCGGATACGTGAACGTCAGGTGCGCGATGACCGGCACCTGTCCGCTTTCCTCCGCGATCATGCTGAACGTGAACCTGGCCGTGGCGCCGGGACGCAACTGGGGAACCCGCGACCGCCTGCCGTTAGTGCGGAAGGGCCCGCTGATCTCCGTGGTAACACCGCCGAGGACGACATCAGACGTATTCTGCACCATGACCCTTATCTCGCCCCAGGCCCGGGCCGGAAGCTTGCTGACCGCGTCCTCCAGCCTGACCGCGACTCTGGGCACCGACCGGGGCGATGCCGCCCGGGCCGACGGCGCCGGCACGACGGTGAGCTTCCTGCGGAAGTCGGCCTGGTAGGCCGATACCCCATATTGGTCACGGTAGGAGAAGTTGCCGCTCGTCAGCTCGAATTCGCCGCTCTTGCTGGGCTCCACCGTTATCTCTTGGACATGCGTGCCGCCCGGGGAGATCAACGGGATCTCTACCCGGCTTCGCCCCTCGAGCAGGGTCATGCCTGACGGTAGCTCAAACGTGAAGACGATGCCTGAGCATGCTCCCTGGCTCGTGTTGGTGAACCGGATCGCCAGCCGGGCCCTCCGGCCGGCGACGATGTGGGTGGGCTGGATGGAGACTTCGATCATGACCTGCCGCTTGCCCGCCTCCCTGGTTGTCGACCGCTACTGCGGTGGCTGCCGATACTGCGGCCCGTACTGCTGTCCCGGCTGCGGCCCGTACTGCTGACCTGGCTGCCCCCACGGCTGTGAATACTGCGGTCCTGGCTGGCTGCCTGCCTGCGGTTGCGCCGCGGCGGCCGCCCGTGCCTGCGCGGCCGCCCGCTGGGCTTCCTTGGGGTCTATCCAGCCCGGGTGCTTGGCCGCCCGTGCGTGATGCTGATCGACGCACTGCTTGCAGTGCATGGCGGGTTGCGGCACCCGCTTGGCTGAGGGCAGGGCGGCTTGCGGGGCCCGCCTGCCCTGGTCCTCAGCTGAGTCGTCGAAGGCATCGTCGGCCGAGACAACCCACCCGTGCTGCTCGCATACCGGCTTCCCGCAATGGTGGCAGGCGAAGATGGACTGGCCCGGGGATTCTGATCCGCCGTCCACGGTGCACTTCAGCGTCATGGCTAGTCTCCCAGATCCTCGCCCAGATCCCTGAGCTCCGCTTTGAGCCTCGTGACTATGTCCCGGTAGACGTTTTCCGATATCCGTCCGGTCATCACTGCCTCGTCAGCGATCTTCCATTGCCGTCTGAGGTCGGCCTTGAGCTCCGCCTTGTCATCGGCTTCCGGGCGGAGTGCTGACGGTGTCACGATCACCGATTCGACTATCTCCGCGGAGTTGCGGGTGAGTGGTTCGGGGATCACCCCACGCTCGAGGGCAGGCGGTTCGAAAACCTCCGCCGCGGTGACGGCGGCCGTCGGGCCCAGTGTGTTGTCCGCCCCCGCCGTCGGCCAGCCAACGTACGCCATCGCGGCGCTCTCACTGAATACCTTCGTCACCTTGCTGTGCAGGTCATCCCACTTGTTCTCGATACGTTCCCGCAGCTTGCCGTCGGCGTTGCCGCCCGTGGCGTAGGACCCCTTGACCGTCACCTGGACTGCGGTCTTCCCGGCGGAGGCGCCCGAGGCGCCCTGGATTTCTTCGCCGCGCACGTGGATGTCAAAGTCGATCGGGAACACGCCGGTGTAGAAGCGGCCCGTCACGTCCCAGACGCGGTTCAGCACGTCGGCCCGGCTGTCGTCCCGGTACGGCGCATGCTCGACCACGCTCTTCACGTAGTAGTCGTCCTTGCTGATCGCGTCGGTGAGCCTGATGATCACGCTGTAGTTGGGAACGACTCCGGCGAACTCGTCGAGCCTGCTCCTGTTCTCATCGCCGGGGTTGTTCTCGTCGGGGATCACCCGGTCGTCCTGGTACCTGATGGCGCCAAGGTCGACGGTGAAATCCACCGTCACCCTGGTCTTCGCGGACGGAACCAGTTGCCGCTCTGCGTGCCTGCCACCCGGCAGGTAGAGGGCGACACCGGTTACGCCGGAGAGGGTCCCCTCGAAGGTCGCCTCGATGCGCCCGGACAACGTGGATTGCGGCGGGATCGGCCGCTCGAAGCGGATGGTCAGGGAACGGCTCCGGCGTTCCTGTAGCTGGCTGTAATTATGATCTGGATCCCTGGGCGGGACCTGCTGCCAGTCGATGATCCGGAAGTTCTCCCCTTGCGCCGGGGCCGTGGTCGCCGCATTGCCCGGGTCGGCGCTCTCCATGTTCCCCCAGCTGGCGGGAACGGCCAGCTGGATCCGGTCGAACAATTCGATCACGGGGCCGCGGGCATCGCTCAGCGGGGTGTCGGCCGGGGAGTCGGGACCGCCGCTCAGCGGAGTCCAGTGCAGGTCGATCTGCAGCGTCCGCTGGTCCGAACCTGGCACCAGCGATGGGACGATCCACAACGGGATCGTCTTGGGCTTCCGGCCGTCCTGCAACTGGTAGGTAACCGTGGGGTTCCACTCGCCCTCATGGCGTCCTGCGGTGGCCGCGAAGAGATCGTGGCCGGCCGCGTTCCCCCGGAACCACAGGCCGGTCCCGGCGTCGAGGACCAGCGGCTGGGCGGGCGCGAAGGTAAGCCCGGCCGGCCCCCGCAGCATGGCGAATCCGGCGTTGAAGCTGACCGGCGAACCCTCCGCCAGCCGGAACTTTCTGCGGTACTGCTTCATCCGCTCTTGCCAGTCGGAGTGGGTCATCGAGAAGGCGACCGTGCCCGTGACCTCGCCTGCCGAGCTCTGGTAACCGCCCTCGGTCAGGTCCACCCGGGCTTGCAGACGTTCGCTGACGCGCGCCGCGCGCACGTGCGCGAACAGTGGCAGGTCTGGCGCCGTGGTGGCCATCGCCGCGCGGCTCTGCTGCAGCCGGTAGACGCCGTACCCGGCGACCCCGGCCCCGGCCAGCAAGAGCACGATGCCCGGTACCGCGGCGAAGATCGTCACGAGTATGCCAATGACCGCGACAACGGCCCCGATGACCACGAAGCGGTCCAGCCCGTGGACGGTGTGGTCGTGCTCTTCGCAGTGGTAGACGGCGGCCTGGGGGATGTCCAGCTTCAGCCCGCCGTACTCCTGGCTCGCCAGCTTGCCCGACGGGCCCTGATCGCGGGCCAATTTGCCCGCCACCCGGAACGCGTAGGGGCTGTGCTTTTCGCACATGGGCTTGGCGCAGTGGTGGCACACGCTGTAGATATCCGTCGATCCGCACCGGTAGCAGCTGACCTCGGGTGCGCGCTCTACTGTATTGACAGCCATCGTCCAGTTACCTCCGCCAGGCCATGTGATACTGGTAGCGGTCCCGTAGCGCCTTCTGGAGCGCGTTCATCTCACGGGTCATTTCCCGATGGTCACGGGGCAGCCTGCCCAGCATGTGCAATCTGATCTGCCCGGTGGCCTTACCCCCCTTGGTCTTCACTCTGCTGTCGCCCATGATCTGCTCGCGCTCCAGGACGTGGCGCGTGCCCTCCACGTAGACCCACAGGTCCATCTGGTCCGGCCCCCGGCGGCGCTTAGCCCTCAGGAACCATTCCGGGGAATCAGGGTCGTGGGCGTCCTCGGTACTCTTATCCTCAATTTCGCTGAATCCCAGGCCCTTCAGCACGTTTCTGATGTCGGTTACCCGCATCTCATCCGGGATGATGTCGTCGAAGACGATGTTGTGATACGGGGAGAAGGAACGCTTGGCGAATGCGTCATCGACCACCAGGGTTCCATTAACGGTGACGCGCGTCGTCAGGGCGGGAAACGCTTCCCGTCCCGTCTCGGGGCTCGTCGAAATCTCCCTGCCGATGGCGTTGAAGAGCCGGGGCTCGAGCCCGGACATCAGGTACCCAGGGATCTCGATCTCGGCGCTCAGCTTGAGCTGAGGGGTGCGATACAGCTCGCCGGGATGCTCGATCAGGAGCCGCATCGGCGGCGATTCGTAGTTGATCGTCCGCGCGCGGCCACCGTCGCCGTTCTCGGCGACCCTGCCCATGCCCAGCTTCTCCCATTCGAGGCGGCGGTCGGCCGGGTTGTACCGCACCGGGAACGGCCACCAGTCGGCGCCCTTGATCTGCTGCCCGTTCTGCTCCAGTGTCGCGTACGCCTCTAGCTCCGTCGTGCGCAGAGAGGTGATCGTCGGCCAGTCGATCGTGACCCGCCTCACCTCCGGATTCGAGGTTGGGACATTGGGTCTTTCCGGGTCGAACGGCAGCGAGAGATGGACCGTCATCCGTATCAGCAGGACGTTCTGGAAGCCGACCTTCTGCCTGATCCGGTCGACGACCTTCGCGTAGAGGCCGGTGTCCTCGGGAGTGTCCGCCAGTGCCTCGGCCAGGCTCATGTAGTCAACGGCGTCGGGGTCCATGACGTCGATTTCGAGACCCGCGGGAATGATCTCCGGGTACCTGGGCTGGTACTCGTGGGTGATCACGCTTGACTTTCGCCCGGCGGTCAGGTCCGGAGTTCGCGGGAGGGGTACCGCGACGGGGATTACCCCGTACTCCGCACGCATCCGCACTCCAGTCGGCAGGCCCTCAACGTGATCATGCTCGGCGAGCACGAGGTGGCCAATGGTGGCCTCCGGATCCGCGGCCGGTCGGCTTCCGCCCCGCGCACGCTCGACGTCCCTGGCCGCCTGCCGGGTGAAGTACCGCAGCCCGTCATAGGGGACGGTGATCTCGATACGCCCGTTGTGCTGCTTCCCCCGCGTTCGCTGCGGGTTCACCGAAATAACCTGGTCTACTTCATAGGTCTCGGTGACCTTGGCCTTTTCTGGTACGGCCCGGGCGAATATCATTCCGTCACCTGTATTCCATCCCTCACCAGAACCGCCACCCCGTCCTTCAATGTCGATTGGTATTTAGATACGGCTGAACCATCAGTAATCTTCCGCATGGGGGCTGCGGGCGGACCTCAGCGCCTGCGCGCTGTCGGCCGCCCTCGCTTACGCATGCATGGCGGCATCCGCGACCCCCCTCTCCCGCGCGACTCTAGCCATTCAACGGCAAGCTCTGCCGACGATAATGGTCGGCAGTGTGCCACTGTGCCACTACTCAGACGCGGGAATCTGATCAAAGGATGTCATCTCACTACCGTTAGGCGAAACTATCCATCCGGATATAGATGCTTACCTAGGCAGACGACGGCAATCGTGAACGCGAAGGATGATGGGATTCGCCGGAAGAGACGTTTTTGTACGGATTGTCAGCTGACATGAATTACCTGGCATGTCCGCCATATCGGCCCGGCGGCTGGACCGGCCCAGTGGGCAGCTGGCCAAGCAGGGCGAACTGGCCCCGGGCGTACCCGGGTTCGACGGTCCAGCCGCAGGCTGCCTCCCAAGCCGTGACGGCGTGCCGGGCCGCGCTCAGCCGGGCTGGAGGGAGGCCGCTGCCGGGGAGGTCGGCCAGGTCGAGGTCGGTGCAGTCGACGCGGGCCTCGTCCCAGTCGAGCAGCCCGGGGCCGGCGGTGGAGATCCGGATGTTGGCCGGGGCCAGGTCGCCATGCACCACCGCCTGCGGGGTGCCGGCCAGGCCCGCCCAGGCCTGGCGGCAGGCGGTCACCACCCCCGCCGGCATGGCGGACAGGTCCACGTCGCCGCCGTGGCCGGCGGTGAGCAGATCCTGAGTGGACGCGAAGCCGGGGCGCTGCGGCCAGCCCGTGGTGATCTCGTGCAGGCGCCGGACCGCGGCCGTGACGGCGGGCCAGTCGTGCGGGCCGGGCGGGGCGCCGTCCAGATAGGTCTGGACGATCACGCCGTCCACGTGACGGCGGCCGTCCAGCGCCGCGACGGTCACCGGGACCCGCAGGCCACGGCGGGTGAGGTGGTCCAGCAGGCCGATTTCCCAGTCCAGGCTGGCTGGTGGCCGGCGGGACCGGCGGGCGACCAGGCGTTCACGGCCGCGGCGCAGCTCCAGGACCGGGTTGCGGTGCCCGCCGCCGAGCGGGCCGATCACGTCGAGCTGGCCCCAGGCGGCCAGCGTCGCGTGCATCAGGCCTGGGCCGGGCGGTAGGCGGCGACCAGCGGCAGGAAGAGGTCGTCGACGATGGCCGCGATCCGTTCGGGAGGCACCGGCTTGAGCGTCATCAGCAGGTCGTGACGCATCAGGTCGAACGGCAGGGCCAGGACGGCGGCCGGGATCTTGTCCAGGTCGATCTCGCCACGCTCCCGCGCCCGCTGGAAGATCCGGTCTGACCACAGTGGCCGGTCGTCCAGCACCTTGGCCCGCACCTCGGCTGGCGTGAGCCCGGTGCTGGCCTGCAGGCCAGAGAAGACCGAGGTGACGACGACGGTAAAGGAGTACCGCGCGTCGTTGACGCTGCCGAGCAGGGCCAGCATGTCGCTGCGCAGGCTGCCCGTGTCCGGCATCTCGACCGGGTGTGTCCTGCCGTAGTGCGCGATGGCGGCCATCGCCAGCGCGTCCTTGCCGGGCCAGCGCCGGTACAGCACGGCAACGCCGGTCCTGGCCCGGTCGGCGACCGACTCCATGGTCAGCCGGGCGAACCCGGCCTCGACGAGTTCGTCCCACGCGGCGTCGAGCAGCGCGGCCTCGAGTTCGTCGCCGCGCCGCCGCTGCCGAGGTAGCTGCCCGGTCACACCGATCACCATAGCGAGCCGGCGGCCTTCTTGATAAGAGAGGCTTCCCTTTCTTATCGTCCGGCCGTATTCTCAGATAAGAGATGAATCCATCTCTTATCTGAGAGAGGTGCCATGCCCGCCGTCACGACCCCGGACCCAGGCCCGGACAAGATCGACCCACAGGTGCTCAAGAGCGCACTAGTCCTCGTCGTGGGCGCCCTGGCGGTCATCTTCGACACCACGATCGTCAGCGTCGCGCTGCACACTCTGGCCGCACAGTTGCATACGTCGGTAGCCACCATCCAGTGGGTCACCACCGGCTACCTGCTCGCCCTCGGCATGGCGGTGCCGCTGTCCGCGTGGGGACTGCAGCGGTTCGGCGGCAAGCGGCTGTGGATGTTTGGTCTCGCGGTCTTCCTGGCCGGCTCGATCGGCTCCAGCCTGGCCTGGAACGTGGGCTCGCTGATCGCCTGGCGCATCGTCCAGGGTGTCGGCGGCGGCATCATCTTCCCGCTGCTGACCACGCTGATCATGCAGGCCGCGGGGGGCAAGGCCCTCGGCCGGACGGTCACCATCGTCGCGCTGCCGGCGCTGCTCGGCCCGATCCTCGGCCCCCTGGTCGGCGGCGCGATCCTCACCCACTTCAGCTGGCGGTACATGTTCTGGGTCAATGTGCCGTTCTGCCTGGCCGGCCTCATCCTGGCTGCGCGGCACATGCCCGCCGACCGGCCCGGCCCGGACCGGCCGCGGCCACACCTCGACCTGCTGGGCCTGGCCCTGCTGGCCCCGGGCATCGCGGCCGTCATCCTCGGGCTGAGCAACGCCGGCACCACCACTGGTTTCGCTCACCCCGATGTCCTCGCCCCGCTCGGCACCGGTGTCGCGCTGATCGCCGCGTTCACCGGGTACGCCCTGCGCCGCCCCGGTGCCCTGGTCGACGTGCGGCTGCTCGCCCGCCGCCCGGTCGCCTCGGCCTCCGCGGTGCTGTTCTTCTCCGGGTTCTCGCTCTACGGCGCCATGCTCCTGCTGCCGCTGTACTACCAGGAGGTACGCGGCGTCTCCGCGCTGACGGCCGGGCTCATGCTGGTCCCGCAGGGCGTCGGCGCCCTGCTGTCACGTGGCCTGGCCGGGCGGCTGACCGACACCATCGGCGCCCGCCCGATCGCCGTGGCCGGCTTTGCCATCGTCGCCGCGGCGACCATCCCGTTCGCGTTCGCCGGGCCGGGCACCAGCCCGTGGCTGCTGTCCCTGTGGCTGGTCATCCGCGGCTTCGGTCTGGGCGCGGTCACCATCCCGGTGATGGCCGTCGCCTTCCTCGGCCTGGACAAGCAGCAGATCGCCCACTCCAGCGTGGTCACGCGGACCGTGCAGCAGGTCGGCGGCTCGTTCGGCACCGCGGTGCTGGCCGTCATCCTGTCCGGCGCGCTCGCCGCCCGCGGCGGCGACGCGGCCGCCGCGTTCGACATCGCGTTCTGGTGGGCCACCGGGTTCTCGGCCCTCGCGGTGCTGCTCGCGCTGTGGCTTCCCGGGCCGGTTAGGTTGTCCTCATGGATGGACCGCCGGCCGCGTACTTCGACACCGCCAGCTGGAACCGCCGCGACGTCGTCTCCGGGGGAGCGCGCATGATCCCGGTCAGCACGCCGGCCGGTGAGTTCCGGGTCTGGACCAAGCGGGCCGGGACCAACCCCAGCCTCAAGGTGCTGCTGCTGCACGGCGGCCCCGGGGCCACCAGCGAGCTCTATGAATGCTTCGACACCTGGTTCCCGCGGGCGGGCATCGAGTACTACCACTACGACCAGCTCGGATCGTTCCGTAGCGACCAGCCGGACGACGGGTCGCTGTGGGACCTGGCCCGCTTCGTCGACGAGGTCGAGCAGGTCCGCAAGGCGCTGGGGCTGGACCGCAGCAATTTCGTCCTGCTCGGCCAGTCCTGGGGCGGGCTGCTGGCCATGGAGTACGCCGTCACCCATCAGCACAACCTGAAGGGGCTGGTCATCTCCAACATGATGGCCAGCGCCGGGCGGTACAACGACTACGCCGCTGATGTGCTCATGCCGGCCATGGACCAGGCCGCGCTGGCCGACATCAAGCGCTACGAGGCCGACGGGACGACCAGCGACCCGCGGTACGAGCAGTTGCTCATGGAGCACCACTACCGCTGGCACGTCTGCCGGATGCCGCTCAGCGAATGGCCCGAGCCGGTCACCCGGTCCCTGGGGCACATCAACCCGGCCATCTACGTGCCGATGCAGGGGCCGAGTGAGCTCGGCCTCAGCGGCACGCTGGAAGGCTGGGACCGCACCGCCGACCTGGCCAGCATCGACGTCCCGGCGCTGGTCATCGGCGCGGCCCACGACACCATGGACCCCGCTCATATGCGCTGGATGGCCGGGCAGCTGCCGCAGGGCCGGTACCTGCACTGCCCGGACGGCAGCCACCTGGCCCAGTTCGACGACCCCGGGCACTACTTCCCGGGCCTCATCGAGTTCCTGACCTCGCTCTGAGCCCGGCGCCAGCCTGGGCGCGGCGCGGCCACCGGGACCGCCCGGGTCAGCGGCGCAGCCTGGAGCAGCTGAACGTGGTGGCCAGGTTCTTCGGCCCCAGCCCCCACCAGTCGGTGAACCTGACCGTGATCGTCCCAGCCGGCCGGTGGTCGCAGTAACGCAGCCACCGGTCGGCCGTCAGCACCCAGTTGGAGGCCGGCCCGGCGTAGTGCCGGACCGGGTACCGGAAGTCCATGGCCCAGCCGGCCACCAGGACCGCGACCAGCACGCCGACCGCGGCGATGGCCCTGGGCCGCGGCCACCACCGGCGCGCGTAGGCGTCGGCCGCCACGATCAGCGCCGCGTCGAGCAGCAGGATCGGCAGCGTGGAGTACCGGGCGCCGTGCTCCATCCGGACGGTGACCCGCTGCTGCGGCCCGCCCCAGGCGAAACCCGAGGTGAACGCGGTGAACAGCAGGCCGTAAGCCACGGCGGCGAGGATGAACGCCCGGCACCGCCCGGGCTGCCTGACCACCGCGTACGCGAGCACGAGGAAGATCAGGCCGCCCACCAGCGCGGCGGCGCCGTTCGCCCCCAGCAGGTGGCGCAGGTGCCAGGACAGGTGCCAGCCCAGGGCCGGCAGCACGACCTCGTGCGCGTAGTAGAGCACCGCGTTGACCGGGTTATGCGGGTGCAGCCGGGACAGGTGGCTGCTCAGGATGATCACGGCCTGCAGCAGGGCGCCGGCCGCCCAGCCGGCCGTCGCGGCGTGCTCGCGCAGCCGCCGCGGCAGTGCGATCACCCGGGCCGCGAACAGCGGCAGGAACAGCAGTGACAGCGAGGTCGACGCGGCCGCGGCGAACGCAACGACGGCGGCCAGCGCCAAGCCGCCCCTGGTGCGCGGACGCCACAGCGCGGCCCAGAACAGGGCGACGAGCAGGTACCAGATGGTGTTGACGCCATTGTCGGCGATCTCGAGCTGCGCCACCGGCAGCAGCAGCACGGACAGGCCGATCAGGGCGCGCGGCCAGCGCGAGCTGAGCTGGCCCGCGCTGGCGTAGTAGGCGAACAGCCCGCACGCGGAGGCGACCAGGGCGCCGCCGGCAGCGAAGACGACCGAGGCGTCCCTGATCGGCACCAGCGCGGCCACCTGGCCGATCAGGCGCGGGAACAACTGCAGGTAGCCGCCATAGGACTGCAGCACGTGCCACGGATGCGCCAGCGCCCAGGGCAGGTAGACGCCCGGGTCCTCGGCGTAGACGCTGTGCCAGGCCGGCCGTCCGCCGATCCGGGCCAGCATCACCAGCGCGCCGAGCGCGACGAGGGCCACCTGGATGAGCAGGAACGCCCAGCGCGGCAGGCCGCCGCGCGGGGCCGGCTCGGCCGGCGCCGGGAACAGGTCGGCGAGCATGGCGCGGACCGGCTGGTCGCTGGCCGGCGGCGGGTGCGCCTCGGACCCGGTCTGCCCGGGCGCGCGTAGGTCAGGCGCGGACATGCCCGGAACCTACCACCAGCCGGCGAAGCGTGAGCGCTTTGCGGAACGGGCTGGCGTGCGGCCCCGGCACGGCCGCGCCTGCTGTGGCGGCACGCGTGGCTGCCCAGCTTCATCGAAGCCCAGCCGGCCGGGCTGGGAAGCTGATCTCTCGCGATACTGCCGTCATGACACCTTCATGGGCGGCGGCGCGGCAGACCGGGACGAGGACGCTGAGCGCGGAGGACTTCACCACCGCGATCGGCGCCAGGTACTTCGAGGACTACCAGGCCGGGGCGGTCTACGAGTACGGGTACGCGACCGTGGATCAGGAGGAGCTGCTCGCGTTCGCCCGGCGGTTCGACCCGCAGCCGATCCACGCCGACGCGGCGTTCGCGGCGGCCGGGCCGTTCGGCGGGCTGATCGCCAGCGGCTGGCACACCAGCGCGATCCTCATGCGGCTGTTCGCGGACCACTACCTGTCCCGGGTGGCCAGCCTGGCCTCGCCCGGGATCGACGAACTGCGCTGGCCCGCCCCGGTCCGGCCGGGGGACACGCTGCGGCTGCGGACCACCATCGCCGAGACCCGGCGATCCAGGTCCAAGCCCGACCGCGGCCTGGTCTTCACCCACGCCGAGCTGCTCAACCAGGACGACCGCTGCGTGCTCAGCCTGACCGCCATGAACCTGCTCAGGCTGCGCGACGAGGCGGGCTGAACCGGACCCGGCTAGCCCAGGGTGATCGCGTCCAGCCGCTGCTTGATGAACTCGCCTGAGACCACCGGCGGCCAGTCGTTGGGCTGGCCGACCGGGGGCCGCAGCGACTCGATCACCGCGTCGTGATCGGCCTCGTAGAAGTAGACCAGCGAGACCAGATCCTCGTCCGGCGCCTCGGCCTGGGGTGGCAGCACCCGGTGCCGGTTGGACTTCCACCGGCCACCGCTCCACCGGGCCAGCAGGTCACCCGCGTTGATGGTGAACGTGCCCGGGTGGTACGGCACGTACTCCCAGCCGTCCGCCTCGGTCCACACCTGCAGGCCGCCCCGCCCCGGCTCACGGTCGAGGATGGTGACGGTGCCGAAATCGGTGTGCGGGCCGATCCGGAACTGGCCGGGCTCGGGTTCGCCCGCCATCGTCATCGGCGGGTACCAGTTGATGTTCATCGTGTGCGTGGCGTGCCCGGTGTGCCGGGTGAAGAAGTCGTTCTCCAGGCCCAGCGCGGCCGCGCAGATCACCAGCAGCTCGTCGGCCAGGCCGCGCATCCGGGCCAGGTAGCTGACCACGGCGGGCTGCAGCCCCGGCGCCTCGGCCGGGTACACGTTGGGCTGGAACCAGTACCCGTCGGCCACCGGGTCACCGGTGGGCTGGTCGGCGCCGACGGCGAAGGACTCCTTCAGATCCGGCGGCGTCTCGGTGCCCTCGGCGTACCCGTTCCCCTCGACGCCGGTCGGCAGCCAGCCCCGCCCGGCCACGGTGACCGCGTACCGCTGCTTGACCGCGGGCGGCAGCGCGAAGAACGCGCGGGCCTCGGCCCGGACCTGGGCCGGCCGCGCGGCCGGCACGCCGTGCCCGGAGATGAGGAAGAACCCGACGCTGCGCAGGGCCGCGTCCACCTGGGCCGCGACGCCGGCCCGGCCCGCACCGTCGGCGCGGAACCAGGGAGCAAGATCGACTATGGGGACCGAGGCTGGCATGGGACTCCTACGGGGCTGAGACTCAGTTGCCGCAATTGTCCCAGGTCAACGGGCCGGCCCGAAATTCGCTGGGCGGCGGGCCGGGCCGGGGTTAGCGTGCCGCTATGCCGGATGCCCAGCCGCCCAGGGTGGTGCCGTGCGACTACGACACCGACCCGGCCCGGTTCGCGGCCAACCTGGCGTTCCGGGCCCAGTCCGGCCGCGGCCGGCCAGGAGTGTTCGTGAGCGTGGCGCGGCGGATCACCGCCGGGGACTCGGCCGGCCCGGTCCTCGAACTGGGCGGCGGCGCCGGGCCGCTGGCCCGTGAACTGGCCGGGCACGGTGTTTCCCAGGTGGTCGTGGCCGACCTATCCGAAGGCCCGCTCAGCCAGGCGCCCCGGCCCGCCGTGCGGACCGACGCCCGGGCGGCCGGGTTCCGGGCGGCGTCGTTCGGCACGGTAGCGGCGTTGTGGATGCTGTATCACCTGCCTGAGCCGGCGCTGGCCTTGCGCGAGGCACGGCGGGTGCTGCGCCCGGGCGGGACGTTCGTGGCCTGCGCGCCGAGCCGGCGCAACGATCCCGAGCTGGCTACGGTGCTGCCCGGCTGGGGCCGGCCGCTGACGTTCGACGCGGAGAACGCGGCGGAGCAGGTCGGCCGGTTCTTCGAGGTCACCGGCACGCAGAGCTGGGACGCGCCGCTCATCGACCTGGCCAGCGCCGGTGACGCCCGGCGCTACCTGCGCGGCCGGGGGCTGACCGAGGCCGCGGCCAGCCAGGCGGCCGGGCAGGTCGCCGTGCCAGTGCGGCTGACCAAGCGCGGCACGCTGATCTGGGCCCGCAGGCGGGCTTAGCCGCGCTAATAGGGATGACTCTCAGCAATCAATCGAATACCCGACGCGCTGAGGGGCAAACGAGGGCCCGGGGGAGCGGCCCGGGGAACATCGGCGCGGCCCGGCGGGTTCGCCAGGATTGCGGACGCTATGACCAGGTTCACGGGGTCCGATTGCGGTGCCGGAAACATTTACGGCACAATGTTGTTGTGAAAAGCGTGGACCAGCGGACCAGCAGTGTGGGCACGGCGCGTGGCGCCGCGCTCGGTGCTGCCCCGGCCCACGGCCCGGCGCACGTTCCGGCGCAGGCTGGTTCCGAGCCGGGCACCCGGGCCCGGATCGCCCGGCTGATCCTGGAGAACGGCCCGGTCACCGCGGCCGGGCTGAGCACCCGGCTCAACCTGACGCCCGCCGCCGTCCGCCGGCACCTGGACAACCTGCTGGCCGACGGGATGATCGAGACCCGGACCGCGCGCCGGCCGGCCAGCCGCGGCCGTGGCCGCCCGGCCAAGCTGTTCGCCATCACCGACGTGGGGCGGAGCGCGTTCGAGCACGCCTACGACGACCTGGCCACCAGCGCGCTGCGGTTCCTGGCCGAGACGGCCGGGCCTGGCGCGGTGGCCGAGTTTGCCCGGCGCCAGCTGGCCGACCTGGAAGACCGCTATCGCGGCGTACTGTCCGGTGCGACCCCGGCACAGCGGGTGCAGATCCTGGCCGAGGCGCTGTCCGCGGACGGCTACGCCGCGTCCGCTAGCGGATCGCCGGTTGACACGGCCGGTCCCGGGCAGCAGCTCTGCCAGCACCACTGCCCGGTGGCACACGTGGCCGCCGAGTTCCCCCAGCTGTGCGAGGCCGAGACGGAGGCGTTCGCGCGGCTGCTCGGCACGCCGGTGCAGCGGCTGGCCACGATCGCGCACGGAGACGGGATCTGCACCACGCACGTCACCGCGCCGGCCCTGCTCGGCGCGCGGACCACCAACACTGATAACGCAACCGGAGGCATCTCCGTATGACCACGACCGCACACCCGGAGCTTGACGGGCTTGACCGGTACAAGTTCGGCTGGGCCGACTCGGACGCCGCTGGGGCGGCGGCCCGCCGCGGGCTGTCCGAGGACGTCGTGCGCGACATCTCGGCCAAGAAGAACGAGCCGGACTGGATGCTGGACCTGCGCCTGAAGGGCCTGCAGCTGTTCGGCCGCAAGCCCCTGCCCAGCTGGGGCGCGGATCTGACCGACATCGACTTCGACCACATCAAGTACTTCGTCCGGTCGACCGAGAAGCAGGCCGCGAGCTGGGACGAGCTGCCGGCCGACATCAAGAACACCTACGACCGGCTGGGCATCCCCGAGGCCGAGAAGCAGCGGCTGATCGCCGGGGTGGCGGCCCAGTACGAGTCCGAGGTGGTCTACCACAAGATCCGTGAGGACCTGGAAGAGAAGGGCGTCATCTTCCTGGACACCGACACGGCGCTGCGCGAGCACCCGGACCTGTTCCGGGAGTACTTCGCCACGGTCATCCCGCCGGGCGACAACAAGTTCGCCGCGCTGAACACGGCGGTGTGGTCCGGCGGCAGCTTCATCTACGTGCCCAAGAACGTGAACGTGGAGATCCCGCTGCAGGCCTATTTCCGGATCAACACGGAGAACATGGGCCAGTTCGAGCGGACCCTGATCATCGTGGACGAGGGCTCCTACGTGCACTACGTGGAGGGCTGCACCGCGCCGATCTACAAGTCCGACTCGCTGCACTCGGCCGTGGTGGAGATCATCGTGAAGCCCGGCGCGCGGTGCCGGTACACCACCATCCAGAACTGGTCGGCCAACGTGTACAACCTGGTCACCAAGCGGGCCGTGGCCCAGTCCGGCGCGACCATGGAGTGGATCGACGGGAACATCGGGTCCAAGGTCACGATGAAGTACCCGGCCGTGTACCTGATGGGCGAGCACGCCCGGGGCGAGACCCTGTCGGTGGCGTTCGCCGGCGAGGGCCAGCACCAGGACGCCGGGGCCAAGATGGTGCACTGCGCGCCGAACACGTCGTCCACCATCGTGTCCAAGTCGGTCGCACGGGGCGGCGGGCGGACCTCCTACCGCGGCCTGGTCCAGGTCCAGGAGGGCGCCGCGCACTCGAAGTCCACGGTCAAGTGCGACGCGCTGCTGGTGGACACGGTCAGCCGGTCTGACACCTACCCGTACGTGGACGTCCGCGAGGACGACGTCGAGATGGGCCACGAGGCCAGCGTGTCCAAGATCTCCGACGATCAGCTGTTCTACCTGATGAGCCGGGGCATGACCGAGGACGAGGCCATGGCCACCATCGTCCGCGGCTTCGTCGAGCCGATCGCGCGTGAGCTGCCGATGGAGTACGCGCTCGAGCTGAACCGGCTGATCGAGCTCCAGATGGAGGGGGCGGTCGGCTGATGGCGGACCTCCAGGGGGCGGTGGAATCCTCCGCCCCGGTCTCACGGCTGCACGAACGCAGGTCGTTCGACGTGGCCGACTTCCCGGTGCCGGCCGGGCGCGAGGAGGAGTGGCGGTTCACCCCGCTGCGTCGGCTGCGCGCGCTGCACAGCGACACCACACCCGCGTCCGGCAAGGTCGCGGTGGACTTCGACACCGCGCCGGGCGTGTCCGCGGTGCGCGCCCGGCGGGGCGATTCCCGGCTCGGCACCTCGTTCGTGCCCGCCGACCGGGTCAGCGCCCGGGCGTTCGCGTCCTTCGACGAGGCGACCGTCATCTCGGTGCCGCCGGAGACGGATGTGCCGGAACCCACGGTGGTTTCCGTCCGCGGCGAATCCGTGGAAGGTGCCGCGTTCGGCCACACCGTGGTCAAGATTGGGCATAACGCCAGGGCCGTGGTGGTGCTGGACCATGGCGGCGCGGCCACCTATGCGGACAACGTCGAATTCGTCGTGGGTGACGGGGCCTCGCTGTCGGTCGTCAGCCTGCAGGACTGGGCCGACGACACCGTGCACGTGTCGCAGCATTACGCCACCGTCGGCCGGGACGCGGAACTCAGCCACGCGGTGGTCACGTTCGGCGGCGGGGTGGTCCGGCTCGCGCCGTCGGTCAGCTACGCCGGCCCGGGCGGGGACGCGCAGCTGCTCGGGCTGTACTTCGCGGACGCCGGGCAGCACCTGGAGCACCGGCTGTTCGTGGACCACAGCCAGCCGCGCTGCCGCAGCCGGGTGGACTACCGGGGCGCGCTGCAGGGCGGGTCGGCGCACTCGGTGTGGATCGGCGATGTGCTGATCCGGCCCGAGGCGACCGGCACCGACACCTACGAGCGCAACCGCAACCTGCTGCTCACCGACGGCGCGCGCGCCGACTCGGTGCCGAACCTGGAGATCCTCACCGGCGAGGTGGTCGGGGCCGGGCACGCCAGCACCAGCGGGCGGCTGGAAGACCAGCACCTGTTCTACCTGATGGCCCGGGGGATCCCGGAGAACGAGGCACGCCGCCTGGTGATCCGCGGCTTCTTCGGCGAGCTGGTGGCCAGGATCGAGGTCGCTGAGGTGCGGGCGCGCGTTACCGCTGCCATCGAGAACGAACTGGCCAAGCTGCCATGAGCGACAGCACGGGGACGTTCGTGCGGGTCTGCGGGCTGGACGAGCTGCCCGCCGAGGGCGCTATCGGGGTGCAGATCGGTGACCTGCCGGTGGCCGTGGTCCGGGTCGGCGGCGAAGTGTTCGCGCTGCACGACGTGTGCTCGCACGAGGAAGTCCCGCTGTCCGAGGGCGAGGTCTACGACCACACCGTGGAGTGCTGGCTGCACGGCTCCTGCTTCGACCTGCGCACCGGCGCGCCGACCGGGCCACCGGCCACCCAGCCGGTGCCGGTGTACCCGGTGAAGGTGGACGGCGATGAGGTGTATGTCGCCATTCCCGCCGATTCCGCCGGTAACTGACGAATACTGATGATGACCTGGAGATATTTCTGATGGCCACTCTTGAGATCCGCGACCTGCACGTCAGCGTGGACGCGCCGGCCGGCGAGCAGGGCGCAGGCGACGCGCGGGAGATCCTCCGTGGCGTCGACCTGACCGTGGCGTCGGGCGAGACCCACGCCATCATGGGGCCGAACGGCTCCGGTAAGTCCACCCTGGCCTACGCGATCGCCGGCCACCCCAAGTACCACGTCACCCAGGGCTCGGTGACGCTGGACGGCGAGGACGTCCTGGCCATGACGGTGGACCAGCGCGCACGGGCCGGCCTGTTCCTGGCCATGCAGTACCCGGTGGAAGTGCCCGGGGTGACGGTGTCCAACTTCCTGCGCACCGCGGTCACCGCGGTCCGCGGCGAGCCGCCGAAGCTGCGTGTGTTCCTCAAGGAGATGCGCGAGGCCATGGCGGCGCTGTCCGTCGAGCCGTCGTTCGCCGAGCGCAACCTGAACGAGGGGTTCTCCGGCGGGGAGAAGAAGCGGCACGAGATCCTGCAGCTGGAGCTGCTCAACCCGAAGATCGCGGTGCTCGACGAGACCGACTCCGGGCTGGACATCGACGCGCTGCGGGTGGTGTCCGAGGGGATCAACCGGTTCCGCGCGGGCGAGGGCCACGGGGTGCTGCTGATCACCCACTACACCCGGATCCTGCGCTACGTGACGCCGGACTTCGTGCACGTGTTCGTGGGCGGCCGGATCGTCGAGGAGGGCGGCCCGGAGCTGGCCGAGCTGCTGGAAGCCGAAGGCTACGAGAGGTTCCTCAAGGCGGGAGCCGTTTCATGACCCTCGACGTGGCGCGGGTACGGAAGGACTTCCCGATCCTGGACCGGCAGGTCCGCGACGGGCAGCCGCTGGTCTATCTGGACAGCGCCAACACGTCGCAGAAGCCGCGCCAGGTGATCGAGGCGCTGGACGAGTTCTACGAGCGGCACAACGCGAACATTCACCGGGCCAGCCACCAGCTGGGCGAGGAGGCCACCGCGGCCTACGAGGGCGCCCGGGTCAAGGCGGCCGGGTTCATCGGCGCCCGGGACGAATCTGAGGTGGTGTTCACCAAGAACATCTCCGAGGGCATCAACCTGGTCGCCTATGCGATGGGGAACGCCCGCTCGGGGCGGTTCCAGCTCGGGCCGGGTGACGAGATCGTCATCACCGAGATGGAGCACCACTCCAACATCGTGCCGTGGCAGCTGCTGTGCCAGCGGACCGGCGCCACGCTGCGCTGGTTCGGCGTGACCGACGACGGCGAGCTGGACCTGGCCGGCATCGGCGAGCTGATCACCGGGCGGACCAAGCTGGTCGCGCTGGCTCACCAGTCCAACGTGCTGGGCACGATCAACCCGGTCCGGCTGATCGCCGACCGGGCCCACGCGGCCGGCGCGCTGGTCCTGGTGGACGCGGCCCAGTCGGTGCCGCACATGCCGGTCGACGTGCAGGAGCTGGGAGCGGACTTCCTGGGCTTCACCAGCCATAAGATGTGCGGCCCGACCGGCATCGGGGTGCTCTGGGGCCGCCGTGAGCTGCTCGACGAGCTGCCGCCGTTCCTGGGTGGCGGCGAGATGATCGAGAGCGTCTGGATGGACCACTCGACGTTCGCCCCGCCGCCGCACAAGTTCGAGGCCGGCACGATGCCGATCGCCGAGGCGGCCGGGCTGGCCGCGGCCATCGACTACCTGACCGAGATCGGCCTGGACAATATCCGGGCGCACGAGCACGAGCTGATCGGGCACGCGCTGGGCGCGCTGGACGGCGTGGACGGGCTGCGGGTGCTCGGGCCGGCGGACCCGGGCCGGCGCGGCGCGGCCATCTCGTTCACCGTCGATGAGGTACACCCGCACGACGTCAGCCAGGTGCTCGACGAGCACGGCGTGGCGGTGCGGGCCGGGCATCACTGCGCCTGGCCGCTGCACCGCCGGTATGGAATATCAGCCAGCACCCGTGCGTCGTTCTACCTGTACAACACGACGGCTGAGGTGGACACGATGGTCGACGCGATACGGCAGGCGCAGCGCTTCTTCGGCGGGACCTGATGCAGCTCGAGTCGCTGTACCAGGAAGTCATCCTGGACCACTACCGGCACCCGCACCACAAGGGACTGCGGGAGCCGTACGACGCCGAGGTGCACCACGTGAACCCGCTGTGCGGCGACGAGGTGACGCTGCGGGTCGCGCTGAAGGACGCCGGCGGCGAGCCGGTCATCGGCGACGTGTCCTACGACTCGCTGGGCTGCTCGATCAGCCAGGCCAGCGCGTCGGTGATGAGCGAGCTGATCATCGGCAAGACGGTGCCCGAGGCGATGACGGTGGCCGACGAGTTCCTCCGGCTGATGCAGTCCCAGGGTGAGCTGGAGCCGGACGAGGCCGTGCTGGGCGACGGGGTGGCGTTCGCCGGGGTGGCCAAGTACCCGGCCCGGATCAAGTGCGCCCTGCTCAGCTGGATGGCCTGGAAGGACGCCACCGCACAGTCGGTCGAAGCACAGTCGGTCGAAGCACAGGCGGTCGAGGCACAGGCGATAGAAGGAGCACCAGATGAGTGACGAGCAGACCACCGGCACCACCCTGGAGACCACGCCGGAGAACGAGGACCTGGTGGAAGCGCTCCGCGACGTGGTCGACCCCGAGCTGGGCGTGAACGTGGTCGACCTGGGCCTGGTCTACGGGGTGACCATGGGCGAGGACAAGATCGCGATCATCGACATGACGCTGACCAGCGCGGCCTGCCCGCTGACCGACGTGATCGAGGACCAGGCCCGGTCCGCCCTGGACGGCCTGGTCAGCGACTTCAAGATCAACTGGGTCTGGCTGCCGCCGTGGGGCCCGGAGAACATCACCGAAGACGGCCGCGAACAGCTCCGCGCCCTCGGCTTCAACGTCTAACCCGCCGGCGTCGGCCGGGCCAGCAACCGCAAGGACCCGCCCGAGTTCCCCGAGTTGGACGGGCCGGTGTTCCTGCTGGGTGCGTCGGCGCTCGTCGACGCGTCGCTACCTCAGGCCCGGGGACGCGATGGGGATCCCCATCGCGTGAGCGACATCGAGCATCCGTTTGTCGTAGCTGACTAGGACGGCGAGCGCCTCGCCGATGGCCTGGGCGCTGGCGATGTGCACCGCGTCGAGCGTCCGCACCCCGCCGGGCAGGGACGCCGCGGCGTCCCTGATCTCATCGGTCACCAGTATCTCGGTGAAGCTGGCCAGCAGATCCTGCATCGCGGTTGGATAGCTGCCGACTCGGTCGAGAGTGCGCACGGTCTCGACGAAACCGATGGTGGACGTGCCCATCGGCACCTCGGGAGAGTGGGCCAGGAAATCGCGCAACTCGGGGGCGAACGGGCGGCCGGTCACCAGGGTGATCAATGCGGAGGCATCAAGGTAGATCACCGATCGTCGGCTTCCCGCTCGGCGAGCAGACTCTCCAGCGGGGAGATGTCCTCAGACACCGGGTAAGCCGGGATCTCGTCGAGGTGCCTGGTCGTCGTGGGCCTAAGCCGGATGGTCCCGTTCGCGATGAGCGGGGCATAGCGGCCGAGCACACCCGAACCGGGCATGACCACGGCAATGGTCTTTCCGTGCCGGGTGACCTCAATCGATTCCCCGCGCTCGACACGGGCGAATATGGCGCTGGGGTTGTACGAGAACTCGCGGACGGAGACGGTGCTCATCCACCCTCCCGTTCGGTGTACCTGCATTATATGCATTGTACCTACAACCTAGTCCCACCAGAAGCTGCAGAAGGCGGTGCCCAGCCAGTCGCCGCTAAGCGGTCTTCGGCGCTAATCTCGGTCATGACGGCCTCCTCTGGATGGTTTCCGCCACCATTGCGCTCGGGCTGAGCGGCACGGCCCGGGCCGGGTTCATCGCGGCCGCCGGCCGCCGGGCCGCCCGGCCCCCTGAGGATGCAGCCTCGGCCATGCCGAGCACAAGCTGGGCCACATCGCCGCGGCCCAGGAGTGTTACCGGAACGCCCTGGCCATCGTGACCACGCTCGGCGACCGCTATCAGGAAGCGGAGTTCGTCATCCACCTCGGCGACGTGCAGCACACCGCCGGGGAGCAGGCGGCGGCCCGTGAGTCCTGGCAGCGCGCGCTGGCCATCCTGGAGGAGCTGGACCATCCCGAAGCGGCCCGGGCCCGGGGCCGCCTCCAGCCGCCTGCCCCAGCCGGGCCAGCCGGATCACCCGGCAACTCCCCGGCGCGGGGGAGGCGGGCCGCCGCGGCCCTGCCTAGGGTGAAAAAACCGCAGGATTGGGCGGAAATGCGCAGCGGAGGCGAGCAGGCTGATGCCGGACAAGCTCATGCGGCTGCGCCGGAGTGAGACTCCGCCGGAGCCGCCACGGCCGGTCATGCTGGCGATCGCCGGCGATAGCGCGGCGGGCAAGACCACGCTGACCCGGGGGATCGCCGAGGCGCTCGGCGCCGACCGGGCCACCGCGCTGTGCGTGGACGACTACCACCGCTACGACCGGGCGGAACGCCGCTCGGTGCCGTTCACCGTGCTCAACCCGGCGTGCAACTACATCTCGGTCATGGAGCAGCACCTGCAACTGCTGGCCATGGGGCGGCCCATCCTCAAGCCGGTCTACGACCACTCGACTGGGACGCTGACCCGGCCGGTGCTGGTCGAGCCGCGCGAGTTCGTCATCGTGGAAGGGCTGCTGCCACTGCACACCAAGCTGGCCCGGGCCTGCTTCGACATCGCGGTGTACCTGGACCCGCCGGAGGAGATCCGGCGGGAGTGGAAGCTCAAGCGCGACTGCGCCGAGCGCGGCTACACCACCGGCCAGGTACTGGCCGAACTGGACCGGCGGGAGCCGGAGTCGGCCGCCTACATCCGGCCGCAGCGGCAGTGGGCGGACATCGCCATCCGGTTCGCGCCGGTGGCCGGGCACCAGGCGCCTGGCGGCACCCCGCTGTCCGCGGAGATCCTGCTGCGGCCGACCATCCAGCACCCGGATCTGACCCACGTGCTGACTGATGACGACCGGCGGACCGTGCACCTCAAGCTGATCCGGGACAGCGACGGCAAGCCGGTGGACGCGCTGCACGTGCACGGCTACGCGCCGCGCGAGGACAGCCGGATCGCGGAGAAAGCCATCTGGGAACAGCTGTCCTTCGCCCCCGACAGCGCGCTGCCGGACCTGCTGGGCGCGTACGAGCCGGGCCGGCGCAGCGAGCCGCTGGCCATCGCCCAGCTGCTGCTGCTCTGGCACCTGCTCGAAGCGCGGACGTGACCACGGTGGCACATTGGGTACCGTTCCGGGCATGAACGGGGTGACCGCCGGGCCGATCACCGTGGTGATCATCGATGACCACCAGATGGTGCTGGACGGCCTCAAGGCCATGCTGCAGCCGTACCAGGACAAGGTGCGGATCGTCGGCGAGTCCAGCGATCCCGCGGCCGCGCTGCAGCTGGCCACCGAGCAGCGGCCGGACGCTGTGCTGCTCGACGTGCGGCTGCGCGGGGTCAGCGGGCTCGACCTGTGCGGCGAGATCCTGCGCGCCCAGCCGGACTGCAAGGTCGTCTTCCTCACCGTGTACGACGACGAGCAGTACCTGTACCAGGCCCTGCGGGTCGGGGCGGCCGGCTTCCTGCTCAAGCGGATCACCGGCGGTGAGCTGGTCGACTACCTGGGCCGGATCTGCGCCGGCGAGGTGCTCATCGACCCCAGCCTGGCCGGCCGGGTGGCGCTGACCGCGGCCCGGCTGCGCAGCGGGGAGTTCTGGCCCGGTGCGCACCTGGGCCTGACCCAGCGGGAGAGTGAAGTGCTGTCGCTGCTGGTGGCCGGGCTGTCCAACCGGGCCATCGCGATGAAGCTGGTGGTCAGCGAGGAGACCGTGAAGACGCACTCCCGCGGCATCTACCGCAAGCTGGGCGTGTCCGACCGGGCCGGTGCGGTCGCGGTCGCGCTGCGCGAGGGCGTCTTCCATTGATCCCCGGCCTGGGCCAGGACGGCGCCGACGCCGAGCAGGAGGCCCGGCTGCTCTCCCGGGTAGTGGACACCATCTCGGCCGGGCTCGACCTGGACCGGGTGCTGCAGGGGGTGGCCACGCTGGTCACCGAGACCACGGACACCGACGTGTGCTTCGTGCACCTGATCGACGAGCGGGCCCGCACGCTGCAGCTGCGCGGCGCGACCCCGCCGTTCGACACCATGGTGGGCAGCATTGAGCTGGCCGTCGGCGAGGGCGTCGCGGGCTGGGTGGCCGACCACGGCGAGCCCGTGGTGATCGTCGACAACAAGACCGCCGACCCCCGCTACCGGTACATCCCGGCGCTGCGCGGCGAGGAGTTCACTTCGATGCTCTCGGTGCCGGTGCTGACGCCGCTCGGCCACCTGGTCGGCGTGCTGAACGTGCACACCCGGGAGCGCCGCGAGTTCACCACGGCCGACGTGGCCCTGCTCAGCTCGGTGGCCGGCCTGGTGGCCGGGGCCATCGAGAACGCCCGGCTGCACCGGCGGCTGGCCGACCGGGAGGAAGCCCTGGAGCGGTTCGCCGAGCGGATGGTGGAGTGGTCCGAGCACGAGCGGCGCCGGCTGGCCGGGGAGATCCACGACGGGATCAGCCAGCGCATCGTCAGCCTGTTCTTCCACTTGTCCGCGGCGGCCGACGCCATCCCGGGCGATCCCGGGGTCGCCGCCGAGCAGGTGGCCCGGGCCCAGGAACTGGCCACGGCGGCGCTGGACGAGGCCCGCTCGGCCATCGCCGGCCTGCGCCCCCCGGTGCTCGACGACCTAGGCCTGGCCGCCAGCCTGGAGAGCCTGGCCCACTCCTTCCCCACGCTGCGGATCCAGGTCGAGGCGAGCGAGCTGAGCATGACCGAGCACTCCGAGACCGCGGTGTACCGGACCGCCCAGGAAGCCCTGCAGAACGTGGCCAAGCACGCCGACGCCCAGTCGGCCCGGGTGCGGCTGTTCCGGCAGAAAGACCGGGTCGTGCTCGAGGTCAGCGACGACGGCACCGGCTTCGACACCGCGGCGCCCGGCGGCCCCACGTCCACCGGGTTCGGCCTGTCCGGCATGCGGGAGCGGGCCGAGCTGCTCGGCGGTCACCTGGACCTGTCGGCCGCCCCGGGCCGGGGCACCACGGTCCGGCTGACCATCCCGTTCCTGCCCACCGCCCAGGCGGGCGGCTGACCTGGGCTCCCGGGGCTAAAAGGGCGACCCGGCTACCGGATGGGCGGGTAGCCGAGGCTCTCGTGCAGCCGGTTGACCCGGTCCAGCACGTGGGCCGGGATGCGGTCGGCGCGGACGTCCTGGCCGCTGCCGACCGCCGGGCCGCCTGGTGGGCACGGTCAGCCACTGCACCTCGAGGCCGACGATGCTGCCTGGGGTGTACAGGGCCACCTGGACCAGGTTGCCCGGTGGCGGGGACACGCCCAGCGAGCGGATGCACCGGTCGGCCACCGTGGTGACCGCCCGCGCGATCAGCGCGTCATCCGCCGTGTGGCTACCCCCGTTTCCGGCGGGCTGGCCAGCTCCGGGTGGGTGTCCAGGATGAGCCGCATCAGCGTCGAGCCAGACCGCGCCGCCGTCAGGATGAATACCGGCGACTGGGCCGGCCCGCCAGAACTCCCGCTCATGCCACCGACTCCCGCGATAGGCGAGTGATCGGCTTGACCGTAGCTTTGCGGTAGCGGCCCGAACCAGGAAGTTTGACCGGCACTTTCCGGTAAGTGCCGGCTGGTGCGCTATCCGCCCTGGCGCTCAGCCCGGAGGCTGAAGCCCCAGTTCAGCATCTGCTCGGCGGCCTGCGCGCCGGCCGCCACGCCGGTGGCCGGGCTGCCCAGCACCACCCCGATCAGCGTCCGGCCACGGCGCACCGCCTCGAACAGCAGGCAGTGCCCGGCGGTGTCGGTGAACCCGTCCTTGATCCCGGCCGCGCCCGGGTACGTGCCGATCAGCGCGTCGGTGTTGTCCCACCAGTACTGGTGATGGCCGGGTCCCTTGCTCAGGTGGTAGAACT
>Ga0335085_10002231_pt1 | contig 36943 bp, 30 predicted proteins | sample Lox_Sample_45_FD_206712 | JGI IMG/M metagenome (GOLD analysis project Ga0335085, IMG submission 206712) | Soil microbial communities from Loxahatchee National Wildlife Refuge, Florida, United States - Lox_Sample_4.5 | ecosystem: Environmental > Terrestrial > Soil > Wetlands | place: USA...
CCAGGGGTGTCAGGGGGATACGATGTGAGTAGGATCTTCCACTGGCCGGTCGGGGTTGACAGACGCCGCAGATGGCCCTTAGACTCTCTGAACTCGCTTCTCAATAACAGCGGGCGGGGTCCTGGGCCTGTCGCTTCGTCTCCATTATTGGTCAGCCAGTGTCATCGTATGATCTTATGGTGACCCCCGCGCACAACCCTGTGGCTCTCGCCTACTTTTTTTGTAGAAACCCCAGATAAGGGCTTGCCCTTTGCGGCGTTGGCATGGCGGACCTCTCTTCATCGCAATACGAGACTTTGATCCCTGATCAGGAGGAATCACTCGACGACCATGGTCTTGCCCAGCGGATCAAGACCGTAGTTTCCTTTCTCTCGGACAAGCGCCACGCTCCTTACATTCTGTCCGCCGTGATTCTGTTCTCGATCCTGCTTAGCATAGAAGTCGCAAGGACGCGCCGTCCCTGGTGTGATGAGGCCTGGTTCGCAAGCCCCGCCTACAATCTCGATCACCATGGCGTTATGGGGATGACCGTTCTCGACCCCCATGGTTTTGTGTTTGCTCCCTATGTGGAAGGAATCGGACGATTCACCTACTGGGTAATGCCGGGATACCTGCTGCTGCAGGCAGCCTGGTACAAGCTGGTGGGGCTAAGTTTGTTCTCGATGCGCGCCATCTCGATCTTCTGGAGCGCGGTGGCTCTGTGGTCCTGGTTTATCGCTGTCCGCTGGCTGACCTCAGACGCGCGTATTGCACTTCTGGCAGCGTTTCTCCTGGGGACCGAGCAGCATTTCGTACTGTCGGCAGCGACCGGGCGTATGGACATGATGTGTGCTGCCCTGGGCTTACTAAGTCTGACGCTTTACATTTTGTTGCGTCAGAGGTTCGCGCTGGCCCTCTTCGTGGCCGCCTGTGTTTCGGCGATCAATCTGTTCACCCATCCAAATGCAATCTTCGGCATGCTCGCCCTTGCCTTCGTAGTGTTGGTTTTTGATCGTGAGCACGTGAGTCTCCCTGCCCTGCTGCTTGCCATCTGCCCGTTCCTCTTGCTCGGTACGCTGTGGGGTCTGTATGTAGCACGGGCTCCTCAACTGCTGGTGGCCCAACTGCAAGCACAAGCGAAGATTCCTCACCGGTTGGAGATACCTTGGAACCCATGGAAAGGGTTCGGCCAGGAAATGCTGGAACGATATGGCTCAGCGTACGGGCTGACGACACGGTTTCCCGCATCCCTGGGACGCATCATCGTGGCGCTCTATGCAGCCGCGATCGGCACGGCGCTAGTCATTCCCCAACTCCGCAAGCAGCGTGCAACGATGATTTTGCTCATTCTTACGGGGGCGAGTTTTGCGCTTCTCATGTGCCTGCAGAAGAACTGGTATTACTTAATTTTCATCATCCCCTACTACACGGCGATCGTAGCCATCATTTCTGGTTGGCTCTGGCATCGATCGGCCAATTTTCGCTTTGTTGTGGCTTCTCTTCTCGGTCTGGTCACGGTACTGCATCTGGGAATCGTCGGCGCCCGCATCGTGCATAACGATTATCGGAGCCGCTATCTGGCAGCAACGAATTATCTCAAACGTAACACCAAGCCAAACGATTTGATCATGGGGAGCGGAGAACTGGCCTTCGAGCTTGGCTTCGACGGGCAGGTTCTGGACGATTCCCGGCTGGGCTTCTTGAGTGGGAAGAGACCCAAGTTCATCGTCGTTGAGTCGCTCTATGGGAATTTCTGGTTTCCGTGGTATTCGGTACACGAGCCCGCAACGCATCGCCATATTGTTGATTTGTTCACGCATCAGTATGAACTGGTGTATGACCAAACCGGTGATCGGTACCCCACGTACGGATTCTCTGACCGGCCTTATCAGATTCTCAAGCGCAGAGCTGTTCCGTTGCAGTAACTTGTACATGGAAGCGGTTGTTTAATACGAACGGTAAATGGGAATGAGCGCGTCTGAAAACGGTCCCTTCCTTTCCGTGGTGGTCACTGTTTATACGGAAAGTGTATCGGTGATTGAAACAGTGGATCGCGTGCTCAAGAACGATCGCGGTGGGCTACGCGAAATTATTCTGGTGGTCTCGCCACGGGCTTCGCAGGATACGATGAAGATTTGTGAGGACCTGGCCGTATCGCATTCGATGGTGCGGCTCCACATCCAGCAGCACGTTCCCGGTGTGGGATGGGCACTGCGCGAGGGCATGAAGCTGGCGACGCAGGAGTGTGTTGCCATCATGTCTGGCGATCTCGAGACGGAGCCCGAGGCCGTGGAACGGATGTTTCAGAAGATGAAGGAAACGGGGGCCGATGTGGTGATTGGCAATCGCTGGGGCAAAGGGGGCGGTTTTCAAAACTACAACCCGGTCAAGTATGTCCTGAACTGGATTTTTCAGAAGCTATTCAAGTTGTTGTATCGCACGCGTATCGACGACCTCACCTACGGCTTCAAAATACTTCGCAAGCGAGTGATCGATTCCATCGAATGGGAGTCTGCTTTTCATGAGATCTACATTGAAACAACCGTGCGGCCGCTCAAGAAAGGCTATCATCTGGAGCAGGTTCCGACCGTATGGATCGGCCGCCGGGAGGGCCAGAGCGTCAATACATTTCTCCGAAACTTCGGATACGTAAGGCTGGCATTAAAGGTGCAGGCAGGGTTCTGAGAGTTTGCGTTACCCATCATCAGACTTCCATTCTGTAGTTTGCGCGCAAAGTTAAACAGCGAGGAGGCCAGCGTTCTCGCCAGTCTCCGACGGTCGTGGTTTCGCACCGTACGCCGAACATGCATGGAGGCAGTCGTTGCTCGCAGTCCTTACTAGCATTCAACCGCCCACCGAGAGCGTCCACACGCTCTTGCGGTGCCTGGAAGCGAACCACGCCGAGCTGATTGTCATTGGCGACCGCAAGGGTCCTGCCGAATATCCCCTTCGCGGAGTGCAGTTTTTCTCCCTCGAAGCTCAGCTAGCTTCTGGCTTTCGACTGGCGCTAGCATTGCCAACAGGTCACTACGCCCGGAAAAACCTGGGGTACCTGATTGCCATTCAGCAGCACCCAGTCTGTATTTACGAGACAGACGATGACAATGCTCCGAACGGGTTCTGGCGACCCCGCTCGCTTCGGGCGCCAGCAGTCAAGATTCGCCCGCGCCCGTGGGTGAACGTGTATCGCATGTTCTCAAATGCGAACATCTGGCCGCGGGGCTTCCCACTTGATCTCCTCCGCGACCCGGACACCTTCAGGAGAGATGAAACCGGACCGGACGAGATAGATGCTCCGATTCAGCAGGGTCTGGCCAACCTTTCTCCGGATGTGGATGCCATCTGGCGGCTTGTTCTGGATCGCGACTTTGCTTTTGAACGCAAAGACAGTGTCTGGTTGCCCCCGCAGACATGGTGCCCATTCAATAGCCAAACCACATGGTGGTGGCCGCAAGCGTATCCGCTGCTGTATCTCCCCAGCTATTGCTCTTTTCGAATGACAGATATCTGGCGCGGCTTTGTGGCTCAGCGGTGCCTGTGGGAACTGGGATACGGACTGGTATTTCACCCGCCCGAAGTGGACCAACAGCGAAACGTGCACAGTTTCATACGCGACTTCGAAGACGAGGTGCCCGGGTATCTGCACAATCGCAGGATCGTAGAGGCACTCGGGGCCTTGAATCTGCGGTCCGGCGCGGAAAAGGTCTCCGAGAACCTTCGGACCTGTTATGAAGAACTGGTCAGGATCGCCGTCATTCCAGAGAGGGAGTTGCAGTTGGTGGACGCATGGCTGGAAGATTTGGCCGACATCCGGTGAACCCGACTGGGTGTCTCAGCGTGGCCAGCGCTTATCGAGTGGTGGAAACGGCGGAAACCGGGCATGTGGCTCCTGCTGATACCAGCAGGCCACAGACGCGATGTCGTCGGACAGGGGCCGATACCGGCCGCTGGACGGCGAACCCAAGGCCTGGATTGACACGCGGAGATCCTGCCGAAAGCAAATCGGGTCCATGATATGCCAGCGGTAGAGGCTCCATTTGTGCGGCCCCGTCTTGCCGTCGGTCCTTAGAGTGCTGCCGGAGTAGGGTCCGGTGAACGTTGTGGGAAAGCCGTAGCTCGCCCCGAAGTAGTCTTCTGTACCGGTTCCGCAAATCGTGGGAAAATCGCGATCCCCGTCAATGAAGAACTTGACTTCGCCTTCTCCGAACCAGCCTTCGGAAAGCTGGGTCCAGGCGAGAAAAGTACCCACGTACCGGCCTTCGCCGCGCACAGAATCCAGAATCCAGTGCTCCGGATGATTTCGCTGTGTGAGACCGCGCCGCCATTGGGCGTGAAAATAACCCGCTTTCTGAGGCACTGGAGCCAACGCGTAAGTAATCTGATAGGCCAGCAGGGACAGGTCCTTTTCCGCCTCATTGGTAAAGGTAACTTTCGCGTGCCTGCGAAACGGCATGGGCCAGTAGGCATTCAGTGCAGAAGTGGGGTTGACCACAATGGCCAAGGAACTTACCGTCGCGAACAGGTCGTGGCCTACGGCGAAGAAATCTGTGAGCGGGACCTCGACCGAGGGAGATACCTCGTCGTCCCAGTAGAAACGTAAGATGCACGCGCGACCGTTACCGACCCAGTTGGTTTCAGTCGCCATCCATATGTGCTGGATGACCCCGGGCCCTGCCACATCCATGATAGTGACAGTTTCGCCAGCCTTGGGTTTGAGGAACGGACGAACCTTCCAACCGCGGCCCAAGTCTTGGGCCGCGCCAGCAAACGGGAGATCGGGGTCCCCCACCTTGGGGATGGCCGTCGCTCCCGTCCCCTTTTCACCGGTGGGATTCTCCGGCGATACGGACCGGGTTGTCCATGTCTCCAGCAGGGGCAGATGGCCCAACCCGGTCCCGAGTGCAGATGTGTTGCTCGCTGGAACCGGCGCTCCGTAAGCCTCTCGGCTTTGGAGGGCCGCGAATCCAGCCGCCCCCAGAGCCGAGCGGATGGCGTCTCTTCGGTTAGGCTTGGTCGGCATTCAGCTAAGTTTGAGGATGTGGATCCCGGACTTTCCAGTATATCGCGCATCCGCAGACTCGCTCGACTGCCGCTTCCGAGAATCCGTGATGAACAGCGATCCTTCGAGCACCATCTCAGCGATGCTTCGGCTGTAGTCAGTAGGGGAGTGCGTTCCTCAAGCGATCCGTAACAAGCACATAAGGGCACTGGCGTTGATCACCTTTGGTGTTATACAGCGTTGATTTTTGTAACATCTTAATGCCGAAAATGGAAAAATAATGGACCTTGGGCGGTAAATCATTGCAGAAAAAGTGACCTAACTGGTCGCTTTGTGCTTGTTTTCTGCACTATATGGATGGGAACTCCAATTGCAGTCCAGAGGGTACTTGTTTGGATCCGGAGACTTGGCGCTCTGGGGTCGTAACTCCTTGTTGCGACCTGAACAAAATCTGAAAGAGGTGGGCTGTGATGAAATTGCATGTTGCCATGCTGCCACTCGTCACCCGGTTACGCCTACTTCTGGCCGTTGTTCTTTCGCTGGAAAATTCTGCAACCTTCGGCCCTGCTTCGTGGCAGAGTTCGTTAATAGAGTCCCGGGCGGGATCCGCTGGCTGGAGCATAGTGGCCCTCGAAGTCAACATCTGTCGGCTGCTCAAAGTCTTGACGTTGGGGCGGAGTTGGACTACGCTCTGCGGCAAGCGTTTTTTGGGTCGGGAGGTCTCTCTGAAACCCGGCCAGCAGAATCAGTTCCGCGAGTCGAGTCCGATAAGGGCATCTCTTGGCTCCCGACTCGGTTGGCGTTTTGGGGTTGTTTTTGCCGTAAGTTGAAGGCGTAACTGCATCTTCCACCGTGGGGCGTCCATACTTTCGCCGAAGTCGTGCTGCCACCCAGCGAATTACAAGGGTCTACATGAAACGGGCACTCATTACCGGAATCACCGGTCAAGACGGGGCATATCTCACCGAATTTCTCTTGCAAAAGGGTTATCACGTCCACGGAATCGTGCGGCGGAGTAGCAGTCTGAACACGGCTCGGATCGCGCATCTTTACAGTGATGCTCATGACCCGGATGCGTTACTGACCCTTCATCACGGCGACATGCTGGATGGCAGTTCTCTTCGGACGGTTCTGTTCAAGGTGCAACCGGACGAAGTGTACAATCTGGCCGCCCAATCGCACGTCAGAGTATCGTACGAACAGCCCGAGTACACCGCCGATGTGGTTTTGGGGGGGACGCTGCGCCTGCTGGAGGCGGTTCGGGACTATGCGGACTCCGGAAGGCCGGTGCGGCTCTACCAGGCCAGTTCCTCGGAGATGTTCGGCGCCGCTCCTCCGCCCCAAAGCGAAGGCACCGCATTCCATCCCCGCAGTCCTTACGCCGTCAGCAAACTGGCTGCCCATTGGCAGTGCGTGAACTACCGCGAGGCTTACGGCATCTTCATCTGCAATGGCATCTTGTTCAATCACGAATCCCCCCTTCGCGGTGAGGCTTTCGTCACGCGCAAGATCACCCGGGGTCTTGCCAGGATCAAGTATGGGCATCAGGACTACCTTTACCTGGGCAATCTGGAGGCCCGGCGGGATTGGGGCTTTGCGGGTGACTATGTACAGGCGATGTGGCTCATGCTGCAGGGCAAGACCCCTGACGATTTTGTGATCGCTACTGGCGAATCGTACTCCGTCCGAGATTTTCTGGACGAAGCTGCCCAGCAGTTAGACATGGACTGGAAACGACACGTTAGAACCGATTTGCGTTATATGCGACCGGCCGAAGTTGACGTTCTCCACGGCGACTCCTCGAAAGCCCGACGTGTGCTGGGCTGGAAGCCGAAAGTCAGCTTCAACGAACTTGTGGGCATGATGGTCAGGCATGACGCTGAACTGGCCCGGCAGGAAAACACGTTGAAAGAGGCAGGACACAGGGTGAAAACGAGCCATGTTTAACAACAGCAAAATCTTCGTCGCCGGACATCGCGGACTGGTGGGATCGGCCATTGCTCGCAGGTTGAAGCGAGAGGGTTATACCAACCTGATCTGCCGAACTCGAGATGAGCTTGACTTAACCGACCAGGCGGCTGTGGAAGATTTCTTCCGCGCCGCCCGCCCGGAATTCGTGTTTCTGGCCGCCGCCGAAGTAGGTGGAATCCTTGCCAACAGTACGCGGCCGGCTGAATTCGTCACCAATAATCTTCTTATTCAAACCAATGTCATTGACGGGGCATGGCGCTGGCACGTGAAGAAACTGTTGTTCTTAGGGTCGTCTTGCATTTATCCCAGAGACGCTCCTCAGCCCATCCGTGAAGAATATCTGCTGACTGGACCTCTGGAGAAGACCAATGCGTCGTACGCAGTTGCCAAGATTGCCGGGATTCGCATGGTGCAGTCGTATCGCCAGCAGTATGGCTTTGACGGGATCTGTTTGATGCCTACCAACCTCTACGGGCCAAACGACAACTTCGATCTCGATGGCGGCCATGTACTTCCCGCACTGATTCGCAAGTTTCATGAAGCCAAGCTCAATGATGATGAGGAGGTAGTGCTGTGGGGTACGGGTCAACCCCGGCGTGAATTTCTTCATGTTGATGACCTGGCGGATGCCACGGTCTTTCTAATGAAGCACTACAGTGCGGACGAGATTGTCAATGTTGGCACTGGGGAGGACATCAGCATCCTCGACCTTTCCCTTTTGGTGCGGGATGTGGTCGGCTGCCCCAGCAAAATCGTTCACGATCTTTCTAAGCCGGACGGCACGCCGCGCAAGTTGTTGGATGTTTCACGGCTGACGTCGCTGGGGTGGAAATCTCGAATCGGGCTCCGAGAAGGAATTGAGCAAACCTATGTGGCCTATGCGAATAGTCCAGGTGCAGCTCAAATGCGGGCCCGCCAGTCCGCATAGACGGCTTCGAGGGTTTGTCGCATGGAGTATTGGCGTCTCCACCCCAGGCTCTTAAGCCTGCTGTTATCACCCAGGAGCAGGGGCTCGTCCGAGGGGCGAGTCAACTTAGGATCTGGAATGATCGTCACCTTTTGACCTGAGATCTCAATGAGGGTATGCAAAACCTCGTGGATGCTCACTGCTTCGCCAGTGCAAACGTTAACGGGCTGGCCTACGGGCCCCTTGGCCAGCAAATGGGTCATTCCCGCGACGCCATCGCGAACGTCAATGAAGTCGCGCGCCGTGTTGAGATTTCCTACGCGGACTTCGGGAGCTAGACGTCCTTTGGAAATGAGGGCAAGCTGGCGCGCAAAATTCTGAATAGCAGTGGCCGGTGGATGGCCGGTGCCGACGTGGATGAAAAGGCGGGGTAGGTAAACCTGCATTTGGTAGTTGTGGAAGTGCTGAAAGCCAAGAGCCTCAGTGGCTACCTTGGTGACACCATAGGGACTGATGGGACGCAGTGGACGGTCCTCCTGTAAAGGACAGTCCTCTGGCTTCACGTCGCCGTATTCGGCGCTACTGCAGGCGATCAGAATTTTAGCATCAGGTACGATCATCCGGCAGCACCGCAGGACATTTACGGTACCCAAATAGTTCGCCTGGTGCGTGGACCACTCCATTTTCCAGGACGTGCCGTTAAATGCCTGCGCTGCCAAGTGTATGACTACATCGGGCTTAATGGAACGAAAGACATCGTCGAGCGCTTGATAGTCCATCATGTCGCATCGAATGACTGAAGAGTCTTCTATCGCCGCAAGGCGGCTGGAAGCGCTATTACGGGCGATGCCAAAGGTTTCCCAACCCGCCTCCTGAGCGGCGCGGGCGAAGTGTAGTCCAATCATGCCGGTTATGCCGGTGATTAAGGTTTTCATTTAGTTCCCTTCTCGAGTCGGACATTGAAGCTAATAGCGTTCATTAATCTATGGCTAAACTACTTATTAAGGTAAAGTTACTCTAGATCTTAGTATCGAGAGCAGCCAGCCAAGGCTGTGTCTTTCTAAATCCTGAAACTGAGGTCTATTGTGAAACCATTACTGATTGAAGGACGCAAATACTAGCAAGGCCTCATTCAAGTGAACGGACATATTATCAGAATTCTCTTGACAACGCAGGTCAGGCCCTTTATAGTCGGGGGCCAATTTCCACCATTCGTCACACAACAAAGGATTTTACACAATAACAACTTGCCAACCACGAGGGGAGGTCTAACGTGAAAATTCGCACGCCATTTCTGTTCTGCTGCCTGTTAGTAGCCGGGGCGAGTCCGCTCATGGCCGATCTGCATGTGAGTCTGATTCCCAACCCTGCCGGGCCGCAACCGCTTGGAACTACCATTACGTGGACCGCCACCGTGATCGGTGACCCCGACCCAAATCCGACCTACGAATATACTTTCAGCGCGGAGCCTAAGGGAAGCCCCGTGCAGGTTAAGAAAGGCTATGGACACTCCAAGACGTGGACTTGGACGCCAAGTTCTTTTGAGGGTATCTTCACCATCGGCGCCACGGTAAAGAATGTGCACGCTGGTACTTCCGGTTCGACAACCGCCTCGTACACGCTCACCACACGGCTGCCGAACGGGACATCCGTACATGCTGCTGTGAATCCTACCAATCATCCCTTGGTGGCGCTGTTCAGCGGCCCATCATGTCAAGTGCCAAACTACATGATTGTCCGATTCACACCACAGACTACGCCGCCTGGCGGCATCACCACCCCTATGACAACCAACCCAGTGCCTTGCCGCTACAATCCCCAGTCGCAAAATCCGGATGCGACAAGCATGAATTTCTACATTGCAGGAATGTATCCTAGTACGACATACACGATGCACTGGGAGACTCATAGCCCCGCGGGGGTGCTCCGGGTCAGGGGGGCTGACTTCTCCTTCACTACCGGTCAAATTCCTTCGAATCTGGATTTCCCGTTATTCAGCTCCACAGGAACCACGAGTGACCCTCAAGAGCCCATAACGCTCCATAGCGTAGTGCCCATCCCAGTGCACGGCGAGGTCTATACATCGGCCGCAGTCGACCTTGCGGGTAATATTCTGTGGTACGGACTCCTAGGTCCGGTAAGAACTGAGCCCGGGGGCAACTCTTGGGGCTTCCTGGGTGGTAATGACACCTATGTAGCAGGTATTCAAGAAGTGGACTTAGCTGGCAACCCTGTACTGGAGACCACTGTCGGCGCGGTGAATGAGCAGCTCGCCGTTCTGGGGATTCGTCCGATCACCGGCCTGCACCACGAAGCACGCCTGATTACCACACCGGACGGCTCGGGTCCTAATGGTTATATTCTCGCCCTTGGATCCGCGGAGCAGATTTGCACTGACTGCCAGGGTGGTACCCCTCAGAATCCTGTGGATGTTCTCGGTGACGAAATCATCGTGCTTGACCAGAACCTCAATGTAGTGTGGGCTTGGGATTCCTTTGCTTTCCTCGACATCAATCAGGAGGCGATCCTGGGTGAGACCTGTATGCATGGCGGGGCAGGGTGTGAACCCTTTAGTCAGCAGTTCACCCAGGCTAACGACTGGACACATTCGAATTCTCTTCAGTACACCCCCTATGACGGCAACATCATCATCTCAATCCGGCACCAGGACGTTGTACTCAAGGTTAACTTCAATTACGCCGCCGGAGACGGACACATCGTTTGGAAGCTCGGTGGTGGTCCAATTGGCGGACCGGGTGGCGCGCCGTTACCTTCCTTCACGCTCTTCACCATCGGCACGGGTGGCCCCGATCTCGGCTATCCCTGGTTCTCGCACCAGCACGATGCAGAAATCGAGTTCGGGGGCTATTTGTTTGGTAACTTCCGGGTGCTTACGCTCTTTGACGATGGCAATACCCGCATAGCGGAATACGATCCCCAGGGCGACAGCCGTTGCCACATTCTGGCTGTCGACGAGACAGACTTAATTGCCAATCTGAACACGAATGGGGATGTGTTGAGTTATTCCCCGGCCCTAGGAAGTGCGCAGATATTGAAGAACGGAAACTTGATGTGTGATTCCGGCTTCATCGGTGGCCCCCAACATTCCGGCACCGACCCCCTCACCCAAACGGTGGAGATGGACCAGCAAGGCAACTTCATCTTCTCCCTCAATGCCGCAGAAGATAGCTATCGTACCTTCCGCATGCAGGATATGTACACTGCGATTAACCCTTGATCGTAGATCGCTTCCTCCGGCACCGCACGGCTGGATGTACTTCTGGTCGTGCGGTGCTGCTCTGCCTCACCGCAATTCCTATCCTCTCTAGTTTCCAGCCTTGAAGGTTGTGCTCACCACAAATACCTCATAGGGGTTCCATGTTGACATGGTAAAGTAAACGGTTACCGAGCCATCGCCGTTTGTAGTGTACCTGTCGATCAAGTTCGGACCGTAAGGTACGCCCATAGTATCTTTGGAAACATCAAGCACTCTTCCGGCGGGACCATGGACTGGAATTACATTGCGCACAATGGGGTCCTGGCTGGGATGGTGAATCAGCCGTCTGGCCCAATCGCTTTGCGAGCCTAAAACGAGCATCGGAGGGCTCCATGGTCCCCATGGCGTCGGAGATACTTGGGCTACGACCCTGCCATTATTCAAAATACCGTACATCAAAACAAAACGGTGAAGGGTTGCGTTCCAAACTACTGAATGGTTCCCAACGTTGGGTGTGCCTGTCAAAAGCGGCGCTGCCATTTTCTCATCGTTAGACCACGAGTTGGCCCCATGGTCCTGTCCGGTGTAATAGAACCACTTGGACGTGCCTGCCTCGACGTCGGCGACGTTGAACGCCGCCAAGTATAGATTGCTCCGGTTGTAGTTCCACGAGCTGCCCAATATGAAGACGACTTGGGCGGCGTGTTGCAGGCTTGACGGAAGTCCCTTCGTTAAGCCTGCACTTGAGATCGTTGCCGCGTCGAGAGTAACCACCGGGTTGAACATGAATTTTCCATAGCTACCTTCTTCCGATGGTGGCTTACTGACATCCTCAACCATCGGGTGTGTGGACACTGTGTACAGCCGGTGAAATGTGGGGGGCTGCTTATTACTCCACTGGGTGTGGGGCTGATCAGCTTTCGCTACTATCGACTTCAGCGCCAGACGCGGCTTCGCTTCCTGAATATCAACTACGTAAAACATGTAAAGACTACCGTTATAGTCGAGGGCGCCAGTTGGGACTCTATAAGGTCCCAGTCCTTCGCTGGGCTGCAGACCCGAGATGTTCGTCGCCATGAAAGGGTGATCGGTGGGTCCATGGTGCGGATTCTCATAGAACTGTATCGCCGGACAGGAGCTGGTGGGGACCGAGGGATGTGAATTGCCCTTCTGGAGCTGCTCTTGCACCTGCAAGATGTAATGACACTGGCTGAGGTCCGTATTAGGAATATAACCAATGCTATCGTTAGGTCGAACAGGATCGGGGTCATGATCGAGGTAGTAAACAGGGCCACCTGTAGTCACCGGTACAGGCATTCCAGGCTCACGCCCGCGTCGCCCTGTCGGCTTGCCCTCCAACCTCTTTGGGCTTGTCGTAACCGCCATGGTATCCCCGAACAGGAAGACAATCTTGTCCGGATAAACTACTGGGTATCCGAGATCGGTCCCCAACACACCATAGCGGCTCATAGTCCGCCCAGGAACGAAGTCTGTGAAGTAAGTTCCGTTGGAGTAGATCTGGAAATTTTCCCCAGTAAGCTGGATGCGCGGTTCGGTGCTTCCAGGCACAATACCGATATTCTGGCATGCTCCGGAAGTGGACTGGCCAAGGACGATAGCAATAGCGATTGTAATAGTAGAGGCTCGCATGATCATTTGGGTAATAGCCCGAGTCAGTGACTTAAAGCTCGATTGCTTAACAGGTAGTTGCGATCTCGTGCAGACTAGCTCACTGCCACGATGCATCGCAGTTACCAGATGTAAGATGCTGTAGCCCTTCGTAAGGTTGCCCCCAGTGACGGATAAGACCACATGAATCTGCCTTTTCCGCCCCTAGGGAGTCAATCAGCAACCGCTGTGATGGCGGCCACGCAATTGCCTTGTGCATCAGCTAACCAGTACGTTCTGTTCCTATGGAGAATCGCGACCTGGTAGCTCCCAAGGAAACAAGCCAGACCCACGTACCGATCTTGAGCGCAATCCTCACGAGTGTTACTTTCCCCCCGCTTTCTGGTTCTTGGCTATTAATTGTTGAAAGCGCGCATCCTGACGGAAGTCTGCCAGGTCGGGTTGACGGTCCAGGTCATTCAGAAGTTGCGGAGCAGCTCCATTGAGGACGTCGATCGCGCGATCCCGTTCACCGAGTGCTTCGTAGGTCAACACCGCACGCCGAAGCACCTTGTCATCGCCCGGCGACCACTCCATGGCTTGTTGAATCTCTTGCTCAGCGGTTGCCTTGTCGCCCAGCCTTGCTGCAAAATACGCCACATACACATGGGGAGAACCGTGTCGCGGGTTACCGGCCAGGTCGGCCAAGGCCATATCCAATCCTTTCCGGTAGGCCCCTGTGGCATCCCCCAAACGGCCTCGGTTGCGCTGTGCATCTCCGACAACCACCCAGTACTGATACGTCTTGGGATCATTCGCCACCCGCAGTTCAGACAACGCGGCATTCGCGCTGACATCGTTGGGGGCCAGATTAACCAGTTGCTGTGCATAAGAAATTGCCGCTGGCAGGTTCGCCGTGTCACGTTCGAACGCGATCAACCCAACGAGTACCTGACGGTCCGCCGGACGTCTCTGATGAGCCTGTTGCAACGTTGCAATGGCCTCGTCCACGTGTCCGCTGGCGTTCAACGCCACAGCGTAAACATAGCTATAGCGGACGTTGTTCGGCTCGAGCGCCGCCGCTCTGGCAAGAAAACTGATTCCCTCAGCGTATTGCTTTTGGTTTAGCTTAAGCAGACCTAGAGTGTGGATTGGCTCTGCCGCGTTGGGAGCCGCAGCGATCGCCCTTTCGAGCCACTGCTGACTTTCATCGTCGCGTCGTTCGGAGCGGCACAGCTCGGCGAGTTTGAGCATGGCCGGAACAAAGTCTGGATCTATGCGCAACGCGGTTTTCAGTTCAGCTTCCGCATCGCCCACACGTCCCATCTGAGCGTACAACAGCGAGATCTCTATGTGGCTCTCCGGGCGTTCCGCAGACACCATCGTGCTTGCAATTAACTCTGCAATCGCCTGTTCAAGGGCCGGCTTCTGCACTGGCTGCAAGAGGTCCGCGCTCCCGGCCAGCAAGCGTGCCGCCTCGATACGAACAGAACGAATCGAATCCGTCAGGAGCGGGGCAGCCAGCCGGGCCCGGTCTCGGGGGGAGAGCGCTGCCAGTGCCTTCACCGCTTCCCGGCGCACCACAGCGTTGTCATCTCCGAGCGAACCTTGAATGACAGGGAGGGAGAAAGGAGTCAAATAGTTACGCAGCAACTGAAGCGCGGTCGCCCGCGCGATGCCTGGTTTGGTCGTGTCCGCGATCAACAATGTCAGGACCCGCTCCGCATTGGGCAGCCCTCGGCGGCCGGCATCAATTGCTCCGACAAATTGCGGCTCTTGCCTGCGGCCGGAACCATACCACTTAACCACCATGTCCGCAGCCCAGCCGCTGGACTTGTCACGGTGGCATTGATTGCAAGCATTGGGCGTGCCATAGGTAACTGAAAGATCCGGACGTGGCACACGAAAAGCATGATCATGCTTCACATCCACCACCATCGACGTCCGCGGAACCATGTGGCAATTCACACATTGCGCGCCCGCGCTTCCAGTCTTGTGATGATGATGATTTTCGCCGGCGAAGGAACCGGGCTCATGGCACTCACCGCAAAGCGCGTTCGAGTTCGTTTCGAGCATCTTGCCGCTGTGAGGTTCATGGCAATCCGAGCAAGTTACGCCATCGCGATACATCTTGCTCTGTACGAAAGAGCCCCACTCGTAGTCTTCGTCGAGAGGTTGACCGTCGGCAGAATAGATGCCTTCCTCCAACAGGCTGGGCACGAATGCGTCGAGAAAGGGCTGCCCAGGCTGATAGTTGCTGACGATCCTCTGTCTGCGGGAATGACAGGGTGCACAGGTATTGATCTCGTTTTGAGAGCGGACCTGCCCTTGCCAGTGCTTGGTTTTCACTTCCCACGGCTCCAGGCTCGACCACGATCCCTTGGCTGGCCTTAAGTCCACGACCAGACCGTCGTAACCAGTATTGCGCGCGCCCTTCTTTTGAGCTTGCGCCCACGCTATGTGGTTCGACCCAGGGCCGTGGCAGGCTTCACACGAAACGTGGATGCGCGACCATTTGGTGGCGTAGCTGTCTTTGGCAAGGTCGTAACTCTTTTGCACATTCGTGGAATGGCAGTCGGCGCAGGCGTAGTTCCAAGTGGCATCTCTCCGGGCCCAGCTCTGTGGATCGAACGACGCCTTTTCACCAGAATTGAGATGGAACCAGCGCTGCCCTCCTTGGTCTTTGCCTCGTGAATCCCAAGCTACGCCAAAGGTCTGTATCCGGCCCTCAGGAAACGGGAGCAGATACTGTTGCACTGGATAGACACCGAACGTATACAGGACTGTGTAATCCTGGGGTTCACTACCGCCGCTGGAGGCGCGAACAAGAAACTTACCATCCTTCTTGAAGAAGGTGGAGTCAGCAAAATGGCCATCGTTAAAGTCGCCCAGAACTGTCGAATCGGTGGCCGCCTGCATGGCCTGGGCGTGATGGGAGGTCCGCCAGGCCCGCACTTGTTCCGCATGGCACGGAAGGCAACGCTCTTCTCCCACATAGGCCGCAACCGGAGCCGACTTAGTTCTCTGCGAACGCCAAAGCGCAACGACAAGGAGGATGATCGCAACAGCGCCGAAAGCAACGGCGCCCATCACAATGGACTTCCTGGACTCGGGTATTACACGCATGAAATGGTTGCGCAAAGATCGTGAGGTCAGTTGGTCTCAGTTTACATGTGCGGCGACCGGCCACACAAACCTAGGTTCCGTCTGCGAATCGCGGATTGTGCTGAATGGAGCGACAGGCTGCAGCAAATCCCGGGTTTCAGGTCGCAACGGAAAAGGCTAGCTAAAATTGGAACATTCGTGCGGGCTGTGTCAGAGCCCCACGATCGAGAATCCGGTGCGCCCTCGTTGCGAGCTAGACTCGACAACTAACGCATCACGAACAGGAGGGAGCTGATGCAATCCCGCATTTGTACATACGTTTCGGATATTAGGCTGACTTGGGTTCTACTTCGGTTGTCCGACTTCGCCCTGTACAGCGATCCCAAAAGCCGGCAGATCAAACCGGATTAGCCTTTTTTCTTGTGATACCGGGCCCACATTCTGATAAATCTCCAAATGCGACTCATCGCGTTCGCGATCACCGGTTATAGGAATCGTGGTCAGTCGTTGATATTGGTCACGATGCAATGCTCGAACCAGCATCTGCATGGATTGCAAGTCGATCCAGAAACTTGGTTCTAGAACGACGTAGCGCACGCCGTAGCGGCCAACCAAATTGTTGAGCTCGTCTTCACTCACCCCAAGCTCTTTGACCCCGAACATACGCCGGCCTCCCTGCACCATCAGCAATAGCTTGTCCGAGCGTATGACACTTAAGTCCTTGCACTGCGGCAGCGCTCTGATGTTAAACACGAAGGACCCATCCCGCAAACCCGAGAACAGGATCACACTGTTGGGAGGAGCAATCGAGCAAACGTATTGGGCGGCGGTGCGGTATCCGGATACATGGGGGACATGGTCCCGGAACAACGTGTTAGCGAAAATGCTAACTGCGACAACGACAGCTGCGAAAGGAGCGACCTTGTCTGGGAGAACTCGGACGATCGCAAGTACCGAAAAGAAAACTAGGGGGAAGATCAGGAATATCGTATATCGCTCAAGCTTGAGGGCGATGAGGGTAAAGAATACATACCCCGTGAGTACCCACGCCGCAAAGAAGAATCCTGCAGGTCTTGGCAGCCGCCATTCTTTTCGAAGCGTGGCTCCTGCGGCATAGACCAACGCCAGGGCCAATACAGCCCAACCTACCTGGCGCGGCCACTGACGTGCGACATAGAACCACCCGGAGAGTGTCGTCCGGGAGTTCTCCACCCAGCTCCCTCCCATCGCCTGCTGCACATTCAGCCGCCCCCAAAACCACGTAAACAAAGCGAGGGGTGCAATTCCAACGCAGAAAAGGGCAGCCGACCGCCACACCTCTCGGCGCTGAAACAAGGTCCTCCGATGCACGACGGACAGTGTCAGCAAATAAACAACAGCGATGAAAACAGTGGATTGCTTGGTATAGGTTGCGGCCAGGACGAACCCAACCACCCAATACAAGTCGCCAGCTTTAGCGGAGTCCAGGTATCGGAAAAAGAAATAGGTGCTCCACATCAGGAATGCGAATGCAGGTATCTCAAGCATAACTTGCCGTCCCCACAGCGCCATTGTGGGTGTCCCGATCAACAAGAGTGCGGTCGAAAGGGCAGCGACTCGGGCAACCCAGCGCCGCGCTAGGAAATATGCTCCGGATGCGGTCGCAAGCAGGAACGCGCTGACCGTCAGCTGTGCTGTGTTGTGTGACACTCCGAAGACGCTGAAGAATAGAGCCTCAACCCAGGCAAACAGGGGCGGATAGAAAAGCACTGTAGTGGCTGGATACTGAATGTAGTAGTTCATCGCCCACTGCTTCAGGTGCACCAAGGGCAGGCTGCAAGCCAGGTCGTAATAGAACACTCCGTCCATGGCATGTCGCGGCGCGTCACTCCACCAAAAGTCGCCTGCTCGGGGTGATGTCAGAAACGATAGGAAGACTGCAATGATCAGGACCAGCAAGGAAAGGAAATCCCAGCGCGCTGATTTGATCCGGCCGATATCCGGGAGCTGCTGCACGGCATCTGCTCGTCGCTGAGAAATGTGGCCATTTCAGCCGGGGTATGCAGGATGCGACGCAAGTTTTGGAAATGCCCGTGGCGCGAGGTGAACGGCCGTGAGGCCGGTTCAACATTCCATCGATCCCATGCAGAGTTCCGACTGCGTGATCAATTACGTTGGCTGTTGCGACTGACCGGAGAAGCACTCCATATGCGGCCCTCGCACCCACCTTTCATTCGCTCCAAGCTATCACAACGGCTGAACCGGACGATAGTGCGACGAGCAGAGTCCCGTCCGCCAGCGTAGCCGCCAAGCGCTTTACATCGTAATTCCGCAGCACCGTGTCAAGTTGCATACAGCCGCGTCCCCGCAAGGGTACGATGACAGATCGCGATCAGCGATGGTATCTTGATATCCTTTGCAAGCACCGGATTCAGGTCCAATCTGGAAACGCTCACAATGAAGATCTTGTCCCTCAGCACAGACCAGGAACTTTCTCTGTTCCGCAAGCGAGTCCTGGAAGTGGCCGGTCATGAGGTGTTGGCGCTCAGCACGGAAAAAGAGGCGCTGGAGGAAGCCGCGTCGCCACGGCCATTCGATGTGCTGTTGATCTGCCATCGCCTCCCGGATGCCACCGCTCGCAAGGCTATTCGGCTGTTCCGCGACAGCCATCGGGATGTGAAGGTGGTTTACGTGGTTCACCTCTACGGCGAATGGCCGGAGGTCGAGGCGGACCGCTATGTGGTCGGAGCGGACGGCCCTGACGCACTGCTCCGAGTGGTCAGCGAGGCGGCTTCACCAGCCACGTCGTAATCATTTCACGGAATGATCGGCCTGAAACATGCCGAAAATGTTTCCCTCGGTGTCTTTGCAATACACGACGTGGCCGACTCCCGGGATAGTCATCTTGGGGACCACGACCTGACCGCCGTGTCCTTCGACCTTAAGGGCAAAGTCATCCACCGAATCCACTGAGATTGAGTTCACCGTCCGTGGCTGAGAGTCCTTGTTGCGCAGAATGGCGCCGTCGATTCCAGCCTCCGGCGCTGAGCCTGTCTTCATCAGCCAGTACTCTTCCGCCCCGAATCTCTGCGCCTCCCAGCCGAAAACGCTTTGGTAAAACTCCACCGCTCGGCCCGGATCAACCGCCCCCAATTCGAAGTGCACGACACGATTCATAGCTCCTCCTGTTGTCTCGCCGAAGCGATGGTGGCCTTGTGCCGGGGAAGCGATATTGTACGCTCCTCGTGTACTGCTGGCCATCGCTCGATGGCTAACCGTGGTGTACCCAGCTTCGCCAGGGCGAAATTCAGAATCGGGAGCCGACCGACCCAGGAATAGCTACCGAGGCAGCAACCTTCAACGCGTGATTTTTCTCGCCGCACTCAGCGTGATGTGTTACAAAAGGTACACACCTTCGAAGCGACGCAGCATCTATATGGGCAGAGTGAGGAAGGAGAGTCTCAGGGACGAGTATAGCTTCGGTGCTGTTGGCCGGAGCGGGGTGAGGTGCCACATGGACATCACAACGGTTGCGGTAGTCAGCGTAATCCTGATCAGTTACCTGATCGGCTCGCTGACCAGTTCAGTCGAGACCGAGCAGGAATTACCACACCGCTATTGAGGCGGATTGAGTTTGAAACGCGGAACCCCCGCTAGGATTTACCGCGCTTGTCTGTTCTTGGGGCACTCTCTGAATGCCGCTCAGCTACAATGGCGACGCGGTTGCGTGGAACCCCCATGACTCATGCCTGGCACGACATCTCTCCCGGCGAGAGCCTTCCGCGCGAGTTCTACTCGGTCATCGAAATTCCCTTCGGCTCCAGTGTTAAGTACGAACTGGACAAGCGGAGCGGGCTCATCAAACTTGATCGCGTGCTCTATTCCGCCGTGTATTATCCCGCTAACTACGGCTTTATTCCGCAGACCCTGGCGGAGGATGACGATCCGCTCGACGTGCTCGTTTTGTGCCAGGAAGCGGTGGTTCCACTGACCCTAATGCAGGCGCGCGCCATCGGTCTGATGACCATGATTGATGCGGGCAAGAAGGACCACAAGATCATCGCCGTTGCCGTCCACGATCCGGAGTTCAACACCTACCAGGAAGCCAGCGAAATGCCGGAGCATCGCCTCAGCATGTTGCGCCGCTTCTTTCTCGACTACAAACAGCTTGAAGGCAAGGCTGTGGAAGTCGACGAGATTCAGGCCTCGGAGCACGCGTTGCCGGTGATTGAGGATGCCCTCGCCCGCTACAGCCAGCAACGGCGCAAAGGCTTCGCCAAGTAGGCTGGATCAGGAGAAGAAGAGTGCTTGCGATTCGATTGGTCGCGTCACAGCTGATCAGTGGTGTTAGTCAAAGGGTACCCCCGACGCAGGATCGGCCAACGCCTAGCCGCCAGGAACGGGAAACCTCGGTTAATTCATTAAGAACGCTACACTTGCTTACGATAACTCAGGGACAGCGCAGCCGATTCAGAGTTCGTGAAGGGCTCCATTTTGGGAATCCGTGAAGATATTCTTGCGAAATCTTGTAACGCGTTTGGGTCGATTGCGTTTATTTGTTGAGCCCCTAGTCCAAAGGCACGGGTCGTGCGAAAGGCGAGAGCGGCAGCCTAGCTCTCGAAGACCTTCTCCAGGCTCTCGTACACGATGGGGATGCTGCAAAGTTCGGGAAGCCTGAGCCAATAGCGATGAACCTCAGGATCGGCTTGGGCTTCGGCCCTCATCTCGTGGGAGTTCCAATAGCGCAGGTGCAGAAAGCGGTCGGGCCGCGCCGAGTCGCGATACAGACAATCGCGGGAGTAGCCTTTGCTGTTCATCAGGGCGTACAACTCGCGTAGCGTGGTCAGCAGCTCCTCTTCTTTGCCGGCCAGGGCTTCAAGAATTGCCACGGACAGGATTTCGTCAGCCATGGTACGTTCCCCTCGTAGCTTGACGGTAGTATTTCGTCATATTGGCGCTTCCTGCCCCGCCGTGATCAGCCGCATGAAGTTCGTCGCTCCCGATGTGCTGGTGGTGCCGGCGATCAGGCCGAAGACGTCGCCCGGCGAAAGCACCTGCATGCGTAGCAGTTCCTGCTCGGCAAACTCGGCCATTTGCGCTGCGGAAAGATCTGCCGGACAGCGCAGCGGGGTCACACCCCAGAGCAAGTTCATGCGGTTGCACACATCGTCGAAACGTGTAAACGCATAGATACTGGCGGCTGGCCGATACTTCGACAACAGGCGCGCGGTGTTGGCAGTTTCAGTAAAAACGGCGATGGCGCGGACGTTCAGGTCGCGTGCAGCGTGCGCCATGGACTCGCAGATGGTTTCGGTGATGGACAAGTATCGCGCCTGGCGATGCTCGGGCCGTAAAGGGTGGAACAGATTAGCCTCGGCCTCAGCGACAATGCGTGCCATCATTTCCACGGCTTCCCGAGGATATTTACCCGCTGCAGTCTCGGCTGAAAGCATGACGGCGTCGGTTCCGTCGAAGACGGCGTTGGCGACGTCGCTGGCTTCGGCGCGCGTGGGACGCGGATGCTCCGTCATTGATTCGAGCATCTGCGTGGCAGTAATGACTGGCTTACGGAAGTCGAGCGCGCGCCGGATGACCTGCTTCTGGATAAGCGGCACTTTCTCCGGTGCAACCTCGACGCCGAGATCGCCACGCGCCACCATTACCCCGTTGGCTACATCGAGAATCGAGTCGAGATTGTCGATGGCCTGCGGCTTTTCCAGCTTGGCGATGACCGGAGCGACACCGCCCCGCGCCACGATAGCGCGCCGGGCCTGGACCACATCGTCAGCGGTGCGAACGAACGAGATGGCGATCAGGTCCACTGCCTGTTGGACACCGAAGGTAAGGTCTTCCTCGTCCTTTTCGGTGAGGGAGGGGATGCTGACGTTCGTCCCGGGCAGGTTGATACCTTGATGCTCTCCCAGCATGCCGCCGTTCAGCACCTCGCAGACGACATCCGATCTAGAGACCTGCGTGACCGACAGTTCAATGCGACCGTCGGACAGCAGAATTCGATCGCCTGCCTGCACGTCGCCCGCGAGTCCCTGGTATGTCGTCGAGATTAGATCGGCTGTGCCCATTATGTCTCGCGGCGTAATGGTGACCGACTGTCCTGTTTGCAGCGCGACTGCCTTGTGATCCTTGAGGCGGCCAGTCCTTATCTTCGGTCCCTGCAGGTCCTGCAGAATGCAGATGGTCCGGCCGAGTTCACTAGCCACTTTGCGCAGACGCTGAATAACGCGGGCATGATCCTGGTGCGAGCCATGGGAGAAATTAAGCCGTGCCACATTCATCCCGCGCAGCATCAGCTCGCGTATCATCTCCTCGGTATCGCTGGCGGGCCCTATGGTGCAAACGATCTTGGCCCGGCGATGTGGCATGGCCGGCTTGTCCAATGCGTTGTACTGGTCTTGTGTGTGGTTATCCATTCTCAGTTGGTCACAGGGCCTGCACACGTCTGGGTTCGGCGGCGATTTCAGAATGTGCGCCAAAGAGGAACCGTGGATAGCGTAGGGCGTTGAACTCGGCGCCGATCAAGACCACCACCGAAACGATGTACAGCCAGATGAGCAGCGCAATGGCTGTGGCTACGGAACCATAAATGACGTTGTAGTTAGCGAAGTGGCGCAGATAGAAGCCAAACACCAACGTGGAAGCGAACCAAAGCACCGTAGCCAGCGAGGCGCCAGGCAGTACCCGGTGCCACGGCTGGGTCCGCGGTACGCCGTGATGGTAGATCAAGGCAATCACAGCGATGCTGGTGAGCGCGGCTATAATCCAGCGCAAGGCCGTCCACAGGCCCAGAACGTACGGCCCCAGCTCGTGGCCCACGTGATACACAATCCATGCCTCGATCTGATTGCCAAACACCAGCAGGATGGAGGCGAAGACCATGGGGATGCCGGCTAGCACCACCAGCAGGAAGGCAATCAAGCGTTCCTTGACCAGGCCCCAGACCTTGGGCATCTGATAGGCATTGCGGAAGCCCTCCATCCACGAGATCATGACGCCCGATCCCGTCCACAAGGTAATGGCGGCGATGGAGATCAGAAAATTCACATCCACTGGCTTACTTCCGCTGAAGTATTGCAGAACGGCCGCCCTGGTTCCTTCCGGGAGGATCCGTCCCACGGCATGGCCGATTTCGCGGATGAATCCCGCCGTGGTACGCGACTCCGAGAGCGCCGAGGCCACAAGCAGCACGGCTGGAAACAACGTAAAGATGGCCGAGAAGGCGGCGCCTTTGGCCACTGCAAAAGCATCATGCTGGAAGGCCCGCCACAGCGAGAGCCGAAAATGTTGGAAGAAACGGACCATACAAAGCAAACACGCATATGAGCGCGCAAGGGCAGTTTACACAGCCTAGCAAGAAGGGGCGACCGGAATTGTCGCCCCTTGTGAGATTGACGGCGCCGGTTGCGGACCGGCCCGCGTTATTACTCGGCCGCTAGCTCCTCGGTTTCGTTCTCGCCTTCGTGGCGCATCAGCTCGAGAGCGCGCTCCGCCTCTTCGTAGGCTGCCGTGACCTCCTCCTGCACCTTGGCAGCGGCTTCTTCCATTTCCTGCGAGAGTCGAACATTGCGGTAGTACTCCATGCCCGTTCCCGCGGGAATCAGACGGCCCACAATGACGTTCTCCTTCAGACCGCGCAAGTGGTCCACCGCGCCCTGAATTGAGGCTTCGGTAAGCACGCGCGTGGTCTCCTGGAACGACGCCGCGGAGATGAACGAATCGGTGGAGAGCGAAGCTTTGGTGATGCCCAGCAGCAGCGGACGGCCAGTGGCCGGCTTGCCGCCGTTGGCAATCGCCTTTTCGTTCTCTTCGCGGAAGCGGAATTTGTCCACCTGCTGTTCCAGTAGGAACGAGGTGTCTCCCACGTCCTCCACCTTTACCCACCGCATCATTTGGCGGACAATCACTTCGATGTGCTTGTCACTGATGTTCACGCCCTGGAGCCGGTAAACCTCCTGGATTTCATTCACCAGGTAAGCCTGCAGCTCCTTTTCACCCAGCACGGCAAGAATATCGTGCGGGTTGAGCGGGCCATCCATCAGCGGTTCACCGGCACGGATGCGTTCACTTTCCTGCACATTGATGTGAACCCCGCGCGGCACCTGATATTCCTTCTCGGTGCCGTTGTCAGCCACAACGAAGATCTTGCGCTGTCCCTTGCTCACGTCGCCGAACTTCACCACGCCATCAATCTCGCTGATGACCGCGGTTTCGCGCGGCTTGCGGGCCTCGAACAACTCGACCACGCGTGGCAGACCGCCGGTGATGTCCTTCGTCTTGGTGGTTTCGCGCGGAATCTTAGCCAGCACATCGCCCGGGGTCACAGTGTCGCCATCCTGCACCATCAGGTGAGCGCGCGAAGGCATCAGGTACCGCTTGTTACCCTTGGCGCCCTTGATGATGATCGTCGGCTGGCGCTTTTCGTCCGGTGAATCGATAACCACGTGACGCGAGAGTCCAGTGACTTCGTCCACCTCTTCGTGCAGCGTAAGACCTTCTTGAAGGTCCTTGAACTGCACATTTCCACCGATTTCCGTGAGGATGGCAAAGGTGTACGGGTCCCATTCGACGAGGACATCGCCCAGTGAGACTTGCTGACCATCTTCGACCTTCACCTTGGCGCCGTACACCACCGCATAACGCTCCTTTTCACGGCCCTTGTCGTCCACAATGGCGAGCGAGCCGTTGCGGTTCATCACCACCAGGTGGCCTTCCTTGGAGCGGACAGTTATGAGGTTGATGAAACGTACCGCGCCGTTGTTCTTGGCCTCGAGACGAGACTGCTCGCTGACCCGCGAAGCCGTTCCACCGATGTGGAACGTACGCATCGTGAGCTGCGTTCCCGGCTCGCCGATGGACTGCGCTGCGATAACGCCGGTGGCCTCACCCAGTTCGACCAGGCGGCCGGAGGCCAGGTTGCGGCCATAGCACATCACGCACACGCCGCGCTTGGATTCGCAAGTGAGCACCGAACGGATCTTGACCCGCTCGATGCCGGCAGACTGCACCGCTCCGGCCAGGTCCTCGGTGATCTCCTGGTTGATATCAACGATCACATTGCCTTCGTAGTCCTTGATCTTCTCCAGCGAAACGCGGCCGACAATACGGTCGCGCAACGGTTCGATGATCTCACCCGACTCCACGATGGACGTGACGTAGATGCCATCCACGGTGCCGCAGTCGTATTCGCTGATGATCACGTCCTGGGCCACGTCCACCAAGCGACGGGTCAGGTAGCCGGAATCCGCGGTCTTGAGGGCGGTATCGGCCAGGCCCTTGCGCGCGCCGTGGGTGGAAACGAAGTACTCCAACACCGTCAGTCCTTCACGGAAGTTGGCGGTAATCGGCGTCTCGATGATCTCGCCCGACGGCTTGGCCATCAACCCGCGCATACCCGACAGCTGACGAATCTGCTGCTTCGAACCGCGAGCGCCGGAGTCGGCCATGATGTAAATCGGGTTGATCTCGCCGGCCTTGTCCTGTTGCTGCATGTTGCCGAACATCTCGTCGGCCACCTTTTCCGTAATCGCCGACCAGATCTCGACTACTTTGTTGTAGCGTTCACCGTTGGTAATGGCGCCGTCCAGATACTGCTGCTGCACGGCGATGACCTGCTTCTCCGCATCGCGCACCAGCGCCTGTTTGCCGGGGGGGATGACCATGTCATCAATGCCGATTGACAAGCCCGCGCGCGTAGCGTACTGGAATCCGAGTTGCTTGATGCCATCCAGCATCCGCACGGTCGTTTCCAGACCGAAGCGGAGATAACAATAATTGACCAACTGACCGATACCCTTTTTCTTGAGCAGGCCATTGACATACGGCATGTCTGCAGCGCCGCGTTTCAGGTGGTCGTTCATGATGGCGCGGCCCACCGTAGTCGAGATGTACTGCCTCTCAAAGTTCGTTGGCTCGGTATGGATCACATCCTGGTCGTCGTACGCGGTGGTGAGGTCGATCACTTCGCCGGAGTACCGCAGCCGGATAGGAGTGAGGGTTTCGACCTCACCCATTTCCTTGGCCAGCAGCACTTCATCAATGTTGGCAAACGCGCGACCTTCGCCCTTCGCGCCGGGTTTGGCCTTGGTCAAGTAGTAAATGCCCAGCACCATGTCCTGCGTCGGGACGGTAATCGGCTGCCCGGAGGCGGGCGACAGAATGTTGTGCGAGGCCAGCATCAACACGCTCGCTTCCACCTGGGCCTCTGGCGAGAGCGGGATGTGCACGGCCATCTGGTCGCCGTCGAAGTCGGCATTGAAAGCCGTGCAAACCAGAGGGTGGATCTTGATCGCCTTGCCTTCCACCAGCACGGGCTCGAAAGCCTGAATGCCCAGGCGGTGAAGCGTGGGAGCGCGGTTCAGCAGCACCGGATGGTCCTTAATGACCTCTTCCAGGATGTCCCAAACCACCGGCTCCTGAGCCTCCACCATTTCCTTGGCCTGTTTGATGGTGGTGCAGTGTCCGGTCTGCTCCAGCCGGTGATAGATGAACGGCTTGAACAGCTCCAGCGCCATCTTCTTGGGCAGGCCACACTGATGCAGCTTGAGATCGGGGCCGACCACGATGACCGAACGTCCGGAGTAATCGACGCGCTTGCCCAGCAGGTTCTGGCGGAAGCGGCCCTGCTTGCCTTTTAGCGTGTCGGAGAGCGACTTCAGCGGGCGATTGTTGGCGCCCCGCAGCACGCGGCCACGGCGTCCGTTGTCAAACAGAGCGTCCACCGCTTCCTGCAACATGCGCTTTTCGTTGCGCACGATCACTTCCGGCGCGTGCAGGTCCATCAGCTTCTTCAACCGGTTGTTGCGGTTGATCACGCGGCGGTAGAGATCGTTGAGGTCGGAGGTTGCAAAGCGGCCGCCATCCAGAGGAACCAGGGGACGCAGCTCCGGTGGAATAACCGGAATCACATCCAGAATCATCCAGTTCGGCTTGTTGCCGCTCTTGCGGAATGCCTCAACCACCTTCAGGCGCTTGGCATACTTGAGACGCTTTTGAACCGAGGTTTCGCTGCGCATTTTCTCGCGCAGCTCGGTGGCCAGCGCATCCACGTCAACGCGCTTCAGCAATTCCTTGATGGCCTCCGCACCCATCATGGCCTTGAAGCCGCCTGCGCGGTGCGCCTGGTCGAGTTCCCGATACTTGGTTTCGTCCTTGATGACTTCGCGCTCTTTAACTGGAGCGTCACCCGGTTCGATCACGACATAGGCTTCGAAATAGAGCACCGACTCCAGTTCACGCAGCGAAATGTCGAGGATGTGCCCGATGCGGCTGGGCAGGCCCTTGAAGAACCAAACGTGCGAGCAGGGCGACGCCAACTCGATGTGACCGAGGCGCTCCCGGCGCACCTTGGAGAGGGTCACTTCCACACCGCACTTGTCGCAGATCACGCCGCGGTGCTTCATGCGCTTGTACTTGCCACACAAACATTCCCAGTCGGTTACCGGGCCGAAGATGCGGGCGCAGAACAAGCCATCGCGTTCCGGCTTGAAGGTGCGGTAGTTGATCGTCTCCGGCTTGGTCACTTCCCCGTGAGACCAGCTGCGAATCTTCTCGGGCGAAGCCAGGCTAATGCGAATGGCGTCGAAGTCGGCGATGGGATTTCCGAGATCGAACGGACTGGATCGATACATGTTAGTCCTCAGTTTTCAGTTGTCGGTTGTCAGTTCTGCAACGCGACGGTTAGTTGTCAATTTTGCTGCCAATCCAGGCAGCATCTCCCATTTTGCCCTCGTAAGGCTCATGCGGATTGCTTGCCTATTGTTCCCCTTCGAGCCGCGTAATCCGGTGCTCGTGAATCTGGGCAATATGCAAAAGGCGAGTGGCCGCTTCGGCAATTTCGCTGGTATAACTCTTGACTCCGTCGATGCTGGATTTCAACCCATCGATACCGGACTTCATGTCCTGCATTTCGCGCGCAATCGGCTCGACGGTTTGAGTCAGGGCTTCGTGGCGCTCAACGAGTTTTTCCAGACGCTCGTCTATCGTCATCCAGGCTCTCCTTAGTCGGCCGCGAGGGGAGCCGCCGCAAGCATCCTGCGCTCGTCGGTTTTGATGAGCTCCACATCGAGGCACAACGACTGCAATTCGCGAATCAGCACGTTGAATGATTCCGGCACGCCCGGCTCGATCGCCGCTTCGCCTTTGACAATAGCCTCGTAAATCTTGGTGCGGCCATATACGTCATCGGACTTCGCGGTGAGCAATTCCTGCAGGATGTAAGCTGCGCCGTAGGCTTCCAGGGCCCATACTTCCATTTCTCCGAAGCGCTGACCGCCGAACTGCGCCTTGCCACCCAGTGGCTGCTGGGTGATGAGCGAGTACGGACCGATCGAACGCGCGTGGATTTTGTCGTCCACCAGGTGGGAGAGCTTGAGCATGTAGATGTAGCCCACGGTTACGGGCTGCTCGAACTTCTCACCCGACAGGCCGTCGTAAAGGTAGGTCTTGCCCGATTCCGGCAGGCTGCCCTGCGCCAGCAGGGACTTGATCTCCATCTCCTTGGAACCGTCGAACACGGGCGAACTGAAGTACACAGCGTCCTTCATGCCGTCGGCGACGCGCTCCAAGGTTTCGTCGTCGAGACCCGCAAGCTCGTCCACGAAGGGGGTGTTCTTGAACATGGCCTTGAGTTCACGGCGCATGCTTTCCGCCTTGGAGTTTTCCTTCAGGAGCTGGTCGATCTTCTGTCCCAGAGCAAAGCCGGCCCAACCGAGATGGGTCTCCAGGATCTGGCCCACGTTCATACGGCTCGGCACGCCCAGGGGGTTCAAAACGATCTCCACCGGAGTTCCGTCCTCGAGGTACGGCATGTCCTCTTCTGGCAGAATGCGTGCGATGACGCCCTTGTTTCCATGGCGCCCGGCCATCTTGTCTCCGACGCTCAGCTTGCGCTTCATGGCGATGTAGACCTTCACCAGCTTGATTACTCCCGGCGGCAGCTCATCGCCTTTCTGCAGCTTCTCGACCTTCTCGCGGACAATCTTGCGCAAGACGTCGATCTGGCGCGAGGTCATTTCCTCGATTTCGTCGATCTGCTCATTGATGCGCGGGTCCTTGTCGGCGAACTTGATGCGCTTGAGATTGCGGGTCGAGATGCGCTCGATGGTGTCGCGGTCGAGGATGACTCCCTTGGTCAGAAGGCGCTTGTTTGTACGCTCGTCGTGCAGGTCGGCGAGAACCTCCTTGCCGCCCAGCAACGATTCGAGACGTTTCAAGCGCTCGTCGGTGAGGATTCGGATCTCGTCTGCCAGGTTCTTCTCCAGCTTGGCTACCTGGTCCGCTTCAATGGCCTTGGCACGCTCGTCTTTCTCCTGACCTTTGCGGGAGAAGATTTTCACGTCGACCACGGTGCCCTCGATGCCCGGAGGACACGTGAGGGAAGCATCGCGAACATCGCCGGCCTTCTCGCCAAAGATCGCACGCAGCAGTTTCTCCTCTGGCGTGAGCTGCGTCTCGCCTTTCGGCGTGACTTTGCCAACCAGGATGTCGCCGGCCTTCACCGTCGCGCCGATGCGGATGATGCCGCTCTCGTCGAGATCGCGCAGGGCCGACTCGCTGACGTTCGGGATATCACGCGTCACTTCCTCCGGACCCAGCTTGGTGTCGCGCGATTCGATTTCGAATTCCTCGATGTGAACGGAGGTGTAATAGTCCTCCTTCACCATCTTTTCGGAAACCAGGATGGCATCTTCAAAGTTGTAGCCGCGCCACGGCATGAACGCCACAAGGACGTTGCGGCCAAGCGCCAACTCTCCCATATCGGTACAGGGACCATCAGCGATCACCTGCCCTTTCGCCACCCGCTGGCCCTTCTTCACAATGGGCCGCTGGTTAATGCAGGTGTTCTGATTGGAGCGTTTGAACTTGGTGAGCTGATAAATGTCGCTGCCCACCTCGCGCGAGAGCTGCCCGGGATGGTGTTCGCCCTCGACGCGCACGATAATGCGTTCGGAATCAACGGAATCGACGATACCGCTACGGCGGGCCAGCACAACCGCGCCGGAATCGCGCGCGGTGACACCTTCCATGCCGGTGCCGACGATGGGTGCTTGGGCGCGGAGCAAGGGCACCGACTGCCGCTGCATGTTGGCTCCCATCAGCGCGCGGTTGGCGTCGTCATGCTCCAGGAACGGAACCAGCGACGCCGCGACCGACACCAGTTGTTTCGGGCTGACGTCGATGTAGTCCACTTCGTCGCGATTGACCAGCACGAAGTTGCCGGCCTTGCGGGCATTCACGAGCTCCGCAACGATACGGCCCTTGTCGTCGATCTCGGCATTCGCCTGTGCAATCACGTGGCGGTCTTCCTCCCATGCCGAGAGGTAGAAGGAGTACGGTTCAAAATCAATGGCTTTCCTTCGGCGCTCCTTCAAATCTGCGTTAGCCCGGATGACTTCGGCCTTCTCCAGGTGATCGCCCACGCGATAGTCGCTATCGCCGGCGTTGACCACGGTGACAAAGTCAAGCACACGGCCGTTCTTCACCCGTCGGTAGGGCGACTCGATGAATCCGTAGTCGTTGATGCGCGCGTAGCAGCTCAGCGAAGAGATAAGACCGATGTTCGGACCTTCCGGCGTCTCAATGGGGCAGATGCGGCCGTAGTGCGTCGGGTGAACGTCCCGAACCTCGAATCCGGCACGCTCCCGCGACAGGCCGCCCGGCCCAAGGGCAGAGAGTCGGCGCTTGTGTGTGATTTCTGATAGCGGGTTCGTCTGGTCCATGAACTGCGAAAGCTGTGACGAACCAAAGAACTCGCGGATGGCCGCCATCACAGGTTTGGCGTTCACCAAGTCGTGCGGCATCGCCGTGGACATCTCCTGGTACACGCTCATTTTTTCTTTGATGGCGCGTTCCATGCGCACCAGGCCAATGCGGAACTGGTTCTCCAGCAGTTCGCCGACTGCACGCACGCGGCGGTTGCCCAGGTGATCAATGTCGTCCACCGTACCGATGTTCTTGCGCAGCTTGAGCAGGTAGCGGATGGTGGCGTAGAAGTCCTCCGGCTCCAGCGTGCGGTTCTCCAGATTGGTAGCGTCTTCGCTCTCGAAGAGCTTAATGTTGAACTTGAGGCGGCCTACGCGCGAAAAGTCATACTTCCGCGGGTCGAAGAACATGCCGTGGAAAAGCGAAGTCGCCGTGTCAAGCGTCGGAGGATCGCCGGGACGCAGCTTGCGGTAGATCTCGATCAACGCTTCCTGCGGCGTCTTCACCGAATCGCGGCGCAGCGTCGCGCTGATGACCGTGCCAACGTCATCGCGCTCGGGAAAGAAGACGTGCACTTCCGTCACGCCGGCATCCGTCATCTTGGACAGCTTCTCGGCCGTCAGCTCGGAGTTGGCCTCCAGCAGGACCTCGCCGGTATTGACATCCACGACGTCGGCGGCCACGAAGGCGCCTTCTAAATCGCTGAGATCCACCTCAATCTCGGAGATCCGGTGCTTTTGGATATCTTTGAAGACCGCAGGGGTAACTTTGCGGCCGGAATGAACAATCTCTTCCCCGCTCTTGGTGGCGATGCGGTGGGCCAGCTTCATGCCGATCAGGTTCGTTGGACGGTCAGAGTTGGGATCCAGCGTCCAATACAGCTTCTTGTCATGCAAGGCAATGCGATCAACTGTGTAAAAGGTGCGCAGGATGTCTTCTTCTGAGCGCAGGCCCAGCGCACGCAGGAAGATGCTTCCCAAGAACTTGCGCTTGCGGTCGATTCGCACATACAGCACATTCTTCTGGTCGTATTCGAACTCCACCCACGAGCCGCGGTAGGGAATGATCTTACCCAGGAAGTAGGTGCGATTGTTGGCCGTTTCGAAGAACACGCCCGGCGAGCGGTGCAACTGGCTGACAATGACTCGCTCGGTGCCGTTGATGATGAAGGTGCCGTTGGCGGTCATCAGAGGAATGTCGCCGAAGAACACCTCCTGTTCCTTCATGTCGCGAATCGAGCGGTTGCCGGTGTCGGGGTCCTTGTCGTAGATTGTCAACCGCATGGTGACCTTCAGGGGCGCGGAATAGGTCATGCCACGCTCCTCGCATTCGGCCACGTCATACTTCAGTTGCAATCCCACCGGATCGCCGCACTTGTTGCAGAAATCCGGCGTATTGGCGTTATAGGTACCGCACTTGGTGCACAGTACATCGCCCAGATGAAAGGGATCGGTCTTCACCGTCGCGCCGCAATTGCGGCACGTGGTGCGCAGATGGTTCAGTCCCTTGAGGTGCCCGCACTTGCATTCCCAGTTGCCAATGGCATATTCGACAAAATCCAACTGTGAAACGTTGCGAAAGTCGGTAATAGGAAACACCGACTGGAACACGGCCTGCAGGCCGGCGTCATCACGTTCGCTCGGCAGCGCATCCATCTGCAGAAAGCGGTCGTACGAACGCTTCTGCACCTCGATCAGGTTCGGGATCTGAATGGTGGCCGGAATCTTGGAAAAATCAAAGCGATTTCGATTGGCAGTTTTCTGTTGCGCCATTTACAAAGCTCCTCAATCAGTGCCAGGCCGGCGCATACGCGTGGGCCGGGCTAGCTGATAATGCGAAACGCGACGTGGAGGTCTGCTGTCGCACACTAAGCAGGTAAGAGCCGAAGGCGAAGTTGGGATTGGCGTCGCGCCCAAAAACACGCGTGCGCTCGCAGAGACAGATCTCCCCACAAGCGCCGCTTGAGGCGTCGTGCAATCCCATAACCAATCGGTCCGGGAATTCGGCACATTACGTGCCTTGATGTTGTCAGCTTCCCGCGCCAGTATCTTCAGGCCTTGTCTTCAGCCAGCCGAACCGTTGCATCCGAGCCGACGCGATTCCGTTTCAGCTTGCCGCCTGCCATGTAAACATTTGATGGTCCGAACCCGCTTCCGGATTCGTCCTCAACGATGCCCGGGAATTCTTGCGGTCCCCGCTGCTGGGACCGCCCACTTCCTCGGCTTCATCGCGCCTTCTTACGGCCGCTCCAACGTAAGAAGGTACGTAGCCGCCGCCCCGTTTTCCGCGCGGGCGGCAGCAGCCAGTGCCTCCGGTCAGCATACCCGGAGTGAGCGCCCCGCTTCGTTGCCGGCGCTCGGCGAGTGCAACATCGGCATTCGCCGGCGCGGCGAAACGGGGCGTGATCCTACTTCACCTCGACGGTAGCGCCCGCTTCGGTGAACTTCTTCTTGATGTTCTCGGCCTCTTCCTTCGAGACACCTTCCTTGACGGTCTTGGGGGCGCCATCGACCAGATCTTTGGCCTCCTTCAGACCCAGACTGGTGACCTCGCGGACGGCCTTAATTACGTTGATTTTGTTTGCGCCCACCGCCGCAAGGACGACTGAAAACTCAGTCTTTTCTTCCGCCGGGGCCGCAGCCGCGCCTGCACCGGCGCCGGCAGCACCCGCCATCACAACGGGGGCCGCGGCTGCCGCGGAAACGCCAAGGCGCTCCTCCAACTTCTTCACCAGGGCTGCCGCGTCCAACAGCGACAGGCCTACGATTTGCTCTTCCAAATGCTGCAGATCCGCCATTTGTTCTCCACCTGTTCGTTATTCGTTGTTTTGATTTCGTTATCGCTCCGAGGCTTCCAATGTGCGCCCGCATGCCAGACTCACGCAGACGGCACGCCTCACAACGGACAACGTAATCTCTTCGACGGCGCTCGCGCGCTGCCAAACTCCTTTTCGAAGGCTTCGTATCAGGACACGGCCTCGATCTTGCCGTATGTGCTTCTAAGTAATCCCCAGCGCACTCTAGTCCGCTCGAGCCACAAACCTAAGCGCTGACAGCCTCGCCAGCGAACTTCTTCTGCTCCACACCCTGGTTCAGCACGACGGCGACATTGCGCCCGACCGCGTTCAGGGCGGTCACCAGGCGCTGCGCCGGAGCATTCATCAGAAACAGCAGCTTGGAGTAAATCTCTTCCTTCGACGGCATGTTGGCCAGCGCGTCAATGTCCTTAATCGCGATGACGCGTCCTTCCACGATGCCCGCCTTGAAGGCGTACTCCGGGTTGTCCTTCGCGTACTTGCTGAGGGCCTTGGCCAGGGCAACCGGATCGCCCGCGGTATAAGCAATCGAGGTGACACCGGCGAGGTCCTTCATCGCCTGCTCGACCCGTGTACCCTTTGCAGCACGCTCCGCCAGAGTATTTTTCACCACACGATAACGTCCGCCAGCACCGCGAACCGCCTTGCGAAGTTCGAAGTCTTTCTCTACGGTTAGCTTGCTGAACGTACCCACAATGGCATGGCTCGCACCCTGAAACTCTGCGGTGAGGGCCTCAACCTGCTCGATCTTCTTTGCTTTTGTGACAGCCATTTCGGAATCCTTGTTTCAGTTGCACTCTGTGCGCCGCTCAACAGGTTGCGGCAGTTACGCCGCCCTACCCGCGAGCAGCCGCCTCCACCGCCGAAGTGTCAATCGGCACACCGGGGCCCATGGTCGAACTGAGGTAGCAACCCTTGATGTACTTGCCCTTGGCAACCGTGGGTTTGGCCTTGATCACGCTGGTGATTACCGTCGCTGCGTTCTCCACCAGTTTCTCCGGCGCGAACGAAATCTTGCCTACCGGCACATGCACCAGGGCAGTCTTGTCAGTACGGAACTCCACTTTACCCGCCTTGGTCTCTTTTACCGCCGCAGCAACGTCGAAGGTCACCGTTCCGGTCTTGGGATTGGGCATCAACCCGCGCGGTCCAAGCACTTTTCCTAGACGGCCTACCGACTTCATCATGTCGGGCGTGGCAATAACGGCGTCGAAGTCGGTCCAGTTCTCTTTCTGAATCTTCTCCACCATGTCCTCACCGCCAACGAAGTCGGCGCCAGCTGCTTCCGCTTCGCGCACTTTTTCGCCGCTGGCAATCACCAGTACTTTCTTCGACTTGCCCAAACCATGAGGCAGAACTACCGTACCGCGAACCATCTGGTCCGCGTGCTTCGGATCCACTCCCAGGCGCATCGTTAAGTCAACCGTCTCGTCGAACTTGGCGAATTTAACTTTCTGCAACAACGGCACCGCGTCCTGAAGTGTGTATGACCGGGCTTCAACCGCGGCGCGCGCCTTGTCGATGTTCTTTCCGGACTTCCTCATCTCACTCCTCGTCTCCCACCGCTGTTCTTTGTTGCCGAACGGCCGTAGTGTTTACGACTTGCGGTTTGGCAACCGCGAAACTCTTACGCCGTTACTTCGATGCCCATCGAACGCGCTGTGCCCTTAATGCTCTGCACCGCTGCTTCAATGGACGCTGCATTAAGGTCCGGCATCTTTTGCTTGGCGATATCCAGCACCTGCTTCTCGGTGACCTTGCCAACCTTGTCCTTGTTCGGGGTGCCTGACCCTTTGGCGACGCCGGCTGCGCGCTTCAACAGAATTGAAGCCGGAGGCGTCTTGGTGATGAAGGTAAACGAGCGATCGTTGTAGACGGTCACCACCACCGGAATAATCAGGCCGTCGAGCTCCTTGGCGCTCGTCTTCGCATTGAACTGCTTGCAGAACTCCATGATGTTGATCTGAGCCTGACCGAGCGCTGGACCGACCGGCGGGGCCGGAGTGGCCTTACCTGCCGCAATCTGCAACTTCACCGAACCTGTAGCCTTTTTCGCCATTTCTAATTCCTATTGTCCTTGCAGCCGCACTCGAAGGCGCGCTGCTGCACCCTTTTATGTAACAACTTTTTCGACCTGCCCAAACCCAAGCTCTACGGGAGTCGAGCGTCCGAAAATCGTCACCATTACCTTGAGCGTCTCGCGGTCCTCGTTGACCTCGTCCACCACTCCGGTAAAGCTGGCGAACGGACCTTCGCTGATACGCACGGACTCGTTCTTCTCGAACTTGACCTTGAGCTTCGGTTTCTCTTTGCTGTCCCGGACGCGGTAAACGATCTGGTTTACTTCTTCTTCGGAGAGCGGCGTAGGCTGCTGGCCGGTGCCCACAAACCCGGTCACGCGAGGTGTTCCTTTCACCACATGCCAGACGTTATCGTCCATGTCCATTTCAACCAGCACGTAACCGGGATAGAACATGCGCTCGCTTGTGTATTTCTTGCCGCCACGAACCTCCGTCACCGACTCGGTCGGAATTAAGACCCGCCCGATTCTGTGCTCAAGCTCCGGATAGGCGCGTACACGCGACTCCAGAGACTCCTTCACCTTGCGCTCGAAGCCCGAATAGGTGTGGATGATGTACCACTTCATGTTCGGGTTCTGGGGCGTAGCCTGACCAGGAGCAGCACCGGCCTCCTCGCCGGCGGGCTGGCTTTGGGCAACCGCTGCGCCACCCTGCTCCGACTGACCAGCCGCCTCTGCCTCGGGCTGCGTCTCGGCAACAGCGTTTTCCGATTTGATTTCTTCTTCTGCCATGTTTACGAGCATTAGCGATGTGTCAGAAACTTGATGAGTCGATCCAGCGATGTCCCTAGAACTTTGTCAATCACCGCAAAGTAGAGGCCGAACAAAAAGACCGTAATGATGACCACCGTGGTCGTGCCCTGCACTTCCTTGCGCGATGGTGTAGTGACCTTTCGCATCTCGGTGCGCACATCGCTGTAGAAGCTCTTGGCCCGCTGCGGCCAGGCTTTGACCTTGGCCACCAGACTGTTGTCATCAAAACGTTCCATAATCGCCGACTTCGCCATCTGCAACCTGTTTTCCGGTGCGCGCGGGCGCAAACCACGTTCTCAAATCCTGGCAGGGGCGGAGGGATTCGAACCCCCAAGTCCGGTTTTGGAGACCGGCAGTTTAACCGTTGAGCTTACGCCCCTCCGCGGAAGCAACCAGCATCCAGCAACTCAATCGCTCCTCGCTACTTAACCTCTTTGTGCACTGTGTGACGGCGGCACTTGCGGCAGAACTTCTTGAATTCCAGCCGGGCCGTCGTGGTCTTCTTGTTCTTCATTGTGGAATAGTTGCGGTCTTTGCAATCTCCACACTGTAACGTCACGATTTCGCGGGGCATACCCTCAACTCCACTCTCGCAAGCGCGACCAACGCGCCCACAACTTTGCTACGCAATAATTTCGGTGATGGTGCCGGCGCCGACGGTGCGTCCGCCTTCGCGGATCGCGAACCGCAAGCCCTTCTCCATCGCCACCGGCGTGATCAGCTCGATTTCCAGCGACACATTGTCCCCCGGCATCACCATCTCCGTGCCTGCCGGCAAGGTCGCCACTCCCGTCACGTCTGTCGTCCGGAAGTAG
>Ga0335085_10002232_pt1 | contig 36942 bp, 35 predicted proteins | sample Lox_Sample_45_FD_206712 | JGI IMG/M metagenome (GOLD analysis project Ga0335085, IMG submission 206712) | Soil microbial communities from Loxahatchee National Wildlife Refuge, Florida, United States - Lox_Sample_4.5 | ecosystem: Environmental > Terrestrial > Soil > Wetlands | place: USA...
GGAGCGGGTTATGTTTCGGTTACACCCTTGCACTTGGATTTGACCGCCAAACACCATTTCCCCCATTTTTCCGATTGGCCTTTGGAAAATAACCGGGGAATCGAATAGGGAGGGAATATGCGGGATAAAATTGAAAAGGTGATTGCGGAAATCGACGGCATCCTTCGCGCGGATGGGGGCGACATTGAACTCGTCGAAGTGACCCAAGAGGGGATTGTCCAAGTCCGCTTCATCGGATTGTGCGGGACTTGCGGCGGCTCCTTGGACACCTTGAGGCGCGGCGTGGAACGGATGTTGAAGGAACAAGTCCCCGAGGTCCGGGAAGTGGTCGCGGTTTGAGCTTTGATGATGTGTTAAAGATTCCGGCCGGTTGTTGAGTATTTTTTGTTGGTGGAAATCCCGCTGTCACTTATACTGTTCCCGTTTTCCCCGTTGTTTTCCTTTCTTCGCCCATCGGTTGAATTTGAAACAGAATGAGCCGTATCCCTCCCGGCCCGCCTTCAGGTGGAACCGTAGGGATTCTATTTTCAGGGGGAGCCGACTTGATACCGCGTTACACCTTGCCCGAGATGGGCGCCATTTGGTCCGAACAGTCCAAGTTCGACTCCTGGCTGAAGGTGGAAATCGCGGCCTGTGAGGCCTGGGCCCGCCTGGGTCGGATTCCGAAAAAAGACCTGGATGTCATCAAAAAAAAAGCCAGGTTTTCGGTCAAGCGCATCGAAGCCATCGAGCGGAAGACCAACCACGACCTTATTTCCTTTTTGACCTCCGTCGCCGAGAATGTGGGACCTTCCTCCCGTTTTATCCACTTGGGGCTTACCTCCACTGACGTGGTGGACACGGCCCAAGCCCTGCAGTTGACCGCCGCTTCCGACCTGATCCTCTCCCAGCTTAAGAAGCTCCGCGAGGTTTTGAAGCGCCAAGCCCGGAAACACCGTTATTCCATGATGATCGGCCGCACCCACGGCGTGCACGCCGAACCCGTCACCTTCGGGCTTAAAATGGCGCTCTGGTATGATGAGACGGGCCGCCAGATCGAGCGACTCAACCAGGCCCGGGACCAGATGGCGGTTGGCATGATTTCGGGGGCCGTTGGCACTTTCGCCAATATCGACCCTCGGGTCGAAAAGCACGTTTGCCAGATCTTGGGGCTCCAACCCGCCCCTGTTTCCACACAGACCCTCCAGCGAGACCGTCACGCCTATTTCCTGTCGGTTTTGGCGGTGATCGCCTCCTCTTTGGAGAAATTTGCCACCGAGATTCGCAACCTCCAGCGCACCGAGATCCTGGAAGCGGAGGAGTTTTTCGCCGAGGGCCAGAAAGGCTCCTCGGCCATGCCCCACAAGCGGAACCCCCTGACCGCCGAGCGGGTGGCGGGCCTGGCCCGCGTCATGCGGGGATACGCCCTGACGGCCCAGGAAAACGTGGCTTTGTGGCACGAGAGGGACATCACCCATTCCTCGGCCGAGCGCATCATTCTTCCGGACGCCACCATCCTTCTTCATTACATGCTGGCCAAGTTCATCGGCGTCATGGAAAAGCTCAATGTTTACCCCGAACGGATGAAGCGTAATATCCAGCTGACCCGGGGCCTGGTTTCCTCCCAACAGGTGCTTTTAGCACTGGTCAAGAGGGGTTATACCCGGGAAGAGGCCTATGCCATCGTCCAGCGCAACGCCCTGAACGCTTGGAAAAACGAGGCCAATTTCAGGCAGTTGATCGAGGCCGATCCGGATGTGACCAAGATGCTGACCCCGGAGGAGATTGAAGAATGCTTCAATCTTTCCTACCACATGAAGAACGTGAATTACATTTTGAAGCGGGCGGGAATACTCTAAGGAGCGGGCAATGGGCTGGCATGTGAGCGTTTACGTGACGTTGAAGCCTTCGGTGCAGGACCCCCAAGGGGCCACGGTGCAGCGGGCCCTCAACCAAATGGGATACCAGGCGGTCCAGGGCGTGCGCATGGGCAAGTTCACCGAACTGGAATTCGACGGCAAGCTTTCCGAAGCGGACGTGAAAAAACAGGCCGACGAGATCTGCGACAAGCTCCTGGCCAATCCGAACATCGAATCCTATCGTTTCACGGTGGAGAAGAAATGAAGTTTTCAGTCACCGTCTTCCCGGGCTCCAATTGCGACCACGACTGCGAGTACGTGATCCGGGACGTCATGGGCCAGAAAGTGGAAATGATCTGGCACAAGGAGACCGACCTGAGAAACCCGGATTGCGTGGTGGTGCCCGGGGGCTTTTCCTACGGCGACTACTTGCGTACCGGCGCCATCGCCCGGTTTTCGCCCGTCATGAAGTCGGTGGCCGATTTCGCCGCCAAGGGCGGATTGGTCATCGGAATCTGCAACGGTTTCCAGATCCTCTGTGAGGCCGGCCTGCTCCCCGGTGTCCTCATCCGCAACAAAAGCCTCCAATTCATCTGCAAGAACGTTTACGTCAAGGTGGAGCAGATCGACACGCCCTTCACCAACGCCTGCAAGCCCGGGCAGATCTTGAAGATTCCCATCGCCCATGGGGAAGGGAATTACTTTATCGATCCGGAAGGATTGAAGAAACTCAAGGAAAACCGCCAAGTGATAGTCCGGTATTGCGACCCTGACGGCAAATTGACGCCTGAATCCAATCCCAACGGCTCTTTGGATGCCATCGCGGGCGTTTGCAATGAAAAGCGAAATGTCTTCGGTCTCATGCCCCATCCGGACCGCTCAGGCGAGGATGTGCTGGGCAGCCACGACGGCCAATTCATCTGGAAATCCATCCTGGCCGCCAAAGTAGGTGCGGCATGACTTCCACGATCATGGACGTGGAGATCACACCCCAGGTTATCAAGGAACACGGCCTCAAACCCGACGAATACGACCGTATCTGCAAGATCCTGGGCCGGAAGCCCAATATCACTGAGCTGGGGCTCTATTCGGTCATGTGGAGCGAACATTGCGGCTACAAACATTCCCGGGCCCTCTTGAAGACCCTTCCCACCAAAGGACCGAAGGTTCTCCAGGGTCCCGGTGAAAACGCCGGCATCATGGACATCGGCGAAGGATGGGCGGTGGCCTTCAAGGTCGAGTCCCACAACCATCCTTCCGCCATCGAGCCCTACCAGGGGGCGGCTACGGGCGTAGGTGGCATCCTGCGGGATATTTTTACCATGGGCGCACGCCCGGTCGCCAACTTGAACTCCCTGCGCTTCGGGCCCCTTTCCGACCCCAAGGTAAAACGCCTTTTCGCCGGGGTGGTCAAAGGCATCGCCGATTACGGCAATTGCATGGGCATTCCCACGGTTGCCGGGGAAGTGGTTTTTGACGAGTCCTATACCGAAAACTGCCTGGTCAACGCCATGTCGGTGGGACTGGTCCGGCATGAGCACATCATCAAAGGCCGGGCTTCGGGGTTGAACAATCCGGTCATCTACATCGGGGCCACCACTGGCCGGGACGGCATCCATGGCGCCACCTTCGCTTCCACCGAGATCACCGACGAATCCACCGAAAAACGGAGTGCGGTCCAGGTTGCCGATCCCTTCATGGAAAAGCTTCTGATGGAAGCCACCCTGGAGCTGATCCACAACGACCTCCTGGTAGGCATCCAAGACATGGGGGCGGCGGGCCTCACTTGTTCCACCTGCGAAATGGCCAGCAGGGGAGGAGCGGGAATTGAGATCGACGTGGCCAAGGTGCCCCAACGGGAAAAAGGGATGTCTCCTTATGAAATCCTGCTGTCCGAATCCCAGGAACGCATGCTCTTGGTGGCCAAGCCGGGTTGCGAACAAAGGGTCCACGGCATCCTGGCCAAGTGGGACTTGCACGCGGCCACCATCGGCTTTGTCACCGATACGGGCCGCATGGTCGTGAAGGAAAACGGCAAGGTGGTGGCGGATGTTCCTGCTGATTCCCTGACGGAGGCTCCAGTTTACCATCCGGCCAAATCCGAACCCGCCATCCTCAAGAAGCACCGGGAGTTCGATGAGTCCGGCGTTCCGGATTGCAAAAATCCCGGGGAGATCCTTGAAAAGCTCCTCTCCGACCCCACAATCGCCAGCAAGTGCTGGGTTTATCAACAGTATGACCATATGGTGCGTTCCAACACGCTGGTGAGGCCCGGCTCGGACGCGGGTGTCCTCCGGGTGAAGGGGACTTCCTTGGGGCTGGCGATGACAATCGACGGCCTGGGTTCCTACTGTGCTTTGGACCCCTATGAAGGCGCCAAGATCGTGGTGGCGGAAGCGGCCCGCAACATCGCCTGTTCCGGGGCTGAGCCGATAGGGATGACGGACTGCCTTAACTTCGGAAGCCCTGAAAAGCCAGAGGTTTATTATTACTTCGACCGGGTCATCGCGGGGTTGGGTGACGCCTGCCGGGCCTTTAATATCCCGATTACCGGCGGCAATGTTTCCCTCTATAACGAAAATCCCTCCGGAGCCATCGATCCCACTCCCATCGTGGGCATGATGGGCCTATTCGCGGACGTGAATACGGCCGTCACTCAATGGTTCAAGGATGAAGGAGACCTTGTTTATTTACTTGGAAATATAGGGGATTCCATCGGCGGTAGCCGTTACCTGCAGGTGACTCATGGAAAAAAGACAGGCCGCTGTCCTAAGTTAGACTTGGAAGCGGAGCACAAGCTTCACCAAGCATTGAAGGCGATGGCGGATGCCAAGATCCTGCAAAGCGCCCACGATTGTTCGGATGGGGGCTTCGCGGTTGCCTTGGCCGAATGTTGCGTTACGGGGTTGACCCATGAAGCGGCGGGGCAGGGAGCGAAGGTCACCTTGCCGGGCCAGGGCCGGTTGGATGGCCGCCTTTTTGGAGAAGCCCAGTCCCGGGTGGTTGTTTCCTGCAAACCGGCAATGGGCGGCCAACTGGAGGCCATGGCCAAGAAATTCGGCCTTCCATGTGAGAAAATAGGCCAGGTGGGCGGCAAGACCTTGGTGATCGGAAATGAAATCAACGCCTCTATCGATAAGCTCGCGGAACTCTTCTTCACGAGCATCGAAAAACAAATGGCCTGAAGGCCTGGGATAGGGAAACTAAATGAATGAAAAGGTGAGCCAGTTCGAGGAATCCATGGTCAACCGCCCATTGGACGACGACAAACCCCACGACCAATGCGGGGTATTCGGTGTCTATGGCCATCCGGAAGCGGCTAAGATCACCTACCTGGGGCTCCATTCCCTCCAGCACCGGGGCCAGGAATCGGCCGGCATCTGCACCATGGACAATGGCCGTCTTTACAACCACAAGCGCATGGGCCTGGTCGCCGATATTTTCAACGAGGAAGCCTTCAAGGAACTGCCGGGGCGGGTGGCCATAGGCCATGTGCGCTATTCCACCACCGGTTCCAGCCAGCTGCGCAACGCCCAGCCCATTGCCGTGGAATACGCCCGGGGAAGCATCGCCATCGCCCACAACGGCAATCTGGTCAACGCCCGCCGTATCCGAGATGAACTCGAGGCCCGGGGTTCCATCTTCGTTTCCACCGTCGACTCGGAAGTCATCGTGCATCTTTTGGCGCGTTCCACGAACCATACCATGATCGAGGGGGTCATCGAGTCCCTCAAACAGGTCCGGGGCGCCTATTCGCTTTTGATGCTTTCGGATGACGGCATGATCGGTGTGAGGGATCCTCAAGGTTTCAGGCCGCTCTGCCTGGGCAAACTGGGCGATGCCTGGGTTTTGGCCAGCGAGACCTGCGCTTTTGACATTGTGGACGCCAAATACATAAGGGATGTGGAACCGGGTGAGATCGTGTTGATTAACGAGAATGGGCTGGTTTCCATCAAGCCGTTTGAGAAAACCCAGCATGCCATGTGCATCTTTGAATATATCTACTTTGCCAGGCCGGATTCGCGCATCTACAACACCAGTGTCCAAAAGGTGCGCAAGCGCCTAGGGGCTATCCTGGCCCAGGAAACCTACGTGTCGGCGGATGTGGTGGTGCCGGTGCCCGACTCGTCCAACATGGCGGCCACGGGCTTTGCCGAAGAATCCAAGATTCCCTATGAATTGGGCCTGATCCGAAACCATTACATCGGCCGCACCTTTATCGAGCCGGACCAGACCATCCGGGACTTCGGAGCGCGTTTGAAATATAACGCCGTCCGGGAGTCCATGGAGGGGAAACGGGTGATTTTGATCGACGATTCCATTGTGCGTGGAACCACCATGCGCAAGATCGTCAAAATGCTCCGGAATGTGGGCGCCAAGGAAGTGCACCTCCGCATCACCTCCCCACCCATCATCTCGCCCTGCTTTTACGGGATGGATTTCCCCAGCCGGAAGGAACTGATCGCCGCCACCCACAGCCTGGACGAAATCCAGACCTACCTGCGGGTGGATAGCCTGGCCTATCTATCGGTGGATGGCATGATGAAGGCGGTCGAGGGGACTCCTCAGGGCCATTGCACGGCCTGTTTCACCGCCAAGTATCCCGTTCCCTTCGATGAGGAAACCGAGAAGTACAGCCTTGAAGCGGCAAAGTGCTAAGCTATTTAAAACCTCTTACTGTCGATTAAATATATGAAAAGAGAGGGTTGAAATGGCGAACATAACTTTTTTGGCCTTTTTGGTGGGACTTGGGTTAGCGCTGTTGAATTACTTCTGGTACAAAGTTTTTTTTCCTGCCCAGAAAATCATAAAACGAAATCAAATTATTCGAGCTCTTTGGATTGGCACTCCTTTTTTAGCGGGAATTAACTTTTTTTATCTGGGGCGCGCTTATGTAATGTCGCATTTCAATATTCCCGAAGACAGCTTGGGCGTAGATATTTACCTTGATGTAACAGGCGCACTCTGGATTGTAACGCTTTTTTGGTTTGGAATTTTGCCAGGGCTAAGAGCTAAATATGGTCTCAAAAAATTATTTTGAAAATACTCGATTTAATCCGAAATAACCCGGTTGCGGCCTTTTTCCTTGGCTTCGTAAAGGGCATGATCGGCCCGTTTGATGACCTCTTCGGGTGTCCGGTGGATTTTACTCGAGGAGGCAACTCCCACACTGAAGGTGATGTGGACTTTCTTTCCCCTGCCCTCGCTTCTTCGCGACAATAGTTTGGCCGCGCTATAGCCGGTTTTGCGCTGGCCCCGCAAGGTGAACTTCCGCTTTTCCATGGCGGCCCGGGTTTTTTCCATCATTTCCTTGGCGGTTTCGGTCGTCGCCTTCTCGAAAACCACGCAGAACTCCTCGCCCCCGTACCGGTAAACCCGGTCTCCCAGGTTTTCAGCCAAGTGTTGAGCCACCATCCGGAGCACATTGTCCCCCTCGGCGTGGCCGTAGGTGTCGTTGAATTTCTTAAAATGGTCGATGTCCACCATGGCCAGGGCGAATTCGCCGTTAAGGGTGTGCAGCCGCTCATCCATGGCCTGGCGGTTGGAAACGGCGGTCAGGGGGTCCAGATAGACCTTCTGCCAGTACATCCTCAGGAGGGCGTGCAAAAGGATGAGGGTCATAGTGGTGAAAGCCACGACGATGTGAAAGCTGGTGGGAAGTTTGGAGGAAACCCCGCTTAAAAGGCTTACCTGGATGCAAAATAGGAGCGGCACAAAGGTGGCCATCAAAGCCACCAGGAAATTTTTGACCTTGGGGTCGTAAAGATAGATGACCACCAGCAGGAAAAGGCCGGTCGCCACCCAGGCCAGTTTAGGAATACTGGCCGCCTGGACTGGGGACGGGGCTTCCCAAAACATGAGCTTTTGATAGGGGTCCGGAGCCCAGCTCAAAAGGCAGATCAGCAACAAAAGGGGGGAAAGGGAAAGGAGGAACCGGGCCAGGCTTAAGTCGCTCCAAAGCCGGCTTTCCTTCAAAAGAAATATCACGCAGAGGGCAAAAGGAAAGGCCACGCTGACGATCTGCAAGGTTTCAATGCGGCCCGTTTCGGTGATGATGAAAAGCCCGGGGCTTCGCAGGTAAAAATAAAAGGCCAAAAGAAGCAAGGCCGTCCAAAAAATGCGGGTTTGGTTGACCTGCCACCCCAAAAAAGCAATGAGAATGAGCCCCGCATATGGAACCAAAAAAATGGAATTGGCCACGGCTTTGTGGGAAATGATATCGGGGCTTAAGGGCGGCAGGAAGTAAAAGAAAAAGGGAATGGAACAGACCAATAAATAGATTCCAGCCCATTTGGCTTTTTCGGACATATTGATTCCTTTGAGGCGTGATGTTTGAATGATCGATGACGACTTAAAGGCCGGATTCCGAACGGTATTTTAGGTGAGGGTGCACCCCGGGAACAATCACAATTCCTCCCAAATATTCCCCCGGGTCGGTACAATTGTCTTCACCTTTTCGACATTGATGCAGTAAACCCTTTACTCAAAACTTGGCCACCAAACCGGATCATGCATCCGGACAGGAGGAGTTCCGTGAAAGCTACGACTTATAAATCTTCCGGCGTGAACATCGACGCCGGCAATGAAACCGTCGACCGAATCAAAAAACAGGTCGCTTCGACCTTCAACGAAAACGTCCTTTCCGACATCGGCCTTTTCGGCGGGCTCTATGAATTCAAAACCAAAAAGATCAAGAAACCCGTCTTGGTGGCGTCGACCGACGGCGTGGGCACCAAGATCCAGATTGGCGTGGCTATGGGCAAATACAAGACCTTGGGCCAGGACATGGTGGGCCATTCGATCAACGACATCCTGGTGCAGGGCGCCAAACCCCTGTTTTTCCTGGACTACATCGCGGCGGGCAAGTTGAGCCCGGCGGTGGTCGAGGAGATCGTCGCGGGAATGGCTGAGGAATGCCGTAAGGCGGGAGTGGCCCTCATTGGGGGTGAAACCGCGGAAATGCCTTCGGTTTATCGGGAAGGGGACTATGACATCGCCGGGACCATCGTGGGCGTTGTGGAAAAGAAGAAGGTCATTCGGGGGGAGGATGTGGCTCCCGGGGATATCTGCATCGGACTTCCCTCGGTGTCGCTCCATACCAACGGTTATTCCTTGGCCCGCAAGATCGTAACGGACGTAGTCGGCCTAAAATACACCGACCGGGTGCCTGAACTTAACGGTGTGATAGGGGATATCCTTTTGATTCCGCATAAATCCTATTTCCACGAGATCTACCCCGTCTTGGACGAAGTCAATATCAAGGCTATGGCCCATATCACGGGTGGAGGACTTGTCGACAATCCGCCCCGGGTGTTGCCGGAGGGCTGCCGTATCCGTTTCAAGGAAGGCAGTTGGAAGGTGCTGCCGGTCATTGATTGGCTTATCAAACGTGGCAATGTGCCTAAGGAAGACGCCTACCGCACTTTCAACATGGGTCTGGGAATGGTGCTCATCGTGGGATCGAAAAAGGTCGAAAAGGCCCTCCGAAAGCTCCGTAAAAACGGGGCCAATCCCTCGGTCGTAGGGGAAGTCATCGCGGGCAAAAAAGGCGTCGAGTTCGTTTAATTGGAAAACACTTTTTCCACGCTTCAACGGTGGCTTTGGGGCCTGACCTTAACCGCCGTTATCCTGGCGCCTTCCTTCCGGGAGGTGGATTACAAATCCTACGCAGTTTCGGTCGGATTCCTTCTGCTTTTCTTGCTGCGGGCCCTTTGGTTTTTCAAAAAACCTGAAATTGCGTTTTCGCCGCTCGAGTCTTATTTGGCCCTTTACGTAGGTTGGACCGGCCTGTCTTATTTCTGGAGCCCCGTAGGATTGGCCGCTTCGGAATATTTAGGCCGGTTTTTGCCATGTGTTGGCGTTTATTTATTAATCCGCCAAGAAGACAAGGAAAGAGAAATAACTTCTCGAATTCCGATTTGGACGGGACTTGTTTTTCTCCTAACTCTCTACGGTCTATTGCAAAAAGCCGGGGTTGATTTCATCCCGGCGTTCTCTCAAAACGGATCTTCCACCCGGATATTCGCCACCTTCGGTAACCCGAACATTTACGCCGCTTTCCTTGTTTTGGCTGCGCCGGTCTTGTTGTTGACGGGCTCCAAGAACAAAAAAATTGAGAATGTTTATGTCCGGGCGCCTTTGGCGGTTTTGATTTTGATCAATCTTGTATTGACGGCAAGCCGTGGTGGATTTCTTGCTTTCTTCGTTGAGTTCATGCTTGTTTCCCTCGTTTTAATCCTCAGAACCGATTCGCAAAGACAATGGCGCAATTGGGCGGGGATTTTCGCCTTTTTGCTGCTATTGGCGGGTGCTTTTCTGACATACGAATACGGCGCCCGCCCAACCAGTCGCTTGGAACTTTGGAAAGGCGCTTTCCACATGTTCTTAGCGCGTCCCCTTCAAGGGTGGGGAATCGGCCAATTCCCGGTAAATTTCCAACCTTATATGACCGATGTGCTATCGGCCCAAATACTTCGGGACAACAGCTTTGCCGAACATGCGCACAATGAGGTGCTGGAGCTGGGGGTGGAACTAGGCGTGGTGGGACTGGCACTGGCGGGGTTGTTTTGGTTCCGATTGCTCGGAAGGGGAATTAGGGGACTGTTTCCAAGGGTTCTACAAAACAACGATGTGTGGGCCACGGTGATCGGGTTCACAGTGGGACTTTTGGGGCTGGGAATCAGCAACTTGTTTGACTATAACTGCCGATTGTCGGGTATCTCCTTTTTTCTTTGGCTATCGGCGGGCTTGCTGGCAAACCGGATTTTCCCCGCCGACAAAATTAAACTTAGGGCCCCGTTGGGTGTTTTTGTCGCTGTTTTATTGACGGGAAGCGCTGTTTTTGGACTTGTCCAGGAGACCCGGCTTCTAGCCGCTGTTTTGGATGAAAATTCCCAGAGGGATTTTTTGAAAGAGGTTCCCGACAATCTTTCAGCCGAACAGCAAAGGTTGCTGGAAAAAATTAAAATCCAACCAGCCAATCCTGAAACGTATCACGAATTGGGAAATTTATTCGCCAAGGCGGGGAATCTCGATGGGGCCCAGAAGGCCTTTGAAAAAGAGTTGGAACTTAACCCCAATTCGGAAGGGGCCTATTTGAACCTTGGGAATATCTTTCTGTTAACTTCGGACAAGGATCCAGGCCGCTTGGAATTGGCCCGAGGATGTTACGAAAAATACATCCAATTGGCCCCTGGAAAGGTGGACGGTCATTTTGACCTAGCTTACGTTTATTTTCTTCGTAAGGATTTGAAGGAGGCTTTGGGACAATTGGATGAAGTTTTGAAGATCGACCCCCAAAACGCCAAAGCCCTGGCTTTAAAACGGCAGATACTCCCATGACGGCCCCTATGGAAAACCCAACGCCGACTATACCCAAACCGGCATTGACCCCCATGGGATGGAAAATGGCTTTGGAAAAGGCTCCCCAGTTTCTTTCGGTCTTGTTGATATTCACCTTGCCTTTTTTGACCCAGATGGAGGGGCAGAATCCCCTTTTTCCGAAATTCGCGGTCACCCAAATCATCGTTTACTTCATCTTGGGCGCCTGGACCCTTCGGGTTTTCTTGACGGGACGGTTGGTGTGGATTTCCTCGAGGGCGCTTTGGGTCATTTCCGCCTTCCTACTTTGGGCCATTGTCAGCCAGGCCTATTCCCCTTATTCAAAAGATGGTTTTTTGCAGATGAAAGACGATGTGATTTATCCCCTATGGTATGTTTTGTTGACCTTCACCTGTTTGGAAGCTTGGCAGGCGGAAAACCTGCTCGTTTCCTTTTTGATTTCAGGTTTTGTGACCGTCTTATGGGCATTGGCGCAGCTTTTGGGGGTTGGCGGTGACGGATGGACGGCAGTAGTCAAGAATCAATATGCAGGGCGGCCAGTTGCTGGTTTGGGAAGTCCTGATTTCTTGGCGGGGTTTTTGGAAATTGTATGGCCCCTTTCATTAGCTTTGATGATGCGGGCGAATAAACCAATTTCTTTTTTGTTTTGGGGATTGATTTTTGGGCTTTCTTTGGACGCTTTATTTCTTACTGGAAGTCTTGGAGGGTGGGTCGGACTAGTTGTTGGAACCATTGTCTTTTCATTTTATGCATTTAAAGATCAAGGCTTGAAAGCCATTCGGTGGTTTGTCCTGCCGCTCCTTTTGATCACCGGATCCTTTTTCGTGGCGCCCATGTCGAACACACTGAAAGGTTTTTTAACCCCGCCTGGCGAATCGGTCCAATTCCAGCGACAGGTTTGGCGGGGGGCAATCTTGATGATTCAAGAACGTCCTCTTCTTGGCTTTGGGTATGGAACCTTTTCAACCTCATTTCCATCCCGCCGGCCACCCTTTTTGGGATTACACCAGCCCCAGCAGGCTTCTGCGATTGACCATGCTTCGAACTGGTTTTTGGAGTGGACTGCGGAAACGGGGATCATTGGCACTCTCCTGATGATGGTCTTCTGGTTTTATGTTCTTGCCCAATGGTGGAAACTTTACGCGGCTAATGCCGTTTCCAAACCCTTGGTTGCGGGAATTTTTGCAGCGGTAGCTGGGGTTGCGGCAGACAATCTTTTGGATATGAACAGTTATCTGCCGACCACATGCATACCGCTTTTATTCTTGGCCGCTTTTCCGGTGGCGCTTTCCCAACGGTTTTACCGGATGGAGGGGTTCCCGATCCAGAGGCGGGAAGCTGACTTGCGCCGGTGGAAAATTTACCTTTTGCCCGTTTTAACTGCGGTAATGGCTTTAGTACTCCAAAGGGTTGGCGATGCTTTTCAGCGCCAAGGAGCCGATTTGGACATGAAAAGGGCTTCTGCCGCCACTTCAGATGGGAAATGGGATAAAGCCCTGAATCTTTATGACAAGGCTTTGAAGCTTGATCCGGGCAATGTCCAGGCCCGGTATTTTCAGGGATCGGTTTATCTTGATCGGAATCAGTTCGGTGATATGGAAAAGGCCTTGGATGATTTTGATGAAGTTGAACAGGTCATGCCCGATTACAAACTCATCCACTATCAGAAGTACGGGGCTCTTCTCCGGATGGGAAAAGAAACCGAAGCCAAGGAGGAGTTAAAACATGCGATTCGGTCGGATCCCATGCTGGTTTACTTATTGGATGATTATAAGAAGGCCCGCGGCTTGGCCGAGTCCGGTCACTTGGAAGAAGCATTAATCATTTATCAAAACCTGTATTTCGACTATCCTACCTGCGTTCCGATGATGGTCAGCTTCGCCAACTGCTTCGCAATGGCCGGAAATTTTAGATCCGCCATCGACCTATACCAACAAGCGCTTCAACTCGATCCGCAAAACGACAAGGCCCGAAACAACCTTGAAAAGGTGATGGAAGCATGGAAGCGGTCGAAACAAACGGGTGACCAGAAGGCAAACGTCCTTGGCGGGGAACTTGAATAACAGAGTCCTGATGCGACACGAGGTTCTCCATTGATAAAAATAGCGGTATTCGCTTCGGGCGGGGGGTCCAACCTCCAGGCTCTCATAGACGCCCAGGAAACGGGCCTGTTTAAGGCCAAAATCGGCCTGGTTTTCTCCAATGTAGCCGATGCCAAGGCCCTGGAAAGGGCTGAAAACCACAGGATTGAATCCGTGGCCATTACCAGCAAGGGCTATTTGGGGACAAGGGAAGACTACGACCAAGAAGTTCTTCAGCTTTGTGAGGCGAAGAAGATCGACCTTATCTGTCTGGCCGGCTATATGCGGATTTTGACCCCGGTTTTAATTCGGCCCTACCTGTGGAAGATCATGAACATCCATCCGGCCCTTTTGCCAAAATTCGGCGGTGAAGGGATGTACGGACACCACGTGCACGAGGCGGTCATTAAGGCACAAGAGAAGGAATCCGGGGCCACAGTGCATTTCGTGACCGAAGGCGTGGATGCCGGGCCCATCATCGTACAGGGCCATGTAAAAGTTTTTCCGAACGACACCCCCCAAACCCTCGCGGAAAAGGTCTTGAAGGTGGAGCACATGATTTATCCGGAAGCGGTCCGGTTGTTTTGCGCTGGGAAGATTAAAGTGGCGGATGGGCGAGTCAAAATCCTACCTTGAGGTGAAAAATGGCGGAAGATAAAGTCAAAATCAAACGGGCGTTGATCAGTGTTTCCGACAAGTCGGGGCTTATCGATTTTGCCAAGGCTTTGGCGGCCCATGGGGTGGAGCTCATTTCCACTGGCGGTACGGCCAAGGCCATCAAGGATGCCGGCCTGGCGGTCAAGGACATCTCGGAAGTCACCGGGTTCCCCGAAATGCTGGACGGACGGGTGAAGACGCTGCATCCCGTGGTTCATGGGGGATTGTTGTCCCTGCGCGATAACAAAGAACACATGGAAACCATCGCCAAACACAATATCAAGCCCATCGACCTGGTTTGCGTGAACCTCTATCCCTTCGAAGCCACCATTTCCAAACCCAATGTGGAATTGGATCACGCTATTGAAAACATTGATATAGGTGGGCCTTCCATGATCCGGTCGGCCTCGAAGAATTACCGGAGTGTCACGGTGGTTACATCCGCCTCCCAATATGAGGCTGTTGTCAAAGAAATGAAAGAAAATGAGGGCGCCACGACTTTCAAACTTCGCCAGGAATTCGCTATCGAAGCCTTCGGAAATACCGCCCGGTATGATGGGATGATCCATGAATACCTGCATAAGCGGCTTTCTGAAAAGACATGGCCGGAGATTTTTACGATGTCGGGCCTGAAAGTCCAGGAGATGCGTTACGGGGAGAATCCACATCAACCCGCCGCGTTTTATAAAGATAAGAATAATTCTCTGCCAACCATCGCCAACGGCAAGCAGTTACGGGGAAAGGAACTGTCTTATAACAATATCATGGATGCGGATGCCTCCTTAATGATCGTGAAAGAGTTTGACGAACCGGCCGCCACTATTATCAAACACACCAACCCTTGCGGAACCGCTATTGGAAAGGATGTGAAGGAGGCTTTTGCGAAAGCCTTCGATGCCGATCCTTTATCGGCATTTGGCGGTATTGTGGCGGTAAACCGACATGTGGATGAGAAAACGGCCCAGACCATATTGGAAAAACTGGGTTTTTTCGAAATTATGATCGCGCCTTCTTATGATCCGGGTGCCTTGAAGGCTTTTGAGACCCGCAAAAACTTGCGGGTAATGACGGTGGATGGACTTGGAAAATCCAAGGAAATGGTGCCGGGTTACCATGTGCGCCGGGTGGAAGGTGGCTTCTTGGTGCAAGACTTCGACCAGGCTGCGGAGGACAAATCACTTTATAAAGTGGTCAGTGAAAAACAACCCGACCCCAAGCTGGCAAAAGACATGGAATTCGGGTGGAAACTGGTCAAGCATGTGAAATCCAATGCCATCGTGTTGGTGAAAGACGGGGTTTCCATCGGTGTGGGTGCGGGCCAGATGAACCGGGTTGGCTCACTGGAGATCGCGATCAAGCAGGCCGGCGATAAGGCGAAGGGAAGTGTCATGGCCTCGGACGCCCTTTTGCCTTTCCGGGACAGCGTGGACGCCTGCGCCAAGGCCGGCATTGCCGCCATCATTCAGACCGGTGGCAGCGTAAGGGACAAGGAAGTCATTGAGGCGGCCAACCAGCACGGCATTCCTATGATCTTTACGACCTACCGCCATTTCAAACACTGATTCGGGAGCTAACGTGAATATTCTCGTCGTCGGCTCGGGTGGCCGCGAACACGCCATTTGTTGGGCCCTGGCCAAATCCAAACGCCACCCCAAGTTGTTTTGCGCGCCGGGGAATGCCGGCATTTCCCAAATTGCCGAGTTGGTGGATATCAAAGCCGAAGACATTGCGGGGTTAGTTAAGTGGTGCAAAGACCATAAGCCCAGCCTAGTTGTGATCGGTCCTGAAGTGCCCCTTTGCATGGGTTTGGCCGATGAATTGGTAAAAGAAGGATTGCAGGTTTTCGGTCCCACCAAAGCGGGTGCCCAGATGGAGGGGAGCAAGGATTTTACCAAAAAGCTCCTATTGGACAATCAAATCCCCACGGCCAAAGCGGCCACCTTTACGGATTACGAAAAAGCCCTGGCCTATGTCAGAGCCCAAGGTGCTCCCATTGTCGTCAAGGCCGACGGTTTGGCGGCTGGCAAGGGTGTCACGGTTTGTGAAGCGATGGCCCAAGCCGAACTTGCCCTTGAAGAGGCCATGAAAAAAAAGGTCTTTGGGGAAGCCGGTTCGAAAGTAGTTATCGAAGAATTCCTGAAAGGGGAAGAAGCTTCCATTTTGGCCTTTGTAGATGGGGAGAGCATCGTTCCCATGGTGAGCGCCCAGGACCACAAGCGGGTTTTTGACGGAGACAAAGGGCCCAATACGGGTGGTATGGGAGCCTATTCACCCGCCCCGGTTGTTACAGAACAAATGGATGGAGAAATATTAGAAAAGATACTCAAACCCACCGTGGCCGCCCTCAAACGCATGGGCATTGTTTATAAAGGGGTTCTCTACGCCGGGCTAATGATAACCGCAGATGGACCTAAAGTTATTGAGTACAACTGCCGCTTTGGCGATCCCGAAACCCAGGTGGTTTTACCCAGGCTAAAGACCGATTTTGTTAATATCTGCATGGCCGTGGCCCAGGGCAAACTGTCCCATCTAAAAATCGAATGGGACGAAAGGCCAGCCGCCTGCGTGGTGATGGCTTCTGAAGGGTACCCTGGTTCGTATCCCAAGGGAAGAATCATTGAAGGCCTTGAAAAAGCCGCCTTTCATGCCGATTCATACGTTTTTCACGCCGGTACAGCCGTGGCCGGGGACAAAACGGTGACTTCCGGTGGCCGGGTATTGTGTGTTACAGGCTTAGGTTCCACAATTAAGGATGCCTTGGATCATGCCTACCTGGCCGTTGGGGACATTCGTTTCGAAGGCGCTCATTTCCGAAAGGACATCGGCTGGCGAGCCCTGGTTAGCAGCCGTTAATGCTTGTCAAAGAAAGTGCGGGTCCCTCATTTCTGAATTTGCCGGCATAAAAATAGGTTAAAAATCAGTTTCCTGCTGAAAATTCTTAATTTCTCTGAGAAAATTAAATATAGATGCGGTATTCAAGCCGCGAATGGAAAAGAACATGGGCGAAAAAACCGATTCAAAATCCTTACCCTATACTCCAGCAAATCTTTTGCAGGTGGCCAAGGTCATCAAAGAGGGCGGGATTGCCGTTTTCCCAACGGATACTGTCTATGATATTGGATGTTCGGTGAAAAAGCCGGATGCCCTCAAGCGGATATTCAAGATAAAAGACCGCCCTTTAAACCAATCCCTTTCAATTCTCATCTCCAGGCCGGAAGTTGCCCTTGAGATCGCGGATTTCAAGGATAAGGACTTGGATATCCTGAAAAAAATCTGGCCGGGCCCCTGGACGCTGATCACTCGCGCCAAGGTCCACTTAGCCCAGGGTGGCGTGGGGCCTGACGGCACCGTGGCCCTCCGTTGTCCCGATCATGGCATTGCCCTGGAACTGCTCCGCACAGCCGGGGACACCTTGGCCGTTTCCAGCGCTAATTTTTCCGGTGGAAAAAGCCCGGTCCGGTTCGATGAAGTGGACCCTGAAATCCTTGAAAAGGTGGATGCGGCATTGGATGCAGGCGTCTGCCCTCTGGGTGGAGAAACCGCCATCGCCAAGTTTGACAAGAAACGCCTCTCCATCATTCGTACGGGCTGTGTTTCCAAGGAAGAAATCGCCAGAGTGGAGGCTCTTTTAACCCAGTTGTTACAGGAATAGAAAACAGGGGAAAAGGGTTGGCCAAGAAAATTCTCTTTGTCTGTACCGGGAACACCTGTCGAAGCCCCATGGCCGAGGGGTTGCTTAAGAAACTTGCGAAAGACAACCAACTTTCGTTGGAAGTCCGGTCGGCGGGAATAGCGGCCTTTCCCGGTGTCCCCGTGACTCCCGAGGCGGTCCAAGCCTGTCGGGAAAAGAGCGTGGACATTTCGGCCCACCAAAGCCAACCCCTCAGCAAGGCCCTGGTCATGGAAAGCGACTTGATTTTGACCATGACGGGCAAGCATAAGGAAATGATTGTCAAGAAGATGCCGGCGTCGGAGCCCAAGGTTGCGCTTCTTTCCGAATTCGCTGGGGTTGGGGCGCAAGACGTGGAAGATCCCGTCGGCCAGCCCATCGACGCCTACCGGGGCGTGTTGGGCCAACTGGAGGGGTATCTCCAAAAGGCCTTGGATAAGATACGAAATTAAAGGAATGAAATGAAAATCGCCATCGGATCGGACCACGCGGGTTTCGATTTAAAACAAGTCTTGGTCAAACACCTCACTAGCAAGGGGTACCAGGTGGCAGATATGGGCGCCCCCAACGCGGAGGCCAGTGATTACCCCGTTTACGGGGAAAAGGTGGCGCAAGCGGTGGCGTCCCACCAAGCGGACAGGGGAATTGTAGTTTGTGGAAACGGCATTGGCATGTCTATTGTGGCCAACAAGGTTCCCGGGGTGCGGGCAGCCCTGGTCTTCACCGAAAAAATGGCTGAACAAACCCGCAGCCATAATGACTCGAACGTTCTTTCATTGGCGGGCCGGGATCTGCCGATGGAGACTAATATAAAATTGACCGACATTTGGTTGAACACGCCCTTCAGTAATGTGGACCGCCACCTGCGCCGTGTTCATGAAATTGAAGACATCGAAAAAGAACATTTGAAGCCGTAAGGATTCTAGGATGAGAAATGCGGTTTGGAAAATTTCCATGTTGTGCGGTTTGTCCCTTTTGGCGGGATGTTCACTTTCTCCGGAAGAAAAAGTGTCGCGGGAACAGGCTTTGCAACAGGCAGTCCTTTCCTTCGCATCGGATGTGGTCCAGGGCAGTTGGTCCCAGGCCTACGCCTTGACCGACGGCTCCCTAGGAAGCGCCGATCAGTTGAAAAACCAGCTCGTGAAAAGCTGGGTCCAGGATGCCACCCTGACTAACGGGGATATTACCTCCCTGGCTTGGGTGACCGACAACACGGCCAAGGTCAAGCTGACTTGGAGTTTTCAGGCGGGAAGTGTCCAAAGTTTTTCCAACGAAACCTTTGTTTGGGTCTGGAAGGGAAATGCGTGGAAATACAAGGGAAGGGCCTTGCGGTAAAACCGGGAAGCGAAAAAAGAAAAAGCCACTTGCCCGAATGACAAGTGGCTTTTGTGTTTTATCCCAATCTTGCGGCGGAGTTACGAAGCTTTCTTGACCGCCTGGCGCTTTTGAACCTTGCCTGAACGGAGGCAGCGGGTGCAAACCAGGATGCGCTGGGCACGGCCATCCACGATGGCGCGGATAGTTTGAAGATTCGGCATTTGGCGGCGCAGATGCACGCCGGTAATGTTCAAGCCGATCCCGCCTTCCTTTTTGGATTTACCGCGGCGGGTAATCTTGCGGGCCTTGATCGGGCCTTTGGAACAGATGTCACAAACTTGAGCCATGGAACTACTCCTCTTTCTTAAGCGTAGGGGCGGCATTATACGCAAAGGAATTTGCGATAAACAAGCTTTTTTCACGGCTTTCGCCCCCGGATACTTGATCTATGATGGCCCATCCCCTTGAGGTGGTTTGGAATGACTTCGCTGTCCCAACAACTAAAAAACTGGCTAAAACCCCTCCGACTTGAAGAAAAACAGGGCTTCTCCAACCAGTCCGTGGTCAAAGGGCTGGACCGTTACCTGATGGGGCAATGCGATGAACTGATGAAGGTGAACCGCTCTGATTTTCCTGAGAGAAGCGAGTTATCGGCCTATTTGAAGGAACTCCGGGATGCCTTTTCCCAATACATGACTTATTCCTTGGAGGAAAGACGGCAGTTGGTGGGTAATAGCCTGAGGCGAATCGAAGAGTGGATAGAGAAGATCCCTATGGAGTCGGTGGCGCTCCGGGCAAAGGAGTCGTCTTCCGAAAAGCCAAACCTTCAAGACCCGGTTCTCCCGTTCGTTCCCAAGGAAAAGGTCCGTGCTTTTCATTTGACGGGTCTTAAGACGGTGGATGATTTGTTGCATTATTCACCCAAATGGGCGGTGAACCAGGATTCCATTACCCCCATTAATCAATGTGCAAACAGGGAAGAACCCTATTTTATTCTTGCCCGTATCAACGGCATTTCCCAAATGCGCCGCGGGCGGTTGGAAACAGTGAAGGTGGTCTTGCAGGACGCCAGTGGACATCTGAGTTGGGTTTGGTTCAACCGGCCTTACTTGAAAAAGGAACTGACCAACGGCCGGTGGGTTCTCCTCCACGAAACACCCCAGGTTTCCAAGTGGGGAAAACAGGTGGTTGGCAGGGCGGAAACCTTCGAGTTCCTCGCGCCGGAGGAGGAACAAGCTCTTCGGGAAGGAAAGGCCCTCGTTTTTTACCCCTCGACAGCAACCCTTGGCCAATCCTTTTGGCGGAAACTCTTTGAAATAGTTTTGGATAAATATGGAAGGGGTCTTCCGGGCGCCACGGTGAAAAATTCACCCTTTGGGAAGATGGGCTTGGCGGATGCGATTCGTGAAATCCACCGGCCCGCCGGCCTGGAATCTTTTGAGCAAGCCCGAAAGAGACTGGCTTTTGAAGAATTGCTCACACTTCAAACATTTCTCATCGTCAAACGCAGAGCTATTGAGAAGAGGGAGAAGGGGCGGCAATACCGATTTGAAGGGGAACATATTTTAAAGTTCCGCAAGACGATTCCTTATGTGCCGACCAATGCCCAAAAAAAGGTGGTGAAGGAAATCCGGGAAGCCCTTGCCAAACCCTATCCCATGAACCGCTTGCTTCAAGGGGATGTCGGAAGCGGTAAGACTCTTGTAGCGGCCATTTCATTTTTGTACGCAACGGATTCGGGTCTCCAAAGTGCTTTCATGGCTCCCACCGAAATACTGGCCCAGCAGCATTACTTTAATTTGGAAAAACTTTTAACGCCGCTCGGGGTGAAAGCCCTTTTATTAACAGGTGATATGAAGGTGAAAGCCAAAAGGGAGGCGCTGGAAGGCTTGAAAACAGGAAAAGTCGATGTGGCAATCGGTACCCACGCCCTGTTGGAAGAATCCGTCAAGTTCAAGAACCTGGGTTTCCTGGTCATTGATGAGAGGCACAAGTTCGGAGTAATGCAAAGAGCGGCCTTGGAAGAAAAGGGAAAATGGCCAGATTGCCTCATGATGACGGCCACGCCTTTTCCGAGGGCCCTGGTTTTAACCGAGTACGGGGATACGGATCTCTCGATCCTGGATGAGTTCCCCAAAGGGCGGAAAGCCATTAAAACCTTTTGGACGAACGATTCGAAAAAAAACGAGGTTTATCAATTCGCCAAGGAAAGGGTTTTGAAAGGCGAGCAGGTCTTTTGGGTTCTGCCCGTCGTGGAAGAGTCCAAAACCTTTTTGAAGTCCGCTGTCCAAATGTACCAGCATTTCCAAAAAGAAGTGTTTCATGGCTTTAAGATCGGGTTGCTCCACGGAAAGATGAAGAAGGATGAAAAAGAAGTTGTTATGGAGGCGTTTAAGAAAAGGGAAATCCAGCTTTTGGTCGCCACGACAGTGGTGGAGGTCGGGATCGATATTCCTAACGCCACGATGATGGTGATCGAGCACGCGGAACGGTTCGGATTGGCCCAGCTTCATCAACTGCGAGGAAGGGTGGGGCGGGGAGTCGAGCAGTCCTATTGTTTTCTTTTGACTTCACCAGTTATCTCGGGTGACGCCATCCAGCGGATGAAAATCATGACTTCCACCCTGGACGGGTTCAAATTATCGGAATTCGATCTTAAAATGCGGGGACCCGGGGAAATCTTTGGCGTGGCGCAGTCCGGCCGTCGGGAAGGCGGCATCGTTGATTTAAAGCGGGACGTGGATGTGGTGGAAGATGCCAGAAGGATGGCGTTGGAAATCATTGGTAGGGATCCTGGATTGACCGATCAGGAAAACGAAAGCTTGAGGCTGAACTTGGACTCGAAATACAGGAGCCAATTGGACCTGGCCCAGATTTCGTAAAGGCAAACATGCGCATCATCGCCGGGAAATTCAAAAGCCGCACCGTCAAGGCCCCCAAGAACATGCGGATCAGGCCCACCTCCGATAAGGTCAAAGGGGCACTTTTCAATATGCTGGAACCTATTGCAGGTTGCAGCGTCGTGGACTTTTATGCCGGCACGGGCAACCTGGGGCTGGAGGCTTTAAGCCGAGGTGCCAGTGAAGTGATTTTCGTCGAAAAGGCGCCGGACAGCCTGAAATTGATATCGGAAAACCTTCAGAGTTTCGAAATTAATCCCAGGAACCCAAGTGAGCATGTCCGTATTATCCCATCTGAGGTTTCCAAGGCATTTTATTTGCTTCATCAGGAGGGCAAGAAGTTTGATATTCTACTGGCCGACCCCCCTTATGAAACTGGGGTCGTGAAACGTCTCCAACACCTTTTGATGGAATATCCCATTCTCAAAGAAGGCGGTATTTTTGCCGTCGAACACGGCCTGAAGGATACGGACCTGGCGGGAAATTTTCCTTATCCCTTGGTTCGACAGAAAAAATATGGAGATACGTTCCTGACTTTGTTTAAGAACGCCCCCGATGCATCTTCTGAAGGGGATTAAAACAAGGAAAATCCAGTGGCCAAGAAAAAAATCATCGGACTTTATCCCGGTTCTTTCGATCCTGTCACCAACGGGCATTTGGACATAGCCCAAAGAGCCTACAAGATCTGTGATCAACTCAATATCGCGGTGGTGGCCAACCCCTCCAAAAAAGTCCTTTTCACTGTGGAGGAGCGGGTGGAGTTCCTGAAAAAAACGACCCGGCATTTGCCGAATGTCGCCATTTCTTCCTTCAACGGCCTTTTGGTGGAATACGCCCGCCACATAAGAGCCAACATGATCTTCCGGGGTTTGCGGGCCGTCGCTGACTTTGAGTATGAGTTCCAAATGGCCCTTATCAACCGGAGTCTTTACCATGGCATTGAGATTGTTTTTCTGGTTCCCAACGAGAAGTTCATCTTCCTTTCCTCCAGCGCCATCAAAGAAGTCGCGATGCTCAAAGGTGATGTAAGCGGATTTGTGCCGGGCGTGGTCGAGAAAGCTTTGCGGCGGGCTTATTAGTTCTAGGCTATTTCATATTAAAGTTTCCAATTCGTTCCTTGCCAAAATCCCTTGTTCACTCATTTACTTTTGTAAACATCGGTTAAGCCCGATGAAGGTAATGAGTGTGGCCCAGTTTTCAATTTTGGTAGAAAGATACATCCACACGGAAAAACTGCGTAAATAGGCCCTGAAACAGGGGTATTTCCTTGACACTCCAAGAGAGGCATTCCTATAATCGCCCCTGCTTTTAAGGCGGTCCCGGGTTGTCACCCTCCATTTTCGGCCTTAAATTGAAACAAATTGAATGGATTGCGAACAGCGGAAGGCTGTGGCATGGAAGGGAGACGGCGCAAAGATGTTGAAGGTTGAATTGCGCTCGCTGGAACAAGAAGACCTTGTTTTAGAAGAAAAAGACTGGGCCCAGGCTTTGGGGATCGAATTGACCCCTGAGTTGAGCCGGGAACCGCTTGAAATCTACTGTGAACTCTCCAAAAGCGGTGATGTGATTTCGGCCAAGGGGTGGGTCCAGGGCAAGATGGTCCTGGAATGTGACCGCTGCCTGAAGGGTTTTGAAAGCGGCTTTAAATCCTTCTTCGAGGTCCATTACCGGCCCCAATGCGAAGAAATGGCCGAAGAAGAGGAGTATTCTGAAGAGCAGTTTGAAGTGGTTTATTTTGACGGCGATATTCTGGATATCGCCGACCAGATCCGCCAGACCGTGCTTTTATCCGTGCCCATGCGGGCTCTTTGCCGTGACGATTGCCGGGGCCTTTGCGGTGGTTGTGGAAGCGATTTGAATGTGGAATCCTGCCAGTGCCAGGAACCGCCCGCCGATCCACGGTGGGACGCACTAAGAAAAATGAAATTTTAAGCTATCAAAATTTGTGATTTTTGGAGGTTGTCATGGCTAATCCAAAGCGTCGGCATTCCCGCCAGCGCCGGGACAAGCGCCGCACTAATTGGAAGATCAAGACGAAGTCACTCTCGGTTTGCCCCCAGTGCAAAAGCGCTAAATTGCCCCACCGGGTTTGTCCCACCTGCGGTTACTACAAAGGCAAAGAAGTCGTCAGCGTTGACATCGCCTAACCATCCCTAACATGAGAATTGCCCTTGATGCGATGGGTGGCGACTTCGCCCCACGGGAAACCGTGCAGGGGGGAGTTCTTGCCGTTCAGGACGCGGAAGTCCTCGGGATGGCCAATCACGACCTGGAAGTCGTGCTGGTTGGACGTAAAGAGGATATTGAAAAGGAACTTGCCGGAATCGGGGATTATCCCAAGAAATCCATTTCCATCGTAGACGCAAGGGAAGTGGTGGAAATGGGGGAAAGCCCCGCCCAGGCCTGCAAGCAGAAAAGGGATTCCTCCATTGTCCGTTGTGCCGAACTCGTTAGGAAAGGGGAAGTCGCCGCCACCGTATCGGCAGGCAATTCGGGCGCGACTATGGCCGCAGCCTTGATGATGTGCGGTCGGCTTGATGGTGTCCTCCGCCCCGCCATTGTCACCATGGTACCCAGTGTTCAGGGCATTTCGGTTCTTGTCGATGCTGGGGCCAATGTCGATTGCAAGGCAAAACACTTGCTCCAGTTCGCCCTGATGGGTGACGTTTTTGCCCGGACGGTTTTAAATTTCAAGAATCCCCGGGTGGGCCTGCTTTCCATTGGAGAAGAAGAAACCAAAGGCAATGAACTGGTTTTTGAGGCTCAAGCACTCCTCAAAAAAGTTCCCCTGAATTACATCGGAAATGTGGAAGGCCGGGATATCGTCAACGGAAACTGCGATGTGACGGTATGCGATGGTTTCGTTGGTAATGTGACCTTGAAGGCCATTGAAGGCGTGGGTGAACTGGTTTACAAGCTTCTGAAGAAAGAAATGAGTTCCAACCTCTTTACCCTGGTCGGTGGGCTTTTGGCCGCGCCCGCTTTTCGTCGCTTCAAGAGAAGTATTGATTACAAAGAATATGGCGGGGCCCCTCTGTTGGGCATAGACGGCCTGAGCCTTATATCCCACGGAAAATCAAATTCAGTGGCCATCAAAAACGCTATCCGGGCCACCTTGCGGTGCGTGAACAAGGACATGAACGGTTTCTTGAAAGATCAAATTTTGAAATACGGCCAGGTGGCCGACAAGCCCGAACCGAAAGCGGGAAATTAACTTGAACTCAAAAACCCACGCTGGATTCCTGGGAACGGGGTCCTATCTTCCGGAAAAGGTTTTAACAAACCGGGACCTGGAAAAAATGGTCGAGACCTCTGACGATTGGATCGTCACCCGCACTGGGATCAGGGAACGCCATATGGCGGCACCGGACCAGGTCACTTCGGATATGGCGGTGGAAGCGGCGAAGATTGCCTTGGCGGACGCCAAGCTTAAAGCTACCGATTTGGATCTGATCATCGTTGCCACCATTACCCCCGATACACCCACTCCTGCCACCGCTTGCTGGGTCCAAAGTAAGCTGGGGGCGCCCCAAGCCGCGGCTTTTGACCTGTCCGCGGCCTGCTCCGGCTTCGTATACGGATTGACGGTTGCAAGGGCCTTTGTTGAAAGTGGAACTTATAAACACATCCTTTTGATCGGTGCCGAGAAACTCACCGCTTTTATCAATTGGAAAGACCGGGCCACTTGCGTCCTTTTCGGCGATGGCGCCGGGGCCGCGATCATCGGGCCGGTTGCCGAGGGCCATCACCAGATACTTTCTTCTTTCATGGCCGCAAACGGCAATGAAGCCGACCTTCTTAAGATACCCGGTGGTGGATGCCGTTTTCCGAGCTCCAAGGAAACAATCGAACAAAACCTGCACACCTTGAAAATGGAAGGTAAGGAAATATTCAAAACGGCTGTGAAGGTTATGAGTGACGCAACCTTAGAGGCGGCCCGAAGGGCAGGGTTGAAATTCGAGGATATTTCATTGGTGATTCCTCATCAGGCGAATATCCGTATCATCCAAGCCATTGGTGAAAGGCTTAAACTGAACCCCAACAAACTCTTTATCAATTTGGACAGGGTCGGCAACACTTCAGCGGCTTCCGTGATCATCGCATTGGATGAAGCCCTAAAAAAGGGAAGGGTAAAAAAAGGCGACGCTTTGGCGCTTGTGGCTTTTGGAGCCGGCACGACCCTGGCTTCTTGCGCGGTCAGGTGGTGACCATGAAACGAGCGTTAGTGTTTCCCGGGCAAGGCTCCCAGTCGGTGGGGATGGGAAAGGAACTTTTTGAAACCTATCCCGAGTGCCGAGAGATATTTGAAAAGGCCGACGAGGCCTTGGGCTTTCCGCTCTCCCGTCTTTGCTTTGATGGTCCGGAGGAGGAACTCAAAAAAACCATAAACACCCAGCCCGCTCTTTTGACTTGTTCCATGGCGGTGCTTGCGATTCTTCGAAAAAAAAATGTTCCTTTTGAAGCGGTGGCGGGGCACAGTTTGGGGGCCTATAGCGCCTTAGCGGCCGCCCAAGTCCTGGTGTTTGAAGACGCGGTCAAATTGGTGCGTCGACGGGGTGAACTGATGGAAGAGGCCGGGAAAGGCCGAGGCACCATGGCCGTGATATTGAACCTCGATGTAGATAAAGTGATCCAGGCTTGCCGGGAAGCCTCCGCGCAAGGAGTAGTGGAACCCGCCAATGTTAATTGCCCGGGACAGATCGTGATTTCGGGGGAAAAGGCCGCCGTGGCGATAGCATGCGAAAAAGCCAAGGCGTTGGGGGCCAAAAGGGCTATGGAACTCCCCGTCAGCGGCCCTTTTCATAGTTCCCTGATGAAACAGGCGGCGGAAGGGTTGTCGAGGGTCCTTGAGTCTATAAGACTTTCGCCTCCCCAGGTTACCTACTATTCAGATATCGATGCGGTTCCGATAAACGATCCGGCTCGCATTAAAGAAAGCCTGATCCGGCAATTAGTGGCACCCGTTCAATGGATCAAGACCATCGAAAAAATGAGCCAGGATGGTTTTGCGACCTTCGTGGAAGTGGGATCCGGGAAAGTTTTAAACGGTCTTATCAGAAAGATTTTAAATGATACTGACGTTACAAATGCCGGGGATCTGGAATCCATCAAGGCGGTTTGTGAGGCAAAATGAACTTGAAAGATAAAGCCGTTGTTGTGACGGGTGGCAATCGAGGAATCGGGAAGGCCATTGCCTTGGCTTTCGCTCAACAAGGTTCAATGGTTGCCATTTGTGGCACTAATGAAACGACGTTGAGGGAAACGGCCTCTGAAATCCAAAAAACCGGCGCTTCGAAGTGTTTAGCCCTCAAAGTTGATGTTTCCAAGGAAAATGAAGTAGAGGGGTTCTCGAAATCGGTCCTGGAGTCCTTCGGGAAGATCGATGTTCTCGTCAACAACGCAGGGATCACCAAAGACAACCTGCTTCTTCGCATGAGCGAGCAGGATTGGGAGGATGTCTTGAACATCAACCTGAAGAGCGCTTTTTTGATGACCAAGTTCTTTGTTAAATCCATGATGAAGGCCCGCCAAGGGCGCATCATTAATATCACTTCGGTCAGTGGGGTCAAAGGCAACGCGGGCCAGGCCAATTACGCGGCTAGCAAGGCGGGGCTCATTGGTTTGACGAAAACGACAGCAAGGGAGTTTGCCAGTCGAAGCATCACCTGCAACGCCATCGCCCCGGGGTTTATCCAGACGGACATGACGAAAGCTTTGGGGGAAAAAGCCATGACGGAAGTCGTGGCTCAAATTCCCTTGGGGTTTTTGGGTGAAACGTCCGATATCGCCAATGCGGTTTTATTTTTTGCCTCGGACGAAGCCAGGTATATTACAGGACAAGTTATTTGCGTTGATGGTGGAATGGTGATATAAGAGTCTGCTTTTGAGTGGGGTGTTGAAAAGAGCGGTTTTTCGCCTAAGATGGGCACAATTTTCACGGAGGTGAAGAAGATGGCTATTGAGGATAAAGTTAAGGAAATCATCGTTGATCAGCTGGGCGTGGAAGCCGAGCAAGTGAAGCCCGAGGCTTCTTTCATCGATGATCTCGGCGCGGATTCCTTGGACACCGTCGAATTGGTCATGGCTTTCGAAGAGGAATTCGATTTGGAAATTCCCGATGAAGACGCGGAGAAGATCAAGTCGGTTGGGGACGCGATCAACTACATTAAGTCCAAAGCCTCAGAGTAAATTTTCCGGCCGATGGAGGAATCCTTGAAACGAGTTGTTATCACCGGTTTGGGGGCCATCACCCCGAACGGAAATAGTCCAACCGATTTTTTCACGAATATCTGTGACGGGAAAAGCGGTATCGGAACGGTTACCCGTTTTGATCCTTCGCGCGTTCCCAGCAAAATCGGCGGTGAAGTCAAGGATTTTGATCCGGTCAAATTTGGCATCGAGAAAAAAGATGTCCGAAAAATGGACTATTTCGTCCAGTTCGCCGTGGCAGCGAGCCTGCAGGCAGTGGCTGACGCTAAACTGGATATGGGCAAGGAAGACAAGACCCGTGTGGGTGTCTTAATTGGTTCCGGTATCGGCGGTCTTCCTGTCTTGGTGGAACAGCATGCCCGGCTCATCGAAAAAGGGCCGGACCGGGTATCCCCCTTCCTCATCCCAATGATGATCATTAACATGGCTTCCGGCATGACTTCCATATACCTTCAAGCCCAGGGTCCTAACACCTCCACCGTTTCCGCCTGTTCGTCCGGGGCCCATGCCATTGGCGAGGCCATGAGGTGGATTCAAAAAGGTGAAGCGGACGTGGTGATTGCGGGTGGAACCGAAGCCTGTATCACCGAATTGGGCTATGCCGGTTTTTGCAACATGAACGCCCTTTGCATGGACTACAACGACAACCCCACGAAGGGAAGTCGCCCTTTCGATAAGAACCGTTGCGGCTTTGTCATGGGGGAAGGGGCCGGAGTTGTTGTGCTAGAGTCCCTTGAACACGCCCAGGCACGCGGTGCCAAGATTTACGCGGAATCCATTGGCTACGGGACCACCTCAGATGCCTATCACATGACCACACCGGCCGAAAACGGGGAAGGGGCCGCTCGGGCCATGAAATTGGCTCTGAAAGATTCCAAGCTAGACCCCGAAAAAATTGACTACATCAACGCCCACGGGACATCCACTCCTTATAACGATAAATTCGAGACGATGGCGATCAAGACCGTGTTTGGAGAGCTCGCCAAGAAAGTCGCAATATCTTCGACAAAATCCAGCACGGGGCATCTTCTAGGCGCCGCCGGCGGTATCGAATACGTGGCTTGTGTTATGGCGATCCAGCAAGGCATCCTGCCGCCGACTATCAACTTGGAGTTGCCCGATCCAGATTGTGATTTGGACTACATTCCCAATCAAAAGCGAGTTCAAACCGTCAATGTATGCCTTTCCAATTCACTCGGATTTGGCGGTCACAATGTCTCTCTCATTGTTCAAAAATTTAATTCCTAAAAAAAAGATCGGCGAAAGTCGACCTGAAGTCGCCATCGAAAAATCCCGACACGACCAGCTAAAGCAGTTTTCAAAAAAGCTTAAAATCCCATTGGGCGACGGACAGCTCCTGAATGAGGCTCTCACCCATAAGTCCTACACCCATGAACGGAAAATGAACCCCAGCTACAATAATGAAAAATTGGAGTTTTTGGGGGATTCGGTTTTGGGGCTCGTCGTCAGCCAGCATGTGTTCGAAAGTTATCCCGAGGTGACGGAAGGCGGACTTTCCAAAGTTAAAAGCGTGGTGGTCAGCGCCCAGGTCTTGAGCGAAAAAGCGGCCGCCTTTGGCCTTGGGGACTTTATTCTTTTGGGGAAAGGTGAAGAAAAATCCGGTGGACGGGTCCGCGCCTCTCTTTTAGCGGACGCTTTGGAAGCCGTGATTGGAGCCGTTTATCTTGGGGGAGGACTTACGGAGGCGCGTAAACTGGTTTTGAGCCTCCTTGTGGAGGATGTCGAAAAGGTATTTTCCGGCCGGATTGAAAAAGACTACAAAACACTTCTGCAGGAATACTTTCAAAAAACACAAAAAACCGCTCCGTGGTATGAGGTCATCCGGGAGTGGGGCCCCGACCACAATCGAAATTTCGAAGTAGCCTGCATGGTGGGTGGAAAAACCCTCGCCACCGGAATTGGAAAGAATAAAAAAGAAGCGGAGCAACTGGCCGCTCAAGAAGCCATTCGAAAGTTGAAGATCCAGGTATCCACGCCCAGCGACCATAGGATTTAATTTCGGAGTTTAAATGCCCAAAGGAACCGGAATAACCATCTTGATGATCCTCCTTGGGGGAATTCTGGGAGGGTATATTGGGGAACTCCTAGGCCTTTTGGTTCCGACGGGGTTCCTTCACGACATATTTATGAAAGGTTTTTCGTTGGGCTTCGATTCTCCGGTCGTAATTGATCTCCGGGTGATTGTTCTGACTTTCGGGTTCAAGATTTTTCTCAACCTATTCGGCGTGGTTGGTATGATCGCCGGACTTTATTATTCCAAGTAGTTTGGATACTCCTCCCCGTCTTGTCTTAGCGTCGCAGTCTCCACGTCGGGAAGATATTCTCCGGCTAACAGGAATACCATTCACGGTATTGAAGCCGGAAGGAGTTGTCGAAAATCCCCGATCCGGGGAAAAGCCTCACCAAATGATCTTGCGATTGGCACTCGAAAAAGCCCGGGTTGTTGCGCGACAAGTCCCCGGTTCCTTGGTTTTGGGCGCGGATACGGTTGTGGTGTGTCATGGAAGAATATTTGGAAAGCCGCAAAATCGTATGGAAGCCCGGAAGATGGTCTGTAACCTGCAGGGATGTTCCCATTTTGTTTGGACGGGAGTGGCATTGATCTGGAATGAAAAGGGCATTGCTAAAACCCACACGGAAAAAACAGAAGTTGTTTTCAGAAAATTGTCGTCTCAAGAAGTAGCCGATTATCTTTCCACCGCTGAGCCCTACGACAAAGCAGGTGGCTATGCTATCCAAGGAACCGCCGGGGGGTGGATCGAAAAATGGGAAGGGGATTATTTTAACGTAATGGGATTACCCTTGAAATGGGTTATGGGGGAGGCCAACCGTCTCCTTAGCCGTTTAGAAAGGTTTTAACCCCCAACTTTTTCCTTTGGAAAGTCAAAAAATCTTGAAGCCAAGTTTGCTGTCTTTCGTAATTCATTTGTTGGGTTATTTCGGTTTTTTCTTGATCCGTGATGGTTTTTCTATTCGTGCCCTCTCTAGCGTCCGTAATTTGAAAGAAATACTGCTTCTGATGAATGGGAAGAGGTCCTTTCCATTCCTGCGGGTAAAGGCCCGCCAATTCAATAGCGACCTCCTTTGAGTCCGAAATGTGGGGAATGCCCGAAGTGCGATTGAACCAGTCCGTTGTAGTAACAGTGAGTCCTAGATCTTTGGCGGCCTTGTCCAGCGAATCTTTCTCTTTCAACTTGCTGGCTAGTTGCTCGGAAATAGAAGCCATCTTTTCAGTCGCCAGTTGTTTGCGGTACTGTTCTTCCACCTTTGCCTTAACCTCTTCAAAGTTGCTTTTATAAGCGCTTTCGTATTCCTCGATTTGGGCAATGTCATAACCATTCTGGAGTTTAAAAGGTTTTGTAATTTCGCCCTTCTTTAAACCAAAAATATTGTCTTCCATGTCCTTGGGCAGAGTACCCCGCTCAATCCAACCTATCTCCCCTCCCAGCTTTTTGGTTTGTTCGTCTTGGGAATATTTTTTAGCGAGGTCCTGAAACTTGGCTTTACCCGAAAGAACCTGTTGACGGTAGTCCTCCAAGCTTTTTTGGGCTGTTTCGAGATTTTGGAATCCTTCGTTTTGGGTCGGTGCCAGGAAAATATGACGGATTTTCACTTTTTCTGGATGATCATATTGGTTTCGGTTATTTTCATACGATTCCCTCAATTGATCTTCGGTTGGTTTGATGTTTTTTTCATAGGCGGATTCGTCGAGCGTTACATAAGCGGCTTTTAAGTCACGATTCATGAGTGAAATGTAGTTATCCAATTCACCTGGGGTAAAAAGAATTCCATCCAATAGAACTGAGCGGATTTTTCCCACGAGAAGGTCCTGTCGCTGGGACGCCTCGAATTGGTCAATGGTCATGTTGTTCATCTGCAATACCTGAGCATATTTGTCTTTATCAAAATTTCCGCTTTTGTCCATGAAATAAGGTTGGCGACGGATTGTAGCGGCCAATTCTTCATCTGAAATAGAAATGTTCAACTTTAGAGCAGTGGACTCCAGTATCAAGTTATCGATCAGACTATCCAAAACCTGTTGTTGGAGACGTTGGGTTTCCTCCGCGGTCGGCCCCTCGGGTTTGGCGGCATAGATCTTTTCAACAAGCGGCTGGTAGGCCTTGTTAAATTCTGCCCGGGTGACCCCATCGTCGCCAACCTTTGCCACGAGATTCGGGTCATTTTTATTCCCTGCTGTGTATTTCATCCCGAAAACAAAAAATATGCTTCCAACAAATACGGCCACTAAAAACCAAAGCACAACATGCATGGTTTTTTTGTCCCGCAATGCACGCATCATGGAAAACCTCCAAGTTTTGGGTTCCCATCGGAGAGAACGGAGTCGGTCAACTTCGAATTAAGCCCGCGCATTATAACAAGGACTTCAGTTCGGACAATGCCAACTTGGCTGAAAAGCGATAGACGCAAAAAAATAATCGCTTGCTTTGAAATCCGTAGGCCATGTGAAATGCAATCAGGGTGCAATTGACAGGCAAGGTCTTGCACGTGGTATAATCGTTAAACCTTTTGACCAACAAAGGCCCCATGAGATTCAAGTTTCCCAAACTTAAGCTTTTGGCCTGCTTAGTTTTTGTTGGCGTTTTATTCTTTTTATTTCCCCTTTTGTCGTATTCCGATAGTGTCAGCACGACAGGTGTCCAATTTTTGGAGATTCCCGCGGGTGTCCGTGGCGCGGGTATGGGTGGAATGTTCACCGCCGTAGCGGACGATGTCAGCACGATGTATTGGAACACAGCGGGCTTGGCCCAATTGAACAACATCGAGCTGAATCTGCTGCACGCGGTCTATTTCGCCGATACGAGTTATGAATTTTTAGGAGTGGCTTTGCCACTTCAACCAGGAAGCACGTTAGGGCTGAGTGCTTCATTTGATTTTGTCCCCAGTTTCAACTCCACTAACAACCCTTCCGCCGTTCCTGGAAGCGCCAACGACTTGGCTATAGCATTGGGTTATGGACAAACATTCGGGGATAATTTCGCCCTTGGGATCGGAGGAAAGTTCATATCCAGCAATCTAGTTACCTATTCCGCGGTCGGTGAAGCCATGGATGCGGGTCTGTTGCTGTATACCCAAAACAAGGACCTAACGTTAGGTTTATCGGTTCAAAACGTGGGCCAAATTTCGAATTTTTCAGATTACTCTTCCCAAGAAAAACTACCACTGGTTTACCGGGCGGGGTTAACTTATCGGTTTCAGCAACCGGGTTCGGTTCACTTCCTGGTGGGGATGGATCTGGAAAAACCGATCGATAACGATGCGATTGTTCAAACCGGTGGCGAAGTTTGGTGGGGCGATGAATCGTTTGCGGTGGGACTACGGGGAGGGTACAGCGTAAACCCCTTAAACCAGGATTTGGGAAGCGGGGTAGGGGCTTCAATGGGAGCTGGAATTCGGGTTTCGGATTTTGAGTTGAATTATGCTTTGGTGCCCTTTGGAGTTTTGGGAGATACTCAACGGTTTTCCTTGACCTATCGCTTTGGATTCGATGAAAACAAGAATAATCAACAGCTACAGGCTAAAAAAGCCTCGACGGTGGAGATTCAACCTCAAATTGCCGATTACCAAACGGGCACCTTGAAGCAGGCGACTTTTGATATTAAACCCCAAGCCAGAACTGATATTAAAAACTGGACTTTGGAGATTACGGATCCCAAGGGGAATGTTCTGCGAAGCTATAGTGGGAAGGGCGTTCCGCCTCGCCAGATCGCCTGGGACGGTAAGGACAATAACGGTAACGTGGTTGCGGGTGGCATATTCGCCAATTACAACTTGAGAACGGTTGACGTAAGAGGTCAGCAAGTCGTGGCGAGTGATCCTATCTTTAAAGTGGCAAAGGTTTCCGCTAAAGAAGCCCCTTTGTTGGCTTCTATGTCCGTGGAACCACGGGTTTATTCCGCGCCCTCCATTTCGGAATCGATTCAACCGGTTGGAACGTCTGGGGTGATGAAACTGCCCAGCGTTTCATTTAATGAAAAAAGTTCAAGGCTGACTCCGGAATTCGATAATTACCTCGACCAAGTCGCTCATCTTATCCGCAAATATCCCAATAGTCGGGTTTACATTGAGGGCCACGCTTATGACGAAGGAACGGAACAGCAAGCACTCCTTCTTTCTCAAAACCGGGCGGACCGGGTTTTAAGATATTTGGTAGAAAAGGGGAGAGTTTCACCGGATAATCTTTATTCGCGCGGCCATGGCGTTTCAACACCGCTGGACACTGGGGATACGGAAGAGGCCCGAAGCAAAAACCGGCGTGTGGATATTGTCATTATCACAAAGTAGCTTTTAGAAAGGTTTCCGGCAAATTGGCTATGTCCAAAACAGTAATTTTCCCAACGACATTCTTATTTTACCTTGGGCTTTTGGGTGGCTGCCAATACCTAGGTGGATCTTTTGAGACGGCCGCTGATTTGGACAAAGACGGGAAAAGTATGCAGGCTGTAAACGCCTATCAAAGTTATTTGGACCATCATCCTTCCTCGGTTCTTGCGTCTCGGATTGAGTATCGGATTGCGAAAAATTATGAGGCACAGTCTGATTACACCCATGCAATTCAGTGGTATGAGAGAGTCATACATGAATTTCCGCGGACGGACGAGGAACTGCATTCCTTAATGGACCTCGCCACTCTTTACCGTGAAAAGCTCAAAAACACCTCCAAGGCCATGGACTACAACCAAAAAGCATATGATCGATATGTGGAAAATGTCCAAATCCGGGACGCAATCCAAGCCTTGATCGATGCCCAATACTTAACTGCAACAGCAATGTACGTTGATAAAAACTACAAAAATGCTGGGGAAACATTAAACAATATTTATAAGACTTTTCCTTTGGTTTTTATCCAGGCCGATACAAGGGCCAAAATTGATTCTTTAGCAGATCGCACCCGCCGGGCGCAAGAAATCGCCAACGCCAGCGTGGATTGGATAGTTTTAAAAAACGAAGAGGCTTTTAACAAAAGTTTTGAGGGGGATTTTGCTCCGGTACAAGACGAGCAAGTAATTCAGTCTCCGGACGGTGTTTTTTTGGCGGAGCGCAAGCGGGCTTCGAACGGAAAGTACTATCTTTTTGTGGCAAAGGTTTCTGAAAAAAGCGATAACGCGGTTTTCCATCCATTAACCCAAAGCTTCGGGGCGGAAATGCCGGCGTGGACCTTGGATGGACGGTATTTGGTTTACTGGCAGACTGTTGGGAAAATAAGAAAACTGCAAAAAACAGACATTAGGACTAAAATTACCCAGACGCTTTTTAGTTCACAAAACACTTATTTAGGAATCCATCCAGCGTATCACCCTGCGGGAAACAAGATTGCCTACGTCTATGCCGGGAAAGTTTGCCTGGTTAATACGGATGGTGTGGGCTATAAACAAGTGTTGAAAACAAGTCAAATGCTTGACTATACTGCCGAATTGTCTTGGTCGTCCGATGGAACCATGATTCGGTACCGTCAACCGAACAAACATAAAAAAATCAATGATGAACTTTTGGTTTTGGATGTTTCGGCCCCCAATAATCCATGAAATTAGAAAAAAGAGGCCTTCCGTGAATTATACAGTGCGGCTTGCTTTATTTTTTCTGGCTGGTCTTTTCCCCCTTTCTGTTTCGGCGCAAGAAAGCAACGAAGCCATCTGCCTTCAAGCTATTAAAGCGGACCCCAACAACGAAACTGCACACCTAAACCTGGGGATTATTTATCTCAATTCTCAAAAATTTGAACAGGCTGTACCTGAATTTCAAAAATGCGTTCAACTAAAACCTACGGACAGCCAAGCCAAGGAACTTCTGGAGCTTTGTTTGGGCATGACGGCTCTTAACAAAGGGGACTATCAAGGAGGAATGGATCATTTTCAAAATGTGCTAAAAGTAAACCCGGATAACAAAGATGCAAAACGATTGTTGGTTCAATGCCAGGCTAAGGTTTATCTCGATGAAAAAAAGTATTCCCAGGCTGTGACGGCCTTAAATCAAATTACTCAAGACGATCCACAAAACTACTTTGCCTACAAAAACCTCGGGTTTATTTACTTCCAGGAGAAAGACTATAAAAAATCCGTTGATTATTGGGAGCACGCCATCAAGCTTCAACAAGATTCACAAATTTATCAGGCCTTAGGCTTTTCTTTTTACAACTTGGGGGATTTCAATAACGCGATTGAAAATTACAAAAAATCCATCCAACTTGAGATCGCAAAAGGCCCTAAGGATCAGGATATAAATTCTTTAGATCAAACTTATTACAATTTAGGTGTTGCTTACCTGGACAACGCTTCTTATGACGAGGCGGCCGACGCCTTTGGAAACGCTTTTAAGATCAATCCCAAGGATTCCAATGCTGCCGTAAATCAAGCCAATGCCATTCAGGGGGCCATTGACACCCATTTGAGGAATGCGGCTAATTTTATGTTAAACAGCCAATATAGTGATGCCATTTCGGAAGCCAATAAAGTACTAAAACAAGACCCCAATAACAAACAAGCCCAAGGTTTTATCCAGGACGCCCAAACGAAAATGGGAGTTGAAATCGATAAACATTACGGTGCGGGCAAAAACTATCTCAAAAAGGGAAATACAATCCAGGCACTTAATGAGTGGAATTTGGCATTGACAATGGACCCAAGCAATCAAAAGGTTCAAAGTGCGATTAAAACCCTGAAAGTCAACAGACTTTCCCGTATAAAGGCTTTGGTAACGGAAGGTGACCAGTATTACCAAGCAGAGGACTATTCCAATGCACTTTCTAGCTACAACAAAGCCAAAGAAATTGATCCACATAGTTCGCTCGTTAAATCAAAGCTTAAGAAACTGTTCACTAAACAGAGCAGTGAAGTGGATGGCGTTTATGAAAAGGCTAAGAAAGCATATTCCAAAGGAGATCTGAAAAA
>Ga0335085_10002233_pt1 | contig 36941 bp, 24 predicted proteins | sample Lox_Sample_45_FD_206712 | JGI IMG/M metagenome (GOLD analysis project Ga0335085, IMG submission 206712) | Soil microbial communities from Loxahatchee National Wildlife Refuge, Florida, United States - Lox_Sample_4.5 | ecosystem: Environmental > Terrestrial > Soil > Wetlands | place: USA...
ATCCATTGGTCGTCAACTGCACCGCCCCCACATCTCCGGCCACCACCCCGCTCAAAACCACGTTGTTTGAGCTGATCGTTGCCGCCGTCGTCCCGTCATATTGCTTGTTGTTGGCACTGATCCCCGAACTTACCGTCACCGGCCTGTTCGTGATATTTGCATTCAACACCAGTGGCAGACTCAGTATGTAATTCGTCGCCCGCGTCCCCGTCAGCGAAAGCCCGGTCACGCTCACCGGGATCGCTGTCCCCACGTTCGTGCTGGCAAAGGTTGCGGTGTAACCATTCGTGGAAACGCCCACGGCATCGCCATTTACCGGCCCGTTCAAACTGACGTTGTTCGAAGTGATCGTCGCTGCCGCCGTCCGGTCATAGACCTTGGTGTTAGCGGTCAATCCTGAGCCAACCGTCACCGGCCTGTTCGTGATATTTGCATTCAACACCAGTGGCAGACTCAGCGTGTAATTCGTCGCCCGCGTCCCCGTCAGCGAAAGCCCGGTCACGCTCACCGGGATCGCTGTCCCGACGTTTGTGCTCGCAAACGTCGCGGAGTAACCGTTCATCGAAATGTTCACCAAATCACCATTCACCAACCCGTTCAAACTGACGTTGTTCGAAGTGATCGTCGCTGACGCCGTCCGGTCATATACCTTGCTGTTGGCGCTGAGCCCGGACGAAACTGTGACCACCGCCTGGGCGACGGTCAGCGTCCCATTCGTCAGGTTCACGGTGTAGTTCGGTGCCACCAGAGTTCCGATGGAATTGGTGATCGTGTAATTCCCAACTGGACTGTTCGTGGTCGCACTGGTCGTCAATGCCGGCGACCCGCTCAACACGTTTGTGGTGTCTCCATTCACAAAGCCGCTGTACCTCACGGTGAACACTGGATTGGTCGCCCCGTATCCCCGGTTCGTGTTGTTCACAGTCACGCCCAGAGGCGCCGGCACCACGGTGAAAGACTGGTCCACATCAGGCGCCGCTAGATAGTTGGAGTTGCCGGGTTGCGACGCGCGAACCGTAACCAAACCCGCACCGGTGAGAGTGACAACATTACTGGATATCGTCGCCGGACCCGAGACGATGCTGAACGTCACGGGCAAACCTGAAGATGCCGTCGCATTGACCGTAAACGGCAGGTCGCCATAAGTCTTGTTTGGTAATGGACCGAAGGTAATGGTTTGCCCCAGCAGCAATGAACTGATCGAGACATTGTCAAAGACTGCCGTTTCCGGTGTGGGATATGACGCCGCATCCAAGGCAACGCCACCGTTAGTGAAGGGGCTGGTCGAATCGTTGGTGCTGATTTCCAGCGTGCCGTCGAAATACGCGAAGATATTGGTGTCTTGGAATTTCAACATCACCGTATGCACGTTTGTTCCCACCGGAGGCAAATTGACCTGCTGCAGGACCGAGAATTGGCTTGAGTCTGCGGCCTGCCAAACCTGGAATTTGAACAGTTTCAGGAGCGGAGTTCCCGAAGCACCTTGTGAACCCTCAGGGAATACCCAAGCCGAATAACGTGCCCCGGTCGTCGGGTCTAGTCGTCCAGCAACACCTGCCGCCCACATATTGGTGGACAGGAATTGTATCTGCGCCTGGATCGAAAAATCCGTCCAGTTGGTGCTGAGGTAGACATTCCCATAATAATAGGGCAGACCATTCCCGATTCCCTGTAATGCATTATTTGTCAGCGTCCAGGTTCCATCCTCATAAATCCAAGGAGAGAGTGAATTGGAATTGCTCAGGAGGCGGGTAAAATCATCATAGAAGAAGCTTCCCGGTGGAGTGACGTCAATAGTTACGGTGGCCAGGCTGGAAGTGAGTGACCCATCAGTGGCCAAGTAACCGAAGGCGTCAAACCCGGCGAAGTTATTGCTGGGCGTGTAAACGAAAGAGCCGTTCGTATTCAACGCCAACGCGCCGTTCGCGGGGCTGACGGCCGGTATCGCTGTCAGATTGCCGCTGCCTCCCGTGTCGTTGGTCAATACTCCCGGTGCGGCCACATTCAAGGCGGTATTCTCCACCACAGTGTAATAATCATTGGTGGCAACCACCGGATTAGGAGTCACGGTGATACTCACCGTAGCAACATTTGAGTTAGTTTGCCCGTTGCTGGCCTGGTAGGTGAAACTGTCAACCCCAAGAAAACCGTTGGTTGGCGTGTAGCTGAAGGAGCCGTTGGCATTAAACGTAAGCAGGCCGTTTGCCGGTCCGCTCACCCGTGCGGCCGTCAAGCCCGTTCCCACATCGTTGCCCAATACGCCGGGCGCCCCCACGGTCAGAGTAGTGTTCTGCGCAACACTGTAACTGTCATTGTTGGCCACCAGCGACGCACTGGTGACCAACACGCTATCAACGTTCATCGCCAAGGTCGTATCGGGATACGATGCCGTATCCAGAGTGATTCCACCGCTGGTGAACGGGCTGGTTGGATCGCTGTTGGTGATTTCAGGTGTGCCGTCGAAAGACACAGTGATGTTGGTGCCTTGGAATGCCAAGGTTACCGTGTGTAAATTCGTGCCCACCACAGGTAAATTCACCTGCTGTATCACGCTGAATTGGCCGCTTCCAGCCTGCCAAACCTGGAACTTCATCAGTTTCAACACCGGGACTCCTGTCGGGCCGAACGTAGGAGGATAATTTGGCCCATACGATCCTTCCGGGAATACCCAAGCCGCATAATGTGCCCCCGTCACCGGATCCAATCTCCCACCCGGGCCAGCAGCCCACATGTTAGTTGATAAAAATCGCATCTGCGCCTGAACCGAATAATCCGTCCAATTGGTGCTGATATAGTCATGACCATAATCACCGGGCAGGCCGTTTCCTATCCCCTGCAATTCACTGTTGGTCAGTGTCCAGGTGCCATCCTGCAATATCCATGGGAAGAGCGAGTTGGAACTGTTCAGCGAGCGCGTGAAATTATCATAGAACAGACTGCCCGGAGGCGTTACGTCAATCGTCACAGTTGCAACACCGGAAGTCGTCGTCCCGTCGGTCGCCTGGTAGGTAAAGCTGTCAAGCCCGGTAAAATTATTGCTGGGGTTATACGTGAACGAACCATCGGGATTTAATGTCAACGTTCCATCAGTTGGCCCGTTTACCGGCAATGCGCTCAGGGGTCCGCTTCCACTGCCGTCATTGGCCAGAACTCCCGGAGCGGTAACATTCAATGACGTGTTTTCTACCACAGCGTAATAGTCGTTGGTGGCGCCTACGGGATCGGACTGATTCTGTGACACGACAATCGTCACAGTGGCTATATTCGAATTCGTTTGGCCGTTGCTGGCCCGGTACGTGAAACTGTCAACTCCTGTAAAATTGTTTGTCGGGGTGTAATTGAAACTGCCATTGGCGTTGAACGTCAGCGAGCCATCGGCCGGCCCGCTGATCAGCGACGCGGTCAAACTCGTCCCCACATCGTTACCCAGCACACCGGGTGCCCCCACGGTCAAGGGCGTGTTCACTGTCGCATTGTAGTTGTCATTGTTGGCGACGACCGGGCCGGTGGTGACCACCACGCTTTTTACGTTCATCGCCTCCGGAGTGGGATACGATGCTGCATCCAGGGTGATCCCACCGCTCGTAAACGGGCTGGTTGAATCGTTGGTGCTGATTTCCAACACGCCATCAAAATAAACGTAGATATTGGTGCCCTGGAAGGCCAGCGCCACTGTATGCACATTCGTCCCCACCGGAGGCAGGTTGACCTGTTGCAACACGCTGAATTGGCTGTTTGCGGCCTGCCAAACCTGGAACTTCATCAGTTTCAAGACCGGGATTCCTGTCGCCCCCAAGGTGGGGGGATAATTAGGCCCCAGCGAGCCTTCCGGGAAAACCCAGGCCGCATAATGTGAGCCGGTTGTCGGATCCAATCGTCCACCAACGCCCCCTGCCCACATATTGGTTGAGGAAAACTGAATCTGTCCCTGCACCAGATAGTTCGTCCAATTATTTGCGATATAGAGATTACCATAATAATTTGGCAAACCGTTCCCCACGCCCTGAAATTCGTTGTTCGTCAGTGTCCAGGTGCCTGCTTCCATGACCCACGGGAAAAACGGGTTAAGATTGTTCGTAGAACGCGCAAAATTATCAAAGAACAAATCGCCGGGCGGGGTGACGTCAATCGTCACCGTCGCCACACTGGAAGTGAGCGAACCGTCCGTCGCCTGATAGTTGAAACTGTCAATCCCCGCAAAATTGTTGCTGGGGGTGTAATTGAAGGAGCCGTCGGCGTTCAATGTCAAAGCACCATTCGCCGGCTGGCTTGCCAGCAAAGCCGTCAAAGGTCCGCTCCCGCCAAGGGCGTTGGTCAAGACCCCCGGGGCCGCCACGGATAACAAAGTGCCCTCTTGGGTGGAATAAAACAGGTTCTGGACGGACGGGTAGATAGTGTAATTAATCACCGCGTTGGTGACGGAGGCACCAACCAGTAGTTTGAGCGTCAGGCCATTTGTCCAATAGATGCTACTGTTCGCCGCGACTCCGTTGGTGAGCACTTGATTGATCTTGAAGGGAGCGCCGGGAATGACGATTTCCACGGCGGCATTGGGATTGCTCGCCCCGGAAATGCTCATAGTGACCTGTGACTGATTCCCGTTGGTGGCGAAGGTGGCGGCGGTAATCTGCGCGTTTGATCGCTGCAACCACCAGGCATAAATGTCTTGTGAGTTTGCGGCCCACAGTCTCGGATGCAAACTGGAGTTCATGCTGTAGAGGACATACTCTGAATACTGAGGACCGGCAGCGCCGGCGTTCCCGGCCGCCGAGCTGTGCCCGTAGAGGTTAATCAGAGCCCCCAAGTTGTAGAAATAATCTACAGTATTCTGGACAGTGGTAAAAGTTTGCCCGGCTTCCATGGATTGTCCAATTTCCATGGGCTGTCCAGACTGAGAAGGAATGTACCCATCGCTGGTTGGGAGGGTGATAAAGGAATAACGTTTATCCGGCGTCTGGGTTGACAATACCCAACTCGGGAATGGGCCGAGTTTTTCCTCACCGGTTATTTTGATGCCCAACTGCTCTGTGATTTGGTACGAAGGCTCGCGGGTCGCATCAAAGTTTGGCGCCACCCAGGTTCGCACACCACTATTGGTCAGCCCCCATCCTGCGAGGTCCGAAAACGAATTCGAAATTGAAGTCAAGGCATAAGCTTTGCCATTTACATAGCCGGGGGGAAGATTGGTGGCGTCAAGCACTTCATCCGGGCCCCAATGCCAGTAAGAATAATCCGTCAGCCTGAAATAATTTGTGTCGAAGGCGTACGGGTCGACATTTATGTACCAATTGGGATCCGAATTAAAAAGCAGTTCGATTATATCCAGAGGCGGAACATACACGTTGATGTTAGTCAAGCCGCCATTATGGGAGCTTACAATGGAGCCATAGTTTGTAATCGCCCGTTTCAGGCTGGCGATCTCATTGGATTGTTGAACGCTGCCGTAGTCTTTCCGCAGGGTGCCGGTGCAGAAATAGTATTCTCCTTTTGCGCCATTGGTATATTCAAATTGCGCCGAACTCTCCACGCAATTAATCAGAGACGGAATCGCCTCCAGATCATGGCGAAACATCACCGCCGCCTGGTAGGGATAGGGCCACGGGCTGAGTTTGACGACCGGCAGGTTGTCGGCTTGAAATGCCCATTCGATGGCATTACGGAAAATGCTGTAAGCGTAGGTGGACGGTGCCCATCCGCCATGTCCAATAAGCGGCTCCATTGAAGAATAATAAATAAAGTACCCCTTGCCGAACGGCCTCACGAGCAGGGTCGGATACAAATCTCCCTGTGCGATTGCTGCGGCACTGCTCGCCTGGACTTGCCAGGTCATATACGGCAGCACATTCGGCGGCGTCTCATCAGGCGTCACACCTGTCAGGGCATCGGCCGGCGGAACGGTTGTTTCGTCAGCCGATGATGGCATTTCCCAAAAGAGCGTACCATCCGGGAAATGCGCGAGCAGACGGTGATTGGCAAGCTTGGTAAATGTGAGATCGAAACCCCAATTTGTAAGGCCGGGATTCAACATGTTCACCCCCATCGCGTTGGCAATTGCAAAATCACCGCGTGTCGTCCCATTCGTGTTGCGCGTGAAGGACGATGAGCCGACAAACAAAAACCCGCCGGCGGCGACATAGTTGGTCAGTTGCGCAACTTCGGCATCACTAACGGCCTCTGAAGCAAGGCTGATGAGGATGGGATATTTGGGTGAGCCGTCAGAATTGGTCAAGACCCCCGCCAGGATGTTCGAATCGCCGACAACTGTGAAAGTTGTGCCGTCAGAACGCAACATCTCCTTGACCGAGTCGGGCATCACGAAGTAGTGCCAATTGGTTGGCCACCACTGGAAGCCGGTTGTCCCCGGGCCGGTCGGCGTGGATCCGCTTGCGGGCATGGTTTCCAGCGCGCGCGTCAACTCGGAATCGTGAACGGCGACAACTGGCAATGTTGCATGAGCTGTGGACATTGCGCCAACAGCACACAGATATATCATGAAAACCGACTTCATCGTGCGAGAACGCATAAAAATAACTCAGATTCGTGGATTAGCAACAATCATTCACCGCCTGATATAGAGTAATAATAGGAGCAACTGACGGGGTTGGGTTTCCAAACAGCATTGTTTAAAGATGACGGTTTCAAGAAGCCGTTCAATTTCCAGACGGATTGACAGAGCTTATCGGGTTGAGCCGTCCAGAGAGCGACATTGAAAGACGGTTCTCATTGCCAGCCTCGTCGAATTTCCCACGACCTTCAGCGAACGGAATAGCGGCGCCGGCATCAAGCGAAAAATCATCCATTTGATCAATCCATCATCCACACGGGCGCGCCAGAGAGACAAAAACATCCGCAATTTGCGAACCATATCGGCGGCCACAAATTCCGCCCGTTGATTCAATAATTGCCGCTGATAACAACAAGAGCGAGTAAGCGCAGCCCATAGTTCATTGCTGATCAGCTTTTTTTGTTTTGCGACCTGCAGATCGGCGAGGAAGACTTCGTATAGCATCGCACGACTCCGCGCATCACGAATCATCCGATCCTCCTGTCGCTTGACGGCAGTCCACGAAGCCGCCAACTCGTGGCGGCGGGAAAAGAGATTATTTCCATGGATCCGACGCTTGATGACCGGGGCGTTAATGAATACCAGCGATCCCAGGCAAATTGCTCGGAAAGCCGCGACGCTGTCCTCATGAATCACCTCGCTCGGGAGCGGGCCAAAGGTCGCGTACGTCAAAGAATGACCAGCGTAAGCGCCTCCCACTATTTCCGGTTTCAAAGTGCGCACATAATCTTCCAAGGTCGGCTTCTCTTCGCGGAAAGTGACGGTCGGACGATCAACCACCTTACCAATGAGTTTTCCATTTTCGTCGATGTCGATATATTCCCCCTGGATTCCCCTGGCCCGCCGCCCGGAATATTCCCACGCCTGATACACCAGTTCGACTCGATTGGGAAAACAGATATCGTCACCGGCAACCCCAACCCAGAGTTCGCCGTGAGCCAGTTCCGCCAGGCGATTGCCGTGCGCGGCCAAGCCCAGGTTGGTTGCGTTTCGATTCAAGATCAGCCGGTGCGGACCGCGGTAAACGCCCGCCATCTCACGCATGATTTCAAAAGTCCGATCCGGGGAACAATCATCAGACAGAATGATTTCCAACGGTGAATACGTCTGCGCGAACGCCCCCTCGACCGCCTCGCGGATGAACCGTTCCTGGTTATAGGCACAGACCATCAGGGTCAACAGGGGTTTGGCATTACCGGATTCCATAAGTGCAAAAGCAAAAATTATGCGCTCGCGTTTGAAACAGTTGCTTTTGAGAAAGAATGCTGCCCGGGCGGCCGGCCTTCACTCCACATCGTCAACGTCCTGCCGAACACCCTGAATTTACGCGCGCAGCCGAGTTTTTGAAACGGCATCCGGCTCAAGGACTTCAACTGCGACGTGTTCCACTCGGCCACCTCGATGTACGCGTGGCCCTTTCTTTCCGCAGCGAGCATTTCCAGGATTTTCAAGACCAGGGAACGATTCACGCGCTGGCCGCGATATTCCGGAAACACAAAGAAATCAAACAGGTGTACATCCTCAGGTTCCAGGGGGAAAAAATAAGGTTCAATGGTGCTTCCGTTCAGCGTCCACCCGTAACCGGCAAGTTCACTTCCCGATTTAGCCAGCCACAAGGCGGCGCCGCGGGCAAAGCGCTCGGTAATCAGGCGCTGCATAATTTGGGGATTCCAGAAATTTACGATCTGCATCAAGTCCCGCGCGGCCACTGTTTGCTTGCCTGTGATGCGCTCAACGGTCAGCGGGTTCCCGGCATCCGGGGCGGAGCTCTTCCAGGAATTCAAATCACAGTAGAATAGCACCATTCTGTTGCCGGCCAGTATCCGTCGGACCGAGAGGACAGCCCGCCTGAGGGCCGAACGCATCCCGTGCCGTCGTTTATACTCGACGAAGCGATTGGCCAAATCCTGTAAATGCATTGCTCCGACGCGATTATTCATCAATCGTTGTCGTTTCAATCTGTCCCCTGGCTACATTCGATGCGATTTTTCGAGAACAAAGAACGTAAGCAGGCTCTGAAAACCTGAATGCGAACGCCGCTTTCCTTGCGTCTTGATGGCTGGACAAGACGGCTGATTGAAGCAGTCCCGAGCCGGATAACCTTATGAACGAAAATTAAGCAGGACATATTGAAACATCCGATGGCGCCGTGATGCTTTTGCCAATAGCGGAGGATGGAGCGTTGCTGGGTTACCGCCACCCAGACAGGGTCTTGCTTGGCGCTGCTTCCTCCCCGGTAATGAATCGCTTGCGCTTCGGGAAAGAATACCACCCGCCATCCGGCATCCCGACAACGCTTGCACCAGTCCACATCTTCGGCATACATGAAGAATCCCTCGTCGAGCAGGCCGAATTTATTGATGGCTTCGCGTCTGACCATCCAAAAACAGCCGACTAAAACGTCCACGTCCCGAATGCGGTCGCCTTTGAAATAAAACATATGTTCACCGCTGAAAAGCCTCGAGCCTTTGAAAGCGCTCGCCATTCCCGTGGCCGAACAGATATTATTCCAGAGGTTGGGGAAAGAACGACATGAACTCTGATGCGTCATGTCCACGTTAAGAATCCTGGGGCCGATCATTCCGATGTCGGGGTGTCGTTCTAGGTAATCAACCAATATATCAACACAGCCGGCGCCGACTTTAATGTCGGAATTGAGCAAGCCGATGTATTTACCCTGGCTGGCATTGATGCCCATGTTGTTACCCCGGGCAAAACCGAGATTTTCTCCGGTCTGGATTAGCCTCACCTCCGGGAATCGGGCAGCGACCATCTCGGGCGATCCGTCGGTCGAGGCATTGTCCACCACGATGATTTCAACGGTTCGCGATCGGGCGCAGTGCGAAAGGCTTTCGAGGCACTCCTCCAGATGCTGGCGGTCGTTCCAGGATAGAATCACGATGGAAATGTCCATTGGCATTTCTCGGGGAACGACGCTCAGTCGCGGTTCTCAGCGCGGTTCATGCCGTAAACTTCTGACAAACCCGGCACCGACCGGCTTGTCGAGAAGCCCGGGCGTTGACGGCGCACAAAATTACCGACTCGCATCAGCACCGAGCTGAAAAAGTTTTCGCACAAGTTGATCGGCCCAATGTACGCTGTTTCCTGGCCTGAGAGACCCTGCTTGAAATGGTATACCCCCGGGTTACGCTCCGGATCAATTCCGCCGAGGTCATAATAATGGATTCCGTTGTGCTTGAGCCACTTTATCATCGTCCATTGCAGAAGGTAGGTTCCTTTGGCGTTCAGTCCGTTTTCACCGGTAGCCCCGAGCAGATAGACAGCGGAATCGCCCATGGCAGAACAAACAATCCCGGCAACCGGGGCGCCTTGCAACAGACAATTCATAACCTTCAGGCGCTGTGTTCCGGGCAAGTTATCCTGAAGCCGGGCAAATTCATCAATGTCAACCGTCGTATCGAATTTCTTGCGAGACCGCATTGAGTGGTAAATCCCGGCGAAAATCCGAAAATCTTCCGGCTCGGTACCCTCGCGGATACTCAAGCTGTTTTTTTCAGCGCGATTCAATTGGTTGCGCCACTTTTGGTCGAGATTTTTGCGCAGGGTTTCGAGTGACGGCGTCAGGTCTAATACCAATGTCCGTTCCGCGTTGCCTGTCTCCAGCGGGTTTCCGGACAACCGGGAAAATGCGGCCTGGAAAAGTTGCGCGCGCTGCGAACCGGCAAATGCGTTTGGCAGAATGCGCAAAAGCAGACCCCGTTTCCGGACGTATTCTTCGTACAACGACACGGCCATTCGGCGAAAAATCTCCGGCTCAAACTCCCTGCCGCGCAGTTGGCACAACGGCCCCCACCGCAAATAAGCCACCCCGCTTCGGAGAAACGGAAAACGAATGATTCGGAGTTGCGCTATGGCTACAACTTCCTCATTTCGTCGCAATACCAAATGGCTGAGGCTCTTGTCGCCCCAGCGGACAGCCCCATAGCTCCAAGACTGATAAATGTTGGCATCCTGAAAACGGTTCACCAGCGCAGTCCACTCAGGCTCTGCAATGCCGTCGATCTCACGCCGATAGTGTGAATCGTCCGGAGCGTCATTGAACCGTTGCAGTTCGCGATCCATGATTTTCGCCATTTGCCGCATGCCAGCCTCAGGAAGGACGCTTTTCATCAATCATTCCTGCTATAGCCGCCTGCCGCCCGGAACTCTTCATCCCTCCAATGAGGCTTTTTGTGCGAGCCTTTAGCGAGGACGCAAAGCTAACCCATCGGTAAGCGCCCACCAATTTGAGATGGAATTCCAGTTTAGAATCAGTTGGGTCCACTGGCGTGCGACCGACGACAAACTCGTGCGCCCCCACAGGAGCAGGCAGGGTCGTGTAGACGCGTTCATAACCCGCTTCGCGGCAAAGACTGACCAGACGGTCATTAAACGCTCCATACGGAAAACTAAAAAGCGGTATTTCCTGTCCCAAAAGCTCTTGCAGCCTTGAACGCGACTCGGTGATTTCCCTTCTGGCAGCCTGCTCATCCAATTTTGTCAGGACGGGATGCGTCAAAGTATGTGCGCCGATGCAAACCTGGTCGGACGCTGCTTGTCGCATTTGTTCGACGGTCATGATTTGCTCGTTACCATGGGTTTCGCCGATGTCTTCCCAATTGGCCGGTTGGCCCAGCGTTTCGCTCACGGCAAATATCGTGCAAGGTATTCGTCTCCGGCCCAACTCCGGCAAGGCATTGTCCAGCAGACTCTGGAAGGCATCATCAAAGGTTACTGCCGCATAATGTTTGCCATCCGACCAACCAGGATCCATGCCGGCGCCAACCGGTGTCGCGTAACGAAGGAGTGTGTCCATTTGGCCAGCGAACAACGCGCGGTGTTGCGGCGGAACCGAGTGATAGGACAGAACAACAAAACTTGAGCAGCGCTTCCGTCCGCCCAGCAGCCGCAGGCACATCGAGATACGGTCTGCAAGATAAACCAAAAGGCCTATGGCCAATTTCAGTGTCCGTTTGCCCTGGTGCCGAATTCGCATTTGTCGGTCAGTTCCGTTTTCTTTTGCCATTCAGGCGCATCGTCTCAATCACTCAAACTTCCAGCGGTACCCTGTCAACCATCTTGCGTTCGCGGTCCAGTTGGACGCGGCGTCCGCTCCGCCGCGCTTGCATAATCCAGTCTTCTGCCATGAGACGTCCCAGGAACTTCCGGATTCCAAAATGATTTGGAGGCGGCGCGTTGTTAAAATGCGGACGATTGAACCATTGCGCCCCGGAGACCTGAAATCCCAGAGCTTCTAATTGCCGTTCCACGTCAGAAAAGCCGAAAGCACTTACACCGCCTTCTGAAAAGCTTCTCAGTTTTCGCATCTCGCCCAGACCGAAAGTTCGCCGAAACCAGACCGGTAAGTAATTAAAATTGTGACTTTGAATCACCATGGAGCCGCCGGGCACAACCAGTTGCGCGCCGCTCCTGAGGATCTCCCATGGATCGGACTGCAAATGCATTATGTCTGTAACGAGCACGCAATCAAACTCCTTGCCCTTGAGGGTGTTTAATCCTTCCCGCAAATTCTGGTAAACCATGTCAACCCCCGGGCGTGCAGCCATGGCGCCAATGACCGAATCCAGCGGCAGAGCTGTGAGTTTAGCTCCTCTCGCCACGAGTTTCTCTTCGATGGCGCCACAGCCGCAACCTATGGAAAGGATCGTCTTTGACCCGGAAGGCAACATATCCAGTAATTCCTTGTCCGGTCCACCGTAATAAATTTTGGCCCACCGCCGGTGATCGAACTTCGTTTCCACCTCGCATAATGTACTGGCCGGATGAGTGCCGTCCCATACATTGATCAACGTTTGTATCTGCATTTTAAACATCTCCAATGTAATGCCAACCCTCCCGGCGTATCGATTCGGCAAATGGTGCAACAGGAAATCCTCGATTGATGAAAGGCACATGACCTTGGTGAAGCCGCAGTTCGTGTAAATGTCTGTCCCCGCCGCACACAACATGTCGAAGCGCCCTTTGTATGGATTGCAGACGAAACCACCCGACGCCATTGCACGCTTCAACTGGGTCCGGGTGACCATGTAGAAAGCCGAATGCTCGTTGGTAAACTCAGCCACCAGCCGATTTCCTCTTTGTCGGACCGAATCCAGTTTCCAGTGGAAAGGCCCGTGGACCCCTGGTAGTGATACCGTTCCCGCCGAATCCACTTCATAAAGTTGAAAGCCGGCAATTTCATTTTGCTCGAGGTTCGAAGTCAAACGCAGAAAGGCCCGAATATTCTCTTCCTTCGCCATGATATCGTCTTCCGTATACACAAACAGGTCATAGCGCTCGACATTCTCGGCAAAAACTTTTTTATGGCCGAATGGAAGCGACCATGGGTTTTTTGTGGGCAAACCGACTCTGACCTCAACCCCCGGCCCAAGGTCCTTTGGTGCTTCGGAAAGTACGACCACGTGAACGTCCATCGCCATGCGCTTGTAAGTCTCAATGATGTGCCTGAGATAATTGAGGTGGTCCGTTCCGTAACTCGTAATAACGACCAAAAGCCGGAGTTTGGCGGCACTCCTCATACTGTCGTTCGTGTTCCTTTCGGGTGTCATTTGGTCAGGGCAAGTCGCTTCTCCTTGCAACGCACCTTATTGAAAATCAATCTGAAATCGTATCACCGCCGGCCTAACGAGAAAACTCGCATACAAGCACGAAATCGAATAGGATTCCTCGGGCGTGACATTGTCGACTTGCGGGATGCAACCCGCTTTCACGGGCAAATCAAAATTCAGTTCTCCTGACAACCGTTCCAAAACCTATTGCACCACAAAAGGAGGTTGGGGCGGAGGCTGCACTTGCACAATCGTAATTGGGCCAAGTTCCGCCCCGGCTTCTCTCCCTTTGATGATGAGTTGGTGCAAACCTGCGTTCAGCGAAAAATTCTGCTGAGGATAAATGCTCATTTGATCATTGGTACCATTTCCGCGCCAGGTAACGATATCATTGGTGAAGCCCGTTGTAATTGGAAGATCCCAGATATTCGTTGGGTCCGTTGGCGGAGCGTCGATGTTGACGTAAAATGAGTTTGCGCCATCATTTGGCGCATACACCATCGCTTCGACTGCGATAATACTCGTGTTGGTAGTCGTGAAATAATAGATCAGTTGTCCGCCATTGGTACCTGTCGTACTGGATTGGGAAACATAACCGCTGCTGAGCACAAACGGGGCTGAAATATTAGCAGCCGATGGCGGGAAATTCAGAGTGCCGCTGACCGTTTTTGGGCCCTCGACTCCCACCGTTAGATCCGATTCCGAAGTTGAGTAGCCGTTACTGACACGAAGCTTCCAAACGTAAGTGCTGTTCGCAGTGCCAGTGGGATAAGTGTACGAAACTGAGGTCACAGCCCCGGCCCCGCTTTGAAGCACCGTTTCAGCACCGCCGTTGACTGTATAAATCCACTGCCAAGTCAGCGGCAATCCCGACGGATCCGATGCGGAACCGGAATAAGACTCGATATAGCGTGGATAGACCTGTAATCCCGCCGCAACCGTGTCCACGTCTGAGCCTGACTGACTGATGGCCGAAACTTGTGGAGCAGTATAACTGGCGACCCCGGATCCGGACAGGGCACCGGTTGCCCCGGTGCCGCCCACAACTGTATAGATGATGCTGTTATTGAATGACCCGACTGAACCGGGCGAGAAACTGACAATCAGATTCGTGCTCTGGCCCGCTCCCAAAGTGAAAACTGCCCCTGACAAAATGTTAAACGGCGACAGGAGCGGCACCGAAATCGCAGCCGTCCCGACGAGGAGGCCGACACCGGAATTTTGCACGGTATTGGTGAAATAGACCGTCGTGTTCGTCAAAACTGAGCCGAAGTTTACAGTCGTTGACGGCAGAACTGACAGGATCGGGTTCGTGCTGGCACTTCCATACATATACGGCCCGATATCCCACGCGCCGGTGGCGGGACGCGAGTTGCCGTCCCGGTCAAATGTGAAATTGGGAGTCAGGTTTGTGCCTTGGCCGATGGCGGTTGTCGCTGTCGCGTTCAAGTGGAAATTGTTGTTGGTTCCCTGGCCGGAGGTATCCAAACTTTGACTATAAGAAACGAAGCCGCTCGTCGGGAAACTGGTCACATTCTTGACCACGGAGAGTCCACTGCCCGACAAATCAGTAGAGGTTGTATTCACCGAAATATTGTTTGCCACGATCGAACCCGAATAGTTGATCCCTGAATACGAGGCCCCGTTATTCACACCCAAACCACCACCATCAATGCAAAGGTTGTTAGCCACAATGTTATTCGGCAGGGTGTAGTTTGGAGAATCGGGCCCGATGGCAACTGCGAAAACTTTGATGTTTACAAAGACGCAATTAATCACCCAATAGCTTCCCCCTTGATATGCATACTCTCCATAGAAACCGTATTGATGCGACCCTTGAAACCAAGTGTTGAAGACATGGATTTGCCCATATGCGCCTTGAATCAAATCCTGGTGTTGCTGCGCCTGGCCTATGTAAGAATTGGCAGGAATAGGCACGGTGCCAAAAAAACAGTTTGAAACCGTAATATTGCCACCTGCCAGGCCGTCGTCGCCCGTATAGGTAGTGCCACTGTCTGCCACCACCCAAATTTCGCAGTCGTGAATGAAACCTTCGGTCGCGCTGCTTTGGCTCCCATCGCCCTGAAGGAATATATCGCGATTATTCCAATTGTTTGCTTCAAATTTGCAATGATCAAACTCTGTTCCGTTGCAGGGAGTGATATAAACTGCACCCGTAAAGTCCACATACCGAAACACCTGATTATACATCGTGGAAGAAGTTTCGGACATTAACACCGAGAAATTAGAGGTGGTGGCCGCGTTGGCATTCGTAAATACCATGTGCCTCGCCCCGCTCACGTTTCCATTGAAAGTTACATAGCTGGCAGGGGTGAAATAATCCCAAGTGCCATTCCCATTGAAAATCACTGTGCCATTATGATTAGCATCCTGGCCGGTTTCATAGACAATTGAATTTCCCGAAGAACCTCCCCGGGGACTCCAATTGCTCGTGACGCTATAGGTCTGGCTTGATCCGGATGGGCCGCCAGAAAAGTAAACTGTGTCGCCAGCCGACAGGCCGCCGATGTTGGAAACATTCTTCCACGCGGTCGTCCAGGATGTGCCGTCACCGGAGGAAGCCACCGAGCTGTCCACATACCAAACGGCGGCAGGCGCAGAACTGGCCAGTGCCATAAAGGTAAAAACTGATGTCAACTGCTTGAGCAGCGCGCCTGTCTTATTCTGAACCGGAGTTGCTACTAATTGGAACAGTGTTCGGTGGTGCAAGCCTGCGGGTTGTTTAAATGCGGTGCGCCCATTTTCCCTGCAATTTGCTGCGAATTTCATACTTTTCCGGCATTCTCTACAGCAGCTCACAAATCTGCCGTAAGCCAGGCTGCTTTCAAAAGCTACAGTCATGCCAACTCGTTTATGCCCTTTGCCGGGTTCGCTCAGACGACAAGCTCTTTGCGGATTCGGATAACCGTTTCGCCACGCGCAGGGACGTCAAAAGCAAATCCTTGCGTCGCATGTAAAAACGCTGTGCTGCAACCGCTTTTGATGTGGTCGTGCAATTCAGCAATGATAATCCTGACGCGATCGATCCAATTTGATGAATTTTCGAAGACCTCCTTCTCCGCGCCTTCAACGTCGATTTTTAAAACGTCAATGAACCTGAGCGCCTTTTCGGCCATAATGGCATCGAGTGTCATCCCACGAACGTAGCCCAGACATACATCGTCGTTCATCGTCTCCTCTTTTGTCCGAAAGCCGTCGTTTCCGTCTTTTGGGTCGATCAGGCGGATCTGCTGGTTTTTTTGCCAAAGTGCCGCTTTCAGGGCTCTAATTTGGGGGTAAGGTGCGGTGTTCTGTTGCAGCAACTGAAAGTTGGAATCCTCAGGTTCGATCGCAAGAATCAATGCGTCGGGATAGCGGTTTGCGAAAAAAATTGCTGACAGACCTATATTGGCGCCGGCATCGACAATCACGCTGGGCGAAATTGGCAGGGGATAATCATATTGCCGCTCAACAAAAACTTGCTTGAGAACCGAGGCATCCGTAGTGCCAATCCTGATGTAAAATGGGTGTTTGACTCCAGCCAATTTTTGTCTGAATAGCGGTTTAGTATGAGACACCTTGGAATACAAAAAAAGCAAAACGCCGAATATACCACCCACAGAGTAATAGTGGCGCACTTTGGCGATTATCCTGCCGTAAAGTGAGCTGCTCATGAATGTGCCTCGGTGCGGCTGGACGAAATTATATCGAGATAGACTCCGAATAGTTTTCTGCCCGCGGCGGTCCACGTAATACCGGCTACGGTGTTGGCAGAGTTAACGCGCAGCTTTCCCAATAGCGCCCTGTCTTCATGCAGCAAGGTAATGTGTGCCGACAATGAAGCGACATCCCCAACCCGATGCACCAGCGCATCTTCCATATGTTTGCAGATTGCCCCCGCTGCTTCAGATACAAGGAGCACGCAACCACTTCCCCTGGCCTCCATGGTAACCAGCGCACTTCCCTCTTCGATACTGGGTAGGACCAGAGTGTCGCTTTTTCGCATCAATTCAGGCACGTCGTTCCGATGCCCCAACCTGCACACGCTGGGATGTGCCAACATCGAAGTCAACTTCTCGGCGTATCCCGGTATGAAATTACCTGCTATCAGAAACTTGCCGCTCTCACAAGCGCGCGAACGCAGCCAGGCCTCCAGCGCGTAGTGCAGCCCTTTCCGCGGCGCGCAGCCTCCGACAAACAACATTGTTAATCCATCCCTGCCGTTCCCAGACTTGTTGTCGGGGTAATACACCGTTTCATCATAACCATATTGATGTCGCGCGAGCTGTGCTTGGGTGAAACCTCGATCGAGAAAGGTTCGCATGACGAAGTCAGACGGGCACAAAAGGCGCGAGGCCAGTTGAAATTCTTCTTCTTCCCTTCGAAGAAGGTCCGCTTTGTGTGCATGTTCATGTCCGCGAGGCATGGTAACTCCAAGACGCTGGCATTCCTTTTCGACTACCTCATACGCAAAACGCGTGTGTGCATTACACCTCTCCAAGGCTGTGGGAATTCTTAATCTTTTGGCGGCACGGAGAGTTCGCAACGCGCCTCCTGGCCAGGTGTGGATGATATCAATTTGTCCTGCCAATCTTTCGAGCCTGCGCGACACGATGTAATCATGGAGCGCACAAGCCCGAAGGGAACCGAAAAGTTTGTAGGAAATTCGGACCTTGCCCCAAGCGAGCGTTGGGCGGACTCTAACGCCTGGGGCCACCTGCTTGTGCAAGACGCCGGGAAATGCCAGGACATCCGCTCCGGCCGCCGCCAGGCCGTTTACTTGTTGCCATGCGGTATAGCAAATCCGGTCAGCACCCAGCTTGTGCGGGAAGCTGTAAAGAACCCGGAGTTTGGGGGACGGTGTGTTGTTGTTGGTCGCCACGGAATTATGCCGGATGCGGTTCCTGTCCCCGTGCACCGATTGAGGCATCGCTGTTGGCCGCGAGTGTTTGCCCGGTCGTTAAATCCTGTTCCGGTAACGGCCTGGCGTCCACTACCGACACCGGGACAGCTTTCAGGGGCAAAACGGCAATCACGGCCCATAACCAGAACCAGAACACCTGAATTTGGTCGAAATAGGAAATGGAAATAAACGCGGCGCAATGCGATGCCAGGCTGACGCCGATCGCCCACCAAAGCTTTGCCGTGCCGGAATCCTGCTCATTGCGGACAGCCCGCCCGATGATCTTGAAACAAGTCACGATAATCGCCAGGAACAGGCCGAGCCTTAAGAGACCACCCTGCAGGCCTTCGGCAATATATTCGTTGGTGATATCCACATTGTTGGGATCACCGGGCAACGGCATTCCGCACGGCCAGTTGGCCGTGTACGAACTGCCAATCAACCACCATTCGTTAAAATGATAAATCGCCTGTTGAATCAGGTTGGAGCGGTACCAGCCCGTGCCGCCCAGTAAATCACTCATTTTGGCGATGAGAAACCAAACCGGCGCATTCATCACCAACATCAACCCGAGAATGGCGACAACGATGCCGCGCCGTATCCATCGCATATGGGAACGCACCGGCCAGAGGGCGGTACCGATCATGGCCATCACAATAGTAATTAACGCACCGCTGGATGCCGCGGCACACGTGCTGAATGCGCAGCCCGCCATCCCCAACAACGCCAGCTTTTTGTCGCGTCCACCTTTACGCCAGAGCCCCAGCAACAACGGAAATAACGTGGCAGCGAAAGTGCCGGCCAGGATGCAGACCCGGAACGGCCCCTGGCAACGAAACCGGCCGTCACGTTCTACCACGAATTCGGGCACCCCTCCGAAAACAAAAAACGGATTCCGATGCGTAGCCAACTCCCACGACATGGCGACGGCAATCACGACTATCGCAAAGGCCAGAAATCGGAGGTGTTCGATGATTTCCGAAGGGTCCCGGGTCAGGCAGCGAATGAGGAAATAAACCCCGATGCTGTTGTATGCCATGCCAAATATCTCGGCCGTCGGCGACCGCATCACTCCAAAAATCAACCCCGCCAGGACCCAGGCCAGAAACAATTTGTCCTGAGTGAGCCATTGAAATCCCCTGGCCTCGCCGCGGGAGAGCACCCGGCAAAGTCCGACGAGAATCAGAATCCGTAGAAAAGTAAAGTGCAAGCCTGCGATCGTCACTTGTTGTGCCAACGGCAAGAAAGCAGCGATGGCCAAAAGGGCCTTGACCGCAACCTGTCTCCGGCCATTCAGGATGACGACCGCCATCGCCAGCATAAACAACAGGGCCAGCGGATTGACGGTACTTGAACTGGAGGCAGAATCGTCCACTGGCTGGTCAGTTGGTTCGCAACGACTGTGAATCCACAAACTCCGCGTGCCACATCTCCAAAGTCAAAAGCGAAAAAACTTCCTTCATCAAGGCCCCATCAACCTGGTTGAGTTGCAGCAAATGTTCAATGGCGTCCCTGCGGAAGTAACCACGGCTCAGACTTCTTCCGTTCAACAGGACGTCACGGACATGGCCGTTCAATTCGTTCCGCATCCATTTCTTGAGTGGCACTGGCAAACCGGTTTTCCGGCGATGGATGATTTCCGATGGAATTTTGTCCTTGAACGCTGCTTTCAAAATCCGTTTGGTGGCTGTGCCTCTGACTTTAAACCGGGCGGGCAATGCGGCGGCAAATTCCAGAACCAGGTGATCCAACAGGGGCACTCGCAATTCGAGTGAGTTGGCCATGGTCATCTTGTCCGCCTTGACGAGCAAATCGTCGGGCAACCAGGTTTTTGTGTCCACGTAAAGCATCTGGTTGAGCAGCGGCTGCCGGTCAACCCGGCTGAACAGTTCATCAATGATTTGAATCCCGGCCTTGTGGTCGTAAGTTCTCAGAAAATCCCCGGTGCAAATCTCGTTGCGCCGGGAATTCAAGTAGCTGAAAGGCGAGCCAACCCGGCTGTAATAGTACGCGGGCAGAGGTGTCTTGAAGAGCGGCGCATATTTCTTGAGCCTCGCCGAACCATTCGCGCGCCCGAGCGCGCCGGTGAGCGAAGCCAGCGAACCGTTGAAGGGGCCGGCGATCTTTTTCAACTGCTCGAACAGCACCAGATTGCGGTAATTCTGATAACCGCCAAAGGCTTCATCTCCGCCTTCGCCAGAGAGGACGACCTTCACGTGTTGGCTGGCGAGCTTTGAAACGTAATAAAGAGCGATGGCCGGCGCTTCACAAACCGGTTCCTCCATGTGCCAGACATAGGAGGGAAGAAAATTGGAAAACTCCTGCGGCGTTATGGTGATTTCATGATGATCGGTGCCGAAGCGCTCAGCCGCCATTCGTGCGTACGGACGCTCGTCGGCAAATTCCTCTCCGCCAAAGCCGATGGTGAAGGTTGCTATCTTCTTGCTCGTTTCCTGGACCGCACAACTGAGAATGGCCGTGGAATCAACGCCGCCGCTTAAAAGCACCCCCACCGGCACGTCGCTGATCATGTGCTCCTTGACCGTTTTCCCCAGGAACTGGCGCAGTTCCTCCGCCGTTTCCGCCACGCTCTTGCCGTTTTCCGCGGGCTTAAAACAGAGGTCCCAATATTGTCCGCCTCTGATTTTCCCGCCCTTGATAAACAGATAATGGCCTGGATCCAATTTATGAATCCCCTTGAACAAGGTGTCCGAGCCGGGCAGATACAGGAAAGTCAGGAACTTGTGAATGGCTTCGTGATTCACTTCGCGCTTCACTGCCGGATCACACAAGATGGATTTGATTTCCGACCCGAAGACGAATGCTGTTCCCAAGTTCGCGTAATACAACGGTTTTATTCCTACTCGATCTCTGGCAAGATACAATGCTTGCTGACGCGAATCCCACAAGGCGAAGGCAAACATCCCTCTCAAATGCTTTGCGCATTCGACTCCGTATTCTTCGTAAAGATGAATGATGACTTCCGTATCGCTGGTGGAACGGAAGGTGTGGCCTTTCCTAATCAATGCATCCCGTAATTCCTGAAAATTGTAAATCTCGCCGTTGTACACCAGCCAGATCGATCCGTCTTCATTGGTCATCGGCTGATCGCCAGTGCTCAAATCAATGATCGCCAGGCGGGCATGACCCAGTCCCACCGGGCCGGACAGATATTTCCCCTGCCCGTCCGGACCGCGATGTGAAATCACATTCATCATCCGATCCACCAGTTCCGCGGATACCTTTTCTTCGGAGTCAAAAACCAATTTGCCGCAAATGCCGCACATGCTCAGTTTCCTCCGGTCAACCCTTGGGTCCAAAGACAACGGCGCCCAAGCAGGCGCTGCATCTGTTGCTGACGGAAGTACCGTATCAGCGCGGGATCACCAACCCGGGGCGCACGCTTCAGATAACCTTTCAAAAATCCGACCCACAAACCCAGCGCCCCGACTACGTAGGGTTTTTCAAAAAATCTCTTCGCGCATTTCACAAGCATGAACAGCGGATGGTAACCGGCCACATAGTTCGCATATCCATTTTTGACCCAATTGGGCCAGGTCCCGTATGCGCCACCGGCCGGCCGGTAATGAATCAGTTTGATGTCGGGAAAAGTCTGCGTGACCCAGCCGAGCATGTTGGCTTTCAATTCGTCCAGTGTGTCCCACCCGGTCACTGGCATCAGTCCCCCGATCGCCTGCCAGCACTCATAGCGGTAAATCTTCGTGGCCCCGCGCACATGAAAGGCAGGGTCTCCGCTGGATTCCGCACGGAGAATCCCGTTGACCAGGTTGCAAACCAACCCGCCCGCGATGCCCACCCGGGGATTCGCGGCGAAACGTGCAAAGCAGCGCTCAAAGTAATCGGCTTCCAAGGTGACATCGCCATCAAGCTTGACGAGATATTGCCAGGGCCGCCCTTCAACCAATTCAAATCCATCGAGGAATGCATCCATCACACCGCTGCCGGCCTGACGAAAACCGCGGTCCTGGCGGTGCAAAACACGTATCCAACTGTTTTGCCGCGCCGCTTCATCAATGATTTGACCCGTCTTGTCCGTCGAACCGTCGTCCACGATGATCCAGAGCGCCGGCCGATTCGTCTGAGCAACCAGCGACTGAATGGTGTGCTGAATATAATCCTGCTCATTGCGAACAGGACTGATTACGATATAATCAGCGTTGGTCATGCCTGTGATCGACTGAAGAATTCACGAATCTGTTCAACAACGTAGCCAATCATGTCGTCGGACATTTCCGGAAAAATTGGCAGCGATAAAATACGGGACTGATTGGCGTACGCCACCGGGAAATCCGCCGGTTTATGCCCGAGATACGCGTAGGCCGGATAAAAAGGCAGCGCCTTCGGATAATTCAACACCGTGGCGATGCCTGCGTCTGCCAGATGCTTTTTCAAGGCGTCTCGTTTCGCGGTTCGAATCACGTAAAGGTGGTAAACGTGATCGCGATCGGAGGCAATCTTTGGGGTTTCGATATCGCCAACCCCGCGCAAAAGTTCGTCGTAGCGGGAAGCGACCCTCCGTCGCGCCTCAGTCCAGTCCGCCAGGTGCGGCAGTTTGACATTCAGGATTGCCGCCTGCAGCCCGTCCAGTCGGCTGTTAATGCCTTCCATGACATGATCGCCTTTGCCTCCGTGGCGGGCGAAGGTCGCCGTCCAATCCGCCAGGGAATCGTCATTTGTCACAATACACCCGGCGTCGCCATACGCCCCGAGATTCTTGCCCGGATAAAAAGAAAACGTCGCCGCGTTTCCGAATGTCCCGACAAGCCGGCCCTGGAACCGCGCCAGATGCGCCTGGGCACAATCCTCGATCACCCACAGCTTGTGTTTCGCGGCAATAGCCATGACCGCGTCCATATCGGCGGACTGGCCATAAAGGTGAACCGGAATAATCCCCACAGTGCGCGCCGTGATTTTGGCCTCAATCAAGGCTGGATCGATTGTGAATGTATCGTGATCGGTGTCACAGAAAGCAACCCGCCCGCCGGCTTGAGTGATCGTTTCGGAAGTGGCAATCCAGGAGTGCGCAGTCGTGATAACCTCGTCTCCCGGTTTCAAGCGCAGCCCGCGCATGGTGATGTAGAGAGCGTCTGTGCCATTGGCGCAGGAAACGCAGTGCCGCATGTCCATGGTCTTTGCCCAGCCCTTTTCAAAACTTTCAACCTGCGGTCCACGAACGAAGGCGGAATCGGCAATCACGTCTGCGATTGCGGCATTAATTTCAGACTCGATGCTCCGATACTGGGCGTGAAGGTCAACGAAGGGAACTTTCATGGCGCGAATGGCGCCGGGTTTCATCATTTGAGTAGAAGTCATATAAATTAAATTGTCGATTGTCTCTGGCCCTGGCGGAGAGTTTTCAATTATTACTTTTCAGCGCTTTTGAGCTCCGGGCATCAATTGCGCTGCTTCGTCGGTCGGTTGAGATTGCCTCGGGGCTTTTGTCAGACGACGCAAAAGCCGCGCAGGGTTGCCCGCATAAATACCGGCTTCGGAAATGTCCCGGGTCACCACGGACCCTGCGCCAATCACAACGCCATCGCAAATAGACACTGGCAGAATGGTAGCGTTCGTACCGATGCTCACGTGATTGCCAATGCGGGTGGGTCGCCAGACTTCCCGGTTTCGCATTCCGGGCCCCCCGATGGCGAAGGGATCGTTTATGAACATCGCACCATGCGAGATGAAACAATCATCGCCAATCGTCACCATGTCACAAATGAAGGCGTGCGATTGGATTCGACAGCGATTTCCAATAACGGCGCCGCGCTGGATTTCGACGAAGGGGCCGATCGCAGTGCCGTCGCCGATCGTGCAGCCGTAGAGATTGACCGGCTCAACGATGGTAACGTTTTCACCGAACGTGACATCCACTACTCCGACACTTCGAATCTTTGGTTCACCCATAAACTCCCGGCTCCTTTGGTTCACCCGCGGAAGGGCTTCGAGCGTTCGAGAATTGAGACCACCTTGCGCGCGTGATCAATGCCCGTCAACGGAACCCGCTGGTTGCGGATGCAATCAACGTAATGCTCGGCCTCGGTCCGAAGTGGTTCGCCGAATTTGATCTGCGGCAGAAGGATATCGCCGCTTCGATAATCGAACTCCAACCGGCGGGGATTGTCGAAGTCCATGTTTTCGCCGAGGACAGCCTTGCGGTCAATGCCCTTGTCGTAGATGGCGATTTTGTCGTCCGCCACATCGTCGTACACGACCATTTTGCGAGACCCGACAACGATCATTTTGCGAACCTTTTGCGGATCCAGCCAACTCACATGAATATTGGCCATGATTTTACCGGGATAAACGAGACTGAGAAAAACCACGTCATCCACCTCCTCCTGCATGTAATCCATTCCCTGCCGTGAAACGGACAACGGTTCGGGGTTGCCCAGCCAATATTGAATGATGCTGATATCGTGCGGCGCAAAATTCCACAACGCGTCAATATCCGATCGAATGCGGCCCAGGTTCAGCCGTTGGCTGTAGATGTAGCGGATTTCCCCGAGCTCCCCGGTGTCCACCAATTTTTTTATGTAACGAACCGCGGCATTATAAATGAATGTGTGCCCGACCATGACGACGAGTTTCTGACTGTCAGCGCAACGCGCCAATTCGTCCACCTCTGCTACTTTGGTCGCCAGGGGTTTCTCGACAAACACGTGTTTGCCTGCCAGGAGCGCCTGTTTGGCGAGCGCAAAGTGAGTTCCCGCGGGAGTCGCAATAATAACACCCTTGACTTCCGGATCGGCCAGGACCGCGTCACTTGATTCGGTGGCCCGGGTCCGGGGGAAATTGGCTTCGACATACGCCCGGCGCTCCGGGCTGGCGTCCACGACGTATTTTACCTGGCAGTTGGGAAGGACGGAGAAGTTCCGAAGCAGGTTGGGGCCCCAATAACCGCAACCAAACTGTGCCAATATCATCTTGCCGTTGTTCATGTGCTGAGAAATCGGTGCAGGCCCGATTAAACCCTCGGTCATAAAAAGTTAGAGCTTGATTTCAGTATCAACACTTCCTTCGAAGGCAATGTCCACGAAGGCGGATGCCGAGCCGGCAGGCGTTCCCTTCGCGCTCTTCCCGGCTTGGGGTTTGTGTACTCGAACGCGGAGTCTGGGCAACTTGTCGTCCGACCTGGCCGAGGCTTTAATTCGGAGCCTGTCCTCTTCCACGCGCGTAATCTCAACCTCCGCTGAGCGGCGTTTTCTGAACCAGGAAACAGCCTGGGCCGCGGTCGCGAACCAGGCCCCTCTCTGTTTCAATTCCCGCAGTAATTTCCGATAGAAACCGTCCCACAATCGTTCCGGTGCGATACTGCGGTCGTGCCAATTAATTGTCAGGGCACCGCCGAGTTCCGCCGCATCGCGAATCAAATTCCAAACCTTTTGTTTGGCATCTTCTTCGGAGAGGTTTAGATAATCCGGGAAGAATAGTGCCGTGTCCATGATGTGAAGCGGCAGTTCCAGCAGATTGTCGGCGGCCAGAGGTTTATAAGCCTGCAATGTTCCAGCGCGGTAGCCTACTGTCTCATTGTAACCGACTGTCGAATCATACGAAAAACCTGCCCGTTCTGAAACCACAGGAGAATTTTCGTCGAAAAACAACCAATGCATCCGAACACCGGCGACGGCCGTGCTCAACGTTTTTGCCACCCGCTCGCGCTCCTCACATCCTTTGGTACTGTCAACCCAGCTATCGATACCATGCACGCCAACCTCACACCCCGACGAAATGACCCTCTGTAGTTGCGGCCGGATATCGGTGACATCGTAACGCGTCGCGCGACGGGCAATGCCGTTGCCTCCGAACGGCCGGCCCGCGTAATTACTCGTAGGGATGACAAAGTAAGTCGAAGCCAGTCCATCCTCTATTTCAATATAGCGATCAAACTCGCGCCAGAAATCCCTTGCCATCCCCAAATAAATGAAAGGCAGTTTCAGCGCCGCGGTCCAATTCACGCACAGCGCTTTCAGCGACTTCCTCCGCCGACAGACGTTGACAGTGGTGCCAACCGTCGCGCGAAACAGAAGTCCAACCATCGTATGATCAAAGCAATGATTCCGAAGAACTGGATGATCAATGTCGTGAGTCAAACAGGTGATAAAATTGTGCCCTTCGGGAACCGGAGGTATCTCGACAACGGGAATTCCTGCGCCCACGACCAAGTCTCGCATCAGGGCAACATGCAGATCCAGCGTGGCGCTTCCGGCATTAGCGGCCGGCTGCCCAACATCGAACACATGACGCGCCTCCTTGAACAAATCGTACCCGATCCGAAAGACGATCCGGTTATCCGATTTTTGGCTGAATGTGGCAGATTCCCCGCTTCCCGCCTCGGTGACCGGTGCAAACAGACTGCCGGGGAATGTTGCCAGGTCGCCGTATATCGGCATGTGCCTGCCCTTATAAACCAGCGTCGCACCGCCATGCCGCATTTTCACCACAAACCCGGCAACTGTATCCGGCGTGACCGTCTTCACGCCGTAGAGCAGAACGAGTTTCGCGGTGTTTTGTGGAACCTCTTCGCGCGTGCATATCAGCACATCGTACCGGCCGTCGTTCCGGTGGAATTCCCATGGAGTTTTGAACAGTTCAAAGAACTCCGCAACCACGTCCTGCTCTGTGGGGTTAACCGCGACTCCTATCATTGGAAACTATCGGCTGGCATTTGACCAACGGACACGCTCCAGCGAATCTTTCCCGGCCTGACGGGGACCTCGGCGCTTCGCAAAACGCGCGCCAGGACAACCGCTAGTTACGGGCGATCAACAGTTCACCCGCCAGATTTGTGAACTTTGTTCTTTCCGCGCTCCACCGGTGGTCGCGATAGACCGACCGCCCCGACTCCACTGTCTTTTCCACTTCCTCGGGGTGAAAGCAAACGTACTCGAGCTTGTGGGCCAGATCGTTTGCATTCCCCAATTCAAAAAAAACCAGTTGGCCGTCAGAAAAGTAGTCCTGAATCCCCGGCGCAGCCGGAGCGATGACTGGTTTGCCCCGGGACAGGTATTCAAAGATGCGCGTAGGCGTATTGATCTCAGTGAAAATACTACGGCGATTCGGGATGATACCCACATCGCATTCATCAATAGCTTCCACGATCTGCTCGAGGGTCTTGGGGCCGAGGTAGCGAACAGATTGCTCCAGGCCGGACCGTCGCGCCGAATTCAAAACCTGTTCGAGAAAGGGAGTGCTCGAGCCATAAATCCTGAGTTCGGCATGGGGAACGGCCCGTTTAATGATGCCCAAAGCGCTGACTCCGATGTCCAGACCGTGCCTTTCGACCAATGAGCCATGGTACATAATCACGAACGGCCTCGCGCCATTGTGTTCGACCGAGTTGCGGCGCTTATCGAGGTATTTGAAAATTCCCTCATCGGGGGAGTTCATCACCACGTGAACTTTTTCCGGCGGGCAACCACGAGCTGTAAAAAGCTTCTTGCAGGCTTGATTGACGGTCAGCACCACGTCCGCAAAGTTGATGCTCCATTTCTCGACCCGTTGCAGGAGGCGCACGCCGAAGCTTTCCGGCTTCAGGCCGTAAATCGTCATCATCAACTCCGGCATAGGATCGTGAAGGTCCAGCACAACCCTCGCGCCGAAAAGTTTGGGAACCAGCGCGGCAAAAACCAGAAAGTCCGGCATGTTGTGCACGTGGACGAGAGCATAGTGGCGGCTCAACGAACGGAACGCCAGAATAACGAACGAAATAACCAGGAAGGCCGAATATTGAAACACATACGTAAACTTGCCGCCACGGCGGCGCTTCAGCGAAATTCGCCGGAGGCTGACCCCATTGTAGATTTCGCGTTGAGGCTCATGCTCGTCCTGCCGGAGGCATAACACCTCGACGTTCATGCCAAGCTGAACCAGGACCTCGGCCGCACGACGCGGTCGCGGATCGCTTGGATAATGAGAGAAAACGACTACGGCTACGCGCTTGCCGCGCAGTTGCACCGGAGTCAAACTCTCAGCCGCGCCCGAATTGGCAGAGTTGGTATTTACCTCCTGAGAAATCATTCTCAAATGCCGCAGACCCGAAATCATCACCCGCTACCGTACGAATTGCGCCGCAATTAATATCACGCCGCAACTCGCAGGCACTCTCAGACATGGTCGAGAAATTCCTGGTGCAAGCGAGGCGGAATGTAGTTCCGGGTCTTATTGAGCACAGTACTGACCTTCGCCTTGGATTCCACCAGCAATTGATTAGCTCTTTTGACCACGTCTTGATTCGTTTTCTCGGACTCGATCACCAGTAAAACCATGTCCATCAGCCCGGAGAGCCTTGCTGTTACACTGGTCTGGCTGACGGGCGGCATGTCGAAAATGATGTAGTCAAACTCGCTCGCCTTGAGTTTGGGCATCAAGGCCGCAATTTTCTTTGGCAAGTTGGCCGGCAGCAGGTCGCCATCCGCCTGTTCTGCAGTGGCGTAAAGGTTTGCCTTCACGAGTGCGCCCGGCTTTTTGTTGTTTGCCAGGGCTTCGTCCAGGCTACAGCCGGGTTTGCCCTTGTAAAAATGTTGCGCCGCCCCCTGCTCGCCGCTGATGTTGACCAACAACACGTTGCCATCGCCAGTCTCAGAGAGCGAAGCGGCCAATCCGGTGGCGATGCTGCTGACACCAGCACCAGCCCCACAACTGGTCACCGCCACCAGCTTCGGTTTGTGGTTAAGATTCCTCGTTTCGAAATACACAATCAATCGGTCTCGCAATCCTTCATAAAACCGGTGGAGTGGGTGCGGACGGCTCGGCATAACCAATCCCATTTCCGGTTCGGGTGCGCTTGCTCCTGCAGGTCCACTCTCGTAATCAGTGGCATCCTTCAAACGCAGGCGATCCTTGCTGCCAAACAGACGGAAGTGGCCGTTTGTCGCGAGCTCTGGAATTGAAATAAAGAGGGGCAATCGTAATTTGGACTCGATATCTATCGGCCGCCTGACAGAACGATCCAGTAGCAACTCGATCAGGAACGCCAATGCCAGCCCCCCAAAGACGCCTCCCGCCGCCACCATTCCCACCTTTTTCTTGAAACGTTTTGACCATCCTTTCCCGGGCGGTGACGGGGCCTGGACAACACTGATATTCGCCGCTTTGTCTTCACCCAGAGCCTCGTCAATGCGCGTCTCCTCTAAATTACCCATAAAGTATTTGAGATTGGCCTCCTCGACCTGTTTCTTCTGTTCCAATTCGGATATGGCGGTCTCGACTTTCTGGAGGTTTGTCACCTCGTTCCAGACTTGATTCATCTGCAAATTCAACGCCTGGATCCTTGCCTTGAGCCCCGCTATGCGCTGGGACTCCGTTTTAAAATCAATGGAGCCTTCCGCGGGCTGGCCAGACACAGGATTGGGCAAGGGAATGCTCAAGGACGCGAGGCTCGGGTACCTTTCCTCAAGATTCTTTTTGGCCGCTGCGGTCTGCTCAATCAGATCGTGGTTCTCCTTGACCAAAGTATTTTCGGGCGTGAATCCCTGTTGCAACAGATAGTTCTGTTCTTTGGCCTGCAGAAAGGCGAGACGTCCGCAAACCCGTCTATAGTCGTCGAGCTGTTCAGAAGGCACACCGGGCGCCAGATCATCATTTGTCGTCACCGGCTTCGTCACCGACGTCTTTGCCGGCTCTCCTCCCAGCATGGCCTGGCGTTCTAACAATTCCGCCTCGGCACTGAAGAGTTCCTGGCGAATGCTTGAAATCTGCTCGGCATATCCTTTTTGAGTGTCTCCGACAGAAATCACCCCCGCGGAGCGCTTCAAGTCTCTCAGTTCATCATCCGTCCGGGCCAGTTCAGCGCGCAGCCGCGCGGTTTCATTGGTCAGAAAAGTGTCCGACGATCCCATCCCTTTATGCATTTGCACGTGTTTAGTGAAGTAAGCGTCAATGATTTCGCCCAAAACCGGTTGCACCAGCTTGGGATCCGGGTTCTGAAAGGTGATTCGAATGACGCTGCTGTCAGGAATTTGTTCCACCGTCAAACCGTTTCTTACCAGCAGAGCCGCGCTGTTGGTGTTCGAACCGCCACCGTATCTGGCCAGGATCCTTTCGGGGGTCACAGCCTGGGCCACTTGTTCAGCCAAATCCAGACTGTGAAGAATTGCCAATTCGGTATTGATAATACTGTCACTGTGCTCATTCAGCGATCGAGCATTCTGCTCATCGCCGGGCGGAGTCAGGGATTTCCCTTCCACGACATAACGAATGGAAAGCAGGGCCTCGGATTCATATTGCGGCGGTTTCACGACAAAAAGCAGCAGCATGGCACCCATGATTCCCGCAAAGGAAAAGAAGAGAATCATCCATTTATGCCGGAATACGATGAAATAAATGTCGCCTAACGACATTGTCGCGGAAGGTGCGTCTTGATTCTTGTCACTCATGCAAACCAGGGATTACGACACAATCGCGTGAAGACCATTCAAACTTTGGACGGGATTGACCGAAATAATCTTGCGGGGTTGCCCGCCACGACCGCACCCGGCGGCACGTCTTTGGTCACCACGCTGCCGGCCCCGATCAGCGCGTGCTCGCCGATGGTAATCCCGCAGAGCAATGTGGTGCCGGAACCGATGGAAGCGCCCCGTTTAATCAGTGTGCGAATGCAGGTCCAATCCGCGTCCGTCTGCAGCCGCCCACCGCCATTGGTGGCACGGGGATAACGGTCGTTGGTAAAGGTGACGTTGTGGCCAATGAATATATCATCTTCCAGGGTCACCCCTTCGCAAATGAAAGTGTGACTGGAAATTTTGCAGCGACTGCCGATTTTAACCCCCTTTTGGATTTCGACAAACGTGCCGATCTTTACATCATCCCCGATTTCACAGCCGTAAAGATTCGTGAAGTCACGAATAGAAACATTCTTCCCCAATTTCACATCGGGAGCGATTTTTTGGTTTGAGGGCTGATGTGACAAATCCATGGGGAGCTTAATGCCCGTTCACGCGCAATTTAATCTGCAGTTTCCGGCCGTTTTTGGCCGGACGCTTGGAGGCGCTTGGCCGGGTTATCAGCACCGGAATCTCCCTGTCGCGAGCAGCAACTCTGGCGGCTTCCGGCCGGGGATCTTCAACGCGCGCCCCGGCAAGTTCGACTGGGGCACCGCCCTTTGCCAACGATTTGGTGGACGCTTCCAAGATCCGGACCAGTTCCAAGCCCTGCTTGCCGTCGGTCAACGGGCTTACGCCATTTTTGATGCAATCCAGAAAATGCTGGCACTCGGTCCTCAATGGCTCCTCCTGTTTGATGTACGGCACGTACATGTCCCCATAGTGGTAAGCATATTGGAATTCAGCGAAGGTGTCATAATGCGGCGGGCTTTCAACTCGCGCGTCGAAAATGCGGATTTTTTCCAGTGGCGCCACATCGTCATAGACAATCATCCGTTTGCTGCCGACGATCGTCATCTCCCGGACTTTCCTCGGATCGAGCCAACTGCTGTGGACGATGGCGGTCCGTTGTTTCGCAAAAGTGAGGCACATGGTCGTCACGTCTTCTATCCCCTGGGTAATATGAGCGCTCCCGCGGCAATTCACCGTGTCAGGTTGCTCGCCAATGATGGACAAAATGATTGAGATATCGTGCGGCGCAAGGTCCCACGCCACATTGATATCCTTCTGGAACAACCCCAAATTGAGCCGGCGCGCACAAATGTAGCGGATTTCCCCGATGTCACCGGAATCCACAATCTCACGAATCTTTCTTACCGCCGGGGAATAAAGAAACGTATGGCCCACCATCAGCACCAGGCCCTTTTTCTGCGCAATCCGAATCAATTCCTCGCATTGCTCGGAAGAGCTGGCCATCGGCTTTTCGATAAACGTATGTTTGCCGGCCAGCAAACTCGCCTTGGCCATCGCATAGTGCGATTTGACGGCGGTGGCTATGACGACGGCATCAAGTTCAATGCCATTCAGCACATGTTCATAATCCATCGCGCGTTGGACTTCCGGGTACAACGTTCTGAGATGCTGGAGCCGCTGCTGGTTTAAATCACACATGATTTTCAGTTGGCAGCCCGGCAGCGCCCTGAAATTACGAATGAGGTTCGGTCCCCAGTAGCCACACCCCACAACGCCGACTTTGAGTTTCCTGGTCATAATTGGTACGTCTTGGTTTGTTTATTGTATTACGGAATCGGGACGAAAATTCGGCACCATCACCCTCAAATCAGGCAGGCTGGTTCGAAAGCCGCTACTGACGGACGACCCTTCTGGAAAGATCCGATACTGGAGCGGTTTCGCGTCGGGTGAAGGCCCTGCGTTCTCGAGTATCTCGCGCCTCGAGCACCTGCACCATTACGGCGGGGAAAGTCATCAAAAGAATTTTCAAATCAAGCCAGAGCGTTCTGGCACGAGCGTAGCGGATATCCAGACAAATCATCTCGGTAAACGTGGTTTTGTTTTTTCCACACACCTGCCACAGCCCCGTCAGGCCTGGCAACGTGTTGAACCGTTCCTTTTGCCACCGCTGATATTTGTTGTACTCGTAAGGCAGGCAGGGACGCGGCCCGACCAAACTCATTTCACCTCGTAAAACATTAATCAACTGCGGCAACTCATCCAGCCCGGACGCACGCAACAGTCTGCCGAAGGGAATAATCCGTGGGTCGCCCTTGGCATCCATTTTTACCAGAGGCGTGTCCAAATCCATCAGTTGGTCGAGGTGTCCTTGATGAACGGCGGTGTCAGCATTCACATACATCGTGCGAAATTTGAAACACATGAATCGCTGCCCCAAATACCCGACCCGTTCCTGTCGAAACAAAACCGGGCCCTGAGAAACGATCCTGACCAATACCCCCATGACCGCCATGACAGGCACAAGGATTGGTGCCGACACTAATATAATGCTCACGTCCAGCAAGCGTTTCCATTTAGGAATGGGAGATGCAAGGACAGGGAAGTCCGTATGCGGATGGATTTTGTTACGATACATGAAGCAATGAGGAGGGTTGGGATTCAGTTGCCAGTCCAAATCAGGTCAGTTAACACATTGATAAACGAACAGCCAAATTATACAGCTCCGCACTTGCTGGTTCTCTTCTCTCTTCAAAAAAACCAGCCATTCCTCCGGAGTTAGCCCGGAATTTTAATTTTTGCCGCACCTTCTCTCAGGCCAGTTCTCTTGCTGGCTTGGGGCTGCCAGAACCGGCACAAAGTCCGCTAAAGTATTTCTCTCCAATACAACCGCACTTCGCTCCACTTCGACAGGGGTCGGTCCGCCCAAAACTTCCAGAAGCACTTGCACCCGCTTTTTTGCCGGCATCACACGCAAAACAAATGCTCGCATCCCGGCAAAAGCACCCTCAACAAAAATCACTTCGTCCGCTGGAGATATTCGATCCTCAACTGTCATCGGGTCATCAGCCTCAAAACAGTCCCGCAATTCTTCGATGATTGAATCCGCTACTTTGGGTATCTTTTGCCCAAAATGCACCAGGCTGCTGATGCCACTGCAATGCTTGATATCGTTGAAATTCTCTTCCAATGCGCAGCGAACAAAAATGTAACCTGGAAACAGAGCTTCGACGACGCGCATCACACCGCGTTGAGTCGCCCGCTCGAAACGCAGCCGTGGGTGAAACACTTCCAATCCGAGATTCCGGCGCAGATTGCCTGCGGCAATGTGTTCATGCTTCGGCTTGGTTCTCGCGCAGTACCAAGCCAAGGAACCATCGACGTCCCGCTGCTCGGCAACTCCGAAACCTGGTTCTCCCAATGACCTATCCCTCACAGGACGAATAATTGAATCATCCGTCTCGTGAAGAGTGTACACTTTAGAGACACCAAGCCCCACAGGGTTCGGCAATTTGAGTGAACCACCAATCACACATCTAGGATAACTCAAAACGAGCATTAGTCAGTCGTCAGGAGCTGGATTATGTAGTAATGGTTTCCGCTACGCACCGTGCTCGATTTGAGACTACGCGTGCTGCATGCTGTCACGCGTTCGGGCTATTTGCCCAGTTAATCGCGTGCCGGACGAGCTCCAATCCGCTGTCGATTCCGAGCTTTTCTTTGATTCTGGCTCGATAGGTCTCCACAGTGCTCACATCAATATGTAGTGTCGCTGCGATTTGGCGTGTGCTCTGGCCGGAACCAATAAGCTGAAAGACTTGCATTTCACGGTCTGTTAATAGATCAAATTTTGTGGTCGTGGGAGCGCTACGGGCAATTTTCGAAGCAACCCGCGCCGCCGCCTTTTCGCTCCAGTATATTTCGCCGCCCAAAATTTTCCGGATCGCCTGCAGAATCTTCGCCGGAGACTCTTGCTTGGTAATGTATCCGTGCGCACCCGCTCGGATCACCCGCTCCGCGTGAATCATTTCATCATGCATGGAAAGCACCAGGCATCGCACTTCTGGAAAATGCTCCCGCAGATCTTTGACGAGTTCCAAGCCATGGGTATTTTTCAAAGTCAGATCAACAATCGCCAGGCGCGGCCGGGTCGCACTCACAATCTCCAACGCCTGCTCCCGATCCTCCGCTTCACCGCAAACGATCAGATCGGGTTCACCTTGAATTATTTTTTTCAGTGATTCGCGAACCAGCGGGTGATCATCAACAATCAAAACGCGCTTGCGCGCATTGTCCTTGCTTTCGGATTGATCGGAGTTGACGCTACTCACGTGTTCGGCAGGCTAAGACAAACTTTGGTATTTACAAGCAGTTTTTGCGGACTTCACGCGCCTGCACGCGCGCCCGGCTTTATCATCGCGTTATGATCATGCCTGTGGAGCAATGACGTCAACGATTTTCTAAATCTTTGACGTCGCTCGCGGTCGTCACCAGCGGAAGCGGGGAAAAAACTGGCAGCAACCTTCCAAGACTCCGCACTTTGCACCGCGTGATCACTGCTCAGGCGTTTGACGAACCCGCCTCTTTCGTTCGATGCGTCTGGCGAACTCCTGTTGTTCTTTTTCAAGACAGTGCTGTCTTGAAGGTCCGCAACGGACTGTGATTTGGTTCGGCGCGATATGCTCCTTTAAAATAAAGCTCTTCACAGAATTCGTGATGCGAGGCGGCGGAAGTTTCTGATTCCAATGGGAATTTGAAGGAAATCCCCTTTTTTCGCGAACCCGCATTCACGTCCTGGAAATTCCGGGTTCAACGCGACCACATTGGCAAAGCAATTGCGTAGGGACGTGCAGGTGTAGTAAATGAGTAGTACAAGTATTTTTGGCCGGATGGAGCGTGCCGCTGTTGATTTACTTCTATTTAGTGGGGTAGTCGTTCTCTTGCAGTTGCCGGCCCTAGCCACCCAAAACGTAACCCTCGCCTGGAATGCCAGCACCGATCCAACGGTCGTCGGCTATAATATCTATTACGGCGGCGGAAGCGGAAATTACACCAACATGACTTCCGCCGGTAATGCGACCAACCTCACGGTTTCTGGTCTGGTCGGAGGCGCCACCTACTATTTTGCCGCCACAACGTATAACAGCTCAGGCGTCCAAAGTCCGTTTTCAAATGAAGTATTTTACTCTGTCCCGACGAATACCGTCCCGGGCAATCAGCCCCCTACTTTGAATCCCATCAGCGACTTGAACATCAACGAAAACGCCGGTCCGCAAACTGTCAATCTGTACGGCATCACGTCCGGCGCGGCCAACGAAAATCAAAAGCTCACCGTTTCCGCAACTTCCGGCAATACCAGTTTGATTCCCAATCCGACGGTCCACTATACCAGTGCCAATACCAACGGTACCTTGACTTTAACGCCCGTGACCAATGCCAATGGCTCGGCCCTGATTACGGTCACCGTCAATGACGGCAGCCCAAACAACAATATCGTCACCCGGACTTTCACAGTGACGGTCAACCCCGTGAATCAGCTTCCGACGCTCAACCCGATCAATAATCTGACCCTCTACGAGAACGCCGGCCCGCAAACGGTCAATTTGTTCGGCATCACCTCGGGCGCCGCCAACGAAAATCAATTCCTTACAGTCTCCGCGACCTCCAGCAATACCGGTTTGATTCCCAACCCGACCGTCAATTACACCAGTCCGCACACCAATGGTTCCCTGGCTTTCACACCGCTGACCAATGTCTATGGCGCAGCCACGATTTCCGTCACCGTCAACGATGGCGGCCCAAGCAATAATATCGTGACCCGGTCTTTCACGGTCACCGTTCAAAACTATAACGATCGCACGGCGCCCACCGTGCAAATCACGGCGCCGACGTCCAATCAGCAATGGACCAACGGCGGATTTACGGTGACCGGCAAGGCCAGCGACAATTTAGCCGTAAATACGGTATATTATTCGTTGAACGGGTCAGCTTGGACAACGGCCACGAGCGCCAATAACTGGACCAATTGGACCGCCAACCTCACGCTGACAACCGGCACCAACACTGTTCGCGCATATGCCGCGGACACCAGTGGCAATCTCTCTCCCACCAATACCGTCAAATTTGAGTATGTCGTCCGTAAACCGCTGGCCATCCAGATCTTTGGACTGGGCTCACCCAATCCCAAATGCGGCTCGTTCAGTCCCAGTTGCACCAACGGCACACCGTTGGCCATCAACGAAAATTACAATCTGACCGCCAATGCCGCATCTGGATTCGCCTTCACCAACTGGACCGATGGCTTGGGCAATCCGCTGACCAATCGCTCCACCCTGAGCTTTACCATGGTCACCAACCTCTCGCTGCGCGCCAATTTCGTGGATGTCACCAAACCGACCTTGAGCATCGTCACCCCCACTTCCAACCTGCAATGGACCAATAATTCCTACACCGTCACCGGCAAAGCCGGCGACAACGTGGCCGTGAGTACTGTCTATTATTCCTTGAACGGTTCGGCCTGGACAACGGCCTCGACCGCCAACAACTGGACCAATTGGACCGCCAATCTCACGCTCGCGCCGGGCACCAACACC